>Ga0182024_10019826_pt1 | contig 12345 bp, 11 predicted proteins | sample P32metaG_FD_120480 | JGI IMG/M metagenome (GOLD analysis project Ga0182024, IMG submission 120480) | Permafrost microbial communities from Stordalen Mire, Sweden - P3-2 metaG (Illumina Assembly) | ecosystem: Environmental > Terrestrial > Soil > Wetlands > Permafrost | place: Sweden: Stordalen...
AGACCTCCACATAACCGGCAACAGAGACTTCTGAGGGAGAGAATGGCTTGAGCTGAAAATTGCACGGCAAACGCTTTGCGTCCGCATCCACGAGCGATGCTTTGAGCACGCTCCCCAAACCGCCCTGGCGTTCTGTATTGCCGCCTATCACTGCACACCTTATGCGCTCGAAGGCGGCACGTCAAATCTCATGAACTTCTATTTCACTGTATGAATTTCGTGTTGCGGTGCCTACGAAACATGCGACGAATTACGCCCCGCTTGCGTAACATCAGCCGCCTAGCGCAACAATAATGAATTGACATTTCATCCCCTAAAGGCAAGATGACACTGTATCTTGAGATCCTTCCCGTGCATGTGGGCAACCATGGGGCCCTCAATCGAAATGTAGAACTACTATGCTCCGCGCCTTCAGTCACCCAGCGTGCAGGAACGCTGCGCAAACTCCACTCCCTGCAACTTATGAGGACGAGTTCAATGCCGACTGTGAAATTCATTCACTCTAGTGGTACAGAACTTTTGATCGTCGGCGAAGAGGCGGAATTGGCGCAGGTCTGACGAGTGACCCTTTCGGGACAAGGATTCAACATGGCATTTCCTCCAGGGGCAGACGCCGAATCTCGCCTGGTTCGGACATCGAAGATAATTGTCGTTCTCTCGGGATTGGTGCTCGTCATCACTGTCCCATTCGCAATGGTTCCGGCTCTTCCCGAAATGGCTCTCCATTTCGGGAAGAGCGGCAATGGCCCCTTCATTGCGCAGATGATATCGGCGTTTCCCGTGCTTGCTATGCTGGTCGGCGCACCACTCGGCGGCCGGCTCGCCGACGAAATCGGTATTCGTCGATGTTTGCTGGGTGCCTTGGCGACATATGTCGTGACGGGCACGGCCTGCCTGATTGCACCGAACCTCGCCGTCTTAATTGTGGCGCGGTTGCTCCTCGGATTTTCCGCCGGTGCGGCTGGAACCCTGTGCACCGCTCTCACCGGTGAGTGGTATCAAGGCGTAGAGCGTAACCGCATACTCGGATACGCCCACACAGTGGTTTTAGCTTACAATATTCTGATGCTATTCTCCGGTGGATGGCTAGTAGAGCACTTTGGCTGGCGGGCGCCTTCGGTATTTTATTTTATCGGAACGATTACCTTTGTCGCTGCGTATCTCGCTGCCAAGGGCCAGAAAAAGAGAGTCACGCTCGACGACCGCGCTAGCGTCCTTTTCTCACAGCGAGGTCTCTGGCCCTACTACCTTATGACGTTCATTTTCGCATTCGGCAGCACTATGCTGATCTTGCAGGGACCCTTTCTCCTAAAGGCCGCCGGATTGACGGCCGCTTCGGGTCAAGGCGCTGCGCTCGTCACTGCGATCGTAATGGGAGCGATTGCCTCAGCTGCATACGGGCCCTTACGGCGTCGCTTTAACCATACTGCCCTGATCCTGATCACGAGCCTCTCGATGAGCGTCGGCCTTGCAGTGGGCGGGATATATTCTTACGACGTCCGTTTAATTGTGCTGAGTTACGCCATTACCGGCATTGGATACGGCCTCTATGTTCCTGTTATGGCGGCATTGGTACTGGAGCGGGCGTCGGCAAGCGTGCGCAACCGCGCCGTGGGTTTGATGAACAGCTCAATGCTTATGGCAGCTGTTGCCAATCCCATTTTGATTTCGCTTTTGCGGCGAATATTCGATCTTCCTGATTCGTTTATCATCGTCGGCGTTGCGCTCTTTCTCATAGGCCCACTCTTTGCTTACATGTTTCTGCGTCGGCACAGCCTGGCTGTCTAATTTGACTGCTTGGCCGGCGGCCCAAGCGGTAGTACAACCACAGCCTTTGGCACGAGCCGATCGATGTTTAAAGGTGGACGCTCTGTCCCCAGATGTAGCCTAGCGCAATACCGCCGTTTTCACTTGTAAACGAGTGGTGGCATTTGTAAGGACGATATCCAACGCACCCGGGTGACACGGTGCCCCCTTCGTCTACGAAGGCCCCTTCAATCTGGAGAACAAACTCTTCGCCCACATGTTCATGCGGGGGCATCACCATTCCCGGCGCCAGCTTACCCAAGACACAGCGTCGATCACTAGCTTGATCGCTCCAAATCATCTTCAGCTGTACTCTGCCGCCCTCAGCCGCCTGCCAAGCCATTGCGTTGACGTTGATAATCCGAGAAGGCGGACTATCCGAGGGCCGCTCGGAAACGCTGACGCTGCGGCCTGTAAGATAAGAAACAATTGTGGCGCCGTTGAGAGTATGGAGGCTATGGACGCAGCCTTCGGGACGGTAGCCGACGTTGCCGGCGCTTATGTCGCCAAACTCATCCGACAACACCCCTTCGATCACATAAACGATCTCGTCGCCACCGACGTGGCGGTGCAGTGGCACCTTCACGCCTGGAGCAAATCTCACCATTGAGATTTCTCGCGGAATAGTAGGTTGGTTCCACGTCGGTTGCGCCCAAATCAATCGCCGCATCACACCGGGCATCAGCTCTTCCCAAGGAATGGTATGAAGCACAATCGTTTGTGGCACTGGCCGTCCATTATTCATGTTCCTTCTCCGTTCCATTATTACCCAACGCTTTGGACCTCGTAGCCGTACAGGAGCTACGATGGCACGCGCTCACATTTTGATACGGGGCAGGCAAAGTACTCCGTACCGGCGAGTGAAGTGCTCAGTGAATGACCCGAGGCACAAGGCGGCTACGGTCGGCACTATCCGATCCCTGCAACCGGCTCGCCAATATCAGACCGCCCGCGAGAGCGCTGCTGATGGCCAACAATGTGAAAGAGAGCACGTAACTGGTGGTCCTGTCTCGCAGTAATCCCGTGAAATACGGTCCGATCAAACCAGTGAGGTTGCCCAGCATTGCAATTCCAGCAAGAACACCCGCCGCCGCAGTAGCACGAACGGCCGCCATGGGCATCGGCCAAAAAGACGTCATTGTGCCAGCCAAGCCCATCTGCGTCGCGCAAGCGAGCACCGTGACCAGGACCAACCCCGAGAATAGTGGCAGAAGACACAGCGCGACCGCGACGATAAGTGTGGCGGCGAAGCACACCAATTGTCGATTGTGGGACATGTAGTCCGACCACCTGCCCCATGCCAAGTGACCGACGACGCCCATGAAATGCACGCAAGTAAGAACCACGCCGATTGAAACGATACTTATGCCCCGAGAACTGAGATACGAAGGAAGGAAAAAACTGAACGATATGCCTGTCGTCATATACAGAAAAAAAGCCACCGATAACAAAGCGACTCGCGCATTTCCGAACTCGCGCAGATCAGGGAGCCCGGTCTGAGTCTGAACCTCCATCCTGGGATCTCTTCCCTGCTGCTCCATGAGCCAACCAAGTTCTTCGCTACTCAGCCATTTTGCTTTCGTCGGGTTGTCATGCAAAAGCCAGAAGCCGACCAGACCAATAAGGCACACAGGCGCCGCTTCTGCAACGAAGAGCATTTGCCACGAGCGCAATCCGCCTATCTCGTCAAAGGTAAGTATATAGGCCGAGAGCGGGGAGGCGATCACTGCCGCGAGAGACGTTGATACCCAGAAACAGGCGACGAAGCGGCCCCGATAGCGGTCGGGTACCCATAAGCCAATTAGAAACATGGCACCGGGCACGAAGCCGGCTTCCGCGGCACCCAGCAGAAGGCGAATAAGCCCGAGTTCGGCCGCATTGGTCGCGAGCGCTGTCGCCATCGAGCAGAGACCCCACGCAACCATTGTCGCGGGCAGCCATTTGCGAAGTCCCACCTTAAATCCGATCATGTTGCCCGGAATGCAGAACACCACATAACTGAGATAGAAGATTCCGGCAGCGAAGCCAAATTGTGCCGCGGTAAGGCCCAGTTCCCTGTTCATCTTGATGGCGGCAAAACCGATATTCGAGCGGTCAACATTGTTAAAGGCCGAGCCAAGCGCAATGATCGGCATCAGACGCCAAAATATCTTGCGCATCGTGCGTCGCTCGATATCGCTCTTCGCGCTGGAAACCTGATCTTCAGAGAGCTTCGACATCATGAATCACTAGTGCCATTTCGAGTTTTGCGACAGGCGTGAACCGCACACCCATCAGAATCGACGCATCAGGCTGTAGCTCTGCGCCGTTGGTCCGAAATCAGGCTGGCAGGCGAGAAAGAGTGCGAGCGGAACGACATCTTCAGGCTGCTTCAGCCACTCGGAGGGACGAAGATCTTTAGGCTTTTGGGTGTCGCCGGCCGCGCCGCCGCCGAATTTGGCGGTGGCCTGGGAGTAAATACTCGTAAGGACATGCCCGGGCAATAGCTCGTTCACGCTGATGTTGAACGGTGCCAGCTCCTGAGCTAGTGTTTGAACCAACATCCATAAGCCCGCTTTCGAACTCGAATACGCGGTTTGTCCGGCCGAGCCTCGATGCCCCTGCCCCGATCCTACGGTGATGATCTTACCCGCACCCCGCGCCTTCAAATGCGGGATGATCGAGCGCACACAATGATAGGTACCGATCAGGTTAATCGCGATCGTGTCCCGCCAGTCGGTCGGATCGGTGTCCTCGAGCGGGCCGGCCGCCTTCTGCACCCCGTGATTGGCGACCAGTATGTCGATGCCACCGAACGTCCGCACCGCTTGCGCGACCATAGCCTCCACGGAAGCCAGATCCTTCACATCCGTGGCGGCCGCCAGCGCACGGCCGCCGGCCCCAGTGATCAATCTTGCGGTCTCCGCGACTTCGTCGGCGCTGCGGGCAATGCAGCATACGGATGCCCCAGCCATGGCATAGCCGACAGCGATTGCGCGCCCAATTCCGCGTCCCGATCCCGTGACAATCGCGACCTTGTTCTCAAGCGCGCCCTTCGCGGTCGCCGCCATTCTGTCGGTAATCGTGATACCCATCTTTGCACTCTTTATGTTTTGGTAGACTAATGCTTAGGAACCCGTAGCGAGATGGCCGCACGTTCTTCCTGCAGCGTCAGAAAAATCGTCTGTTCCTTATTCGCCCAGCCGCGTGCAACTCCGGCGATCATGTCCTGCTCGACCAAGGATGCGATCGACATCGGTACGTTGAACTGGCGACCGAGCTCCGTCGCGAGGCCCATGTCCTTGCGACCATAGCTGAGCGGCATCCCCCAAGTCCCATTCATCTCGAAATTCCCCGGGAATACCACTTTCGGTATCACGTCGAGTAGTTTGCCGCGTCCGAAGCCGCCGACTTTGATCGCCTCATAAAGCTCCTGCGGATCGACGCCGGCCTTCGTGCCGAGCGTGAATCCTTCCGCCATTACGGCCATCGTCGTAATAGCGATTTCATTATGGACGATCTTGGTGATCATGCCTGCGCCCGACGCGCCCATGTATCGCACTTCTCCGCCCAACACATCAAAGACGATCTTCACCTTTTCATAAGCGGACCGATCGCCACCGATGTAGATCGTCAACTTACCCTCGTGCGCCTCCGGCAATACGCCGCTCACGGGTGCATCAAGAACCGCCACGCCTGAGTTCCCGAAATCCGTATGCATTTTCCGGATGAGTGCGGGAGAGTTGGTCGACATGTCTATATAGGTACTGCCCGGGCGCATCGCCCCTCTGATCCCCTTGTCGCCATACACGACCTGTTCGACGGCCGGCGGTCCCGGCAACGAGGTAATGACTACATCGCACTGCACGGCTAGTGCGGCCGGACTGTCCGCCCATATGGCGCCTAGCTTCAGCTGCGGCTCGGCCGCCTCACGGCGAATGTCGAAAACGACGACATCAAAGTTGTCCTGGCGAGACAGGCAGCAAGCCATACCGCCGCCCATATTACCGAGTCCGATATATCCTATCTTCATGATACTCTCCAAATGGCAATCACCATCGCGAACCCAGAGTTACTAAGTCCAGCTAACTGCGTGGCGCTCGTTGGCGGGCGACTGCGGGTTCGAACCTAATGACAAGGGCGTTGAGTGCATGCATAAGCACGCTGGCATGACGACCTAGATCGCTCCTTGCCTCGTCAATGCATGGGCTTTTCAAGCGATCGATCAGGACCCGGAAGGCCACCTGTAGTTCCTTGCGCGCCAACAGATTCCCCAGACAATGATGCACGCCTGATCCAAAGGCGAGATGCGTGCGCGCATTAGGACGACGGATGTCGAACGACTCCCCGTTTGGAAATTGCGCGTCATCTCGGTTGGCCGAGTCCATACGAACCATGACGATGGTGTCTTTGTTGATCGAAACCCCTCCCAACTGCGTATCGCGGGCCGCAATCCGCCACATTCCAGCCTTCGGTGAGAACAGGCGGAGCACTTCCTCCACCGCATTCTGGGCGAGTGAGCGATCTTCCCTTAATGCCAGCAGTTGTTCCGGATTGTGCAAAAACTCTTTCATCCCGCCAATCAGCGAATTGCGCGTCGTTTCGTTGCCCGCAATCAGCAATTCACCAAGCAGAGGGATGATCTGTTCATCGGTCAAACCCTCGCCGTCGTCCAGCCGGGCGTTGACGATGTCGGTGATCAGATCATTCGCAGGCGTCCGGCGTCGAGCTTGGATTGCGTCATACATGAATTGCTGCATCTCCAGGATCAGCTTCGCCGCCTCGATTTCCTCCTCATGGTTGCCGAGATGACTGACTCGCACCAAGGCAGCATCCGACCATAGCTGCGCCTTGCGCGCCATTGTCCGCTCGATGCCAAGCACATCTAGGATGACGCGGATGGGAAGTAACGCAGCAAAATCTTGCAGGAAGTCGACCTCGCCGTTAGCGATGAAGTCATCGACCAGATCGTGAACGATCTGCTCGATCCCGAGGGTCAGCTCGGCGATTCGCTTCGGCGTAAACACTGTGTTTACTATTGAGCGCAGTCGCTTGTGTTCGGGATCATCCAGGATTAGCAAGAGCGTAGCGGCCAGCCGCTTGCCGGTAGGGCTTTGGTCTAGGATTGCATCTGCCTCAGCGTTGGCGGTACCTTCCGTCAAAAACGGACCGAGTAAACTGGAGAAATCTTGCGGTCGCCCGAAGACCTCCTTCACCAGTTGATAGGACGTTACCACTAGAACTTCGCGTCCTTTCGGATCGCGCGTCCGAAATATCGGTCCGTTTTTCCGCGTCTCGCGGTAAATCCCGTACGGACTCTCCAGCGACTCGCGCGTAAGAAAGCCCTCGTAAGATTTCAACTCCCCCATAGCCTGACCTCCATCATATCGGTGGGCCCATCCAAGCAACTTGACTGACGCCTAACCAAGCTGACGCCACGCAATCACCAGTCAACTTCACAGACCCTTCAATCAACGCGCAGCGAAAACCGGATAAATCAACGACAGCAACTTAGGCCTCGGCCGAGGCCTCGAAATTATGTCCGTTAGGAGCCGTCAACACATTAGCAGCGTCCTGCGCTGATTCTAGCCCTCTTCATCCAGCCTTTCTTCATCGCACGCTATGTCAGCTTTGCTGCAAAGTCAATCGCGGTGAAAATCTATTTCACTGAATGAAACGCCGTACCGTGAGCCCATTGCGGCTACTGAAATATGGTTCAAATGCTTGACCCATCGTATTCGCAAGTTTAATGTTTCAGCGGAGTTATTGATTTCCTGCCCTTGCGTCATACGAGCGGACAACCTACGCGCCTCAAGTAGGTGCCATAGATTCGATGAATCGAGAAACAATCGACCACCAAACGCGACAATCCGGGAGAACGACCACCATGGCCCAACCCAACCTTCAGGGTCCTTCACAGCGTCACTTCAGAGATAGCATTGTGCTGCCGTCGCACCGGCAACTCTTTTATGGTGGCCAATGGCATGGATCACCACAAGCGATAACGATTCAATCCTACAGTCCGGGGGATGGCACGCCGTTGGGCGAGATTGTTGATGCCAGTGAAGAAGACATCGATGCAGCGGTGCAGGCCGCGTACCGCGCCTTCCCGGCATGGCGGGATGCCGATCCACAACAGCGGGTTGCCATGGTTCGTAAAGCGGCCGGTATCATTCGCAAGAATGTCGACGAACTAGCCCTGCTCGAATCAGCGGATACCGGCAATCCCCTGCGCGCCATGCTGGGCGATATCAATTGGGCGGCCAATCTAGCCGAATTCTACGCCGGCCTTATGAGTGAGGTTAAGGGTACCAGCTTCATGACACCTCCCGGGATGGTCGACTTCACGATGCGGCAGCCTTTCGGGGTCGTCGCTAGTATGTCGGCGTTCAACCATCCGCTGCTCAATATAATCACCCAAAATGCTCCAGCCCTGCTGACCGGCAACACGGTCATCCATAAGCCGTCACAATTCACGTCGCTCTCGGCGCTTCGACTGGCCGAGCTTCTGGAGGGAGTCTTCCCAGCCGGCGTATTCAATGTCGTCACGGGCGGTGCCGTTGCCGGCGCGGCCCTCGCAGCGCATCCGCGCACCCATTTCGTGACGCTGATCGGCAGCGTACCGACCGCGCGCAAGATCCTGCGAAGCGCCGCGGAGCGCATCAAGCACAGCCTGATGGAGTTGGGCGGCAAAAATGCTCTGGTCGCCTTCCCGGACGCCGATCCCGCCAAAGTGGCGAACGGCCTTTGCACCGGCATGGGGCTGACTTCGACGTCTGGACAAGGCTGCACCACGACCAGCCGGGCCTTCGTGCACGACGATATCTACGATGCGACACTCAAAGCGATCGTCGCCCAGGTGAGCAAGCTCCGCTGTGGCGATCCAACCCGTCTGGAGACGCAGGTCGGGGCGATGAGCAGTCGGGAGCATCATGCCAAGGTGCTTGAGTATATTCGAATCGGCATCGACGGGGGTGCACGGCTCATGTGCGGAGGAGGCAGGCCTTCAGATCCGAATCTCGGGGACGGCCTTTTCGTCGAGCCGACCGTTTTCGCCGATGTGACGCAGCAGATGCGCATCGCTCAGGAAGAGATATTCGGGCCGGTGATCAGTGTGATGCGCTGGAACGACGAAGAGCGGATGATTCAGGAAGTGAATTCAGTCGACTATGGTCTCAGCGGCGCAGTGTGGACGAACGACCTTGCGGCGGCGCATCGCGTTGCGACGCGCATGGAGGTCGGTCTGATGTGGGTCAATCAAGCCGCCGCGATGACGCTGGGTGCGCCCTTCGGTGGTGTGAAACAATCGGGCATCGGTCGGGTGATGTGTGTAGAGCAATTGCTCGGCATGACACAGGTCAAGAACGTCCATATCAAGCTACAAGCATAGCGGTAACGGCACACGCCCTAACACCGGCGTCCATAGCCGCGTCGATTCACTCTATTGGGTTGTGACAACCGCGGGTGCGAACGCTCACCACTAAGTTCATCTGTTGAATCTTTAATTCATAAAGAAATGGATCTTCGAAATGTCGTGTGCTAGGTTGACCATCTGTTGGCGCCGCACCGATATGCGGCATTATTGCTGAACCATTGTTCATGGCTTTTGGCACATAAATTGGAGGCAGATCTATGGATGCTCTTGAGGTTATCGAGACACGCGCTTCGGCGGTAAGGCTTGAAGCCCCCGGCCCCTCTCCGGCGGATCTTGAACGCATTCTGAATTCGGCGATTCGTGCGCCGGACCATGGCCGATTGAACCCTTGGCGATTCATCGTTATCGAGGGCGCCGCTCGCGAAATTCTTGGAGACGCCATGGCAGACCTGCGAAAGCGCAATTCGCCCGACGCTACTGACGAACAGCTGGAATCGGAACGCACGAAGGCGCGGCGGGCTCCCACGATCATTGTCGCCGCGGCAAGGATCGACCGGCAACACAAGGTGCCCGAGATCGAACAAACGCTTGCGGTAGCTGCGTGTGTGCAGAATATGTTTCTCTCGGCTCATGCGCTCGGCTACGGAGTGATGTGGAAAACAGGTGATGCCGCTTACGACCCAAGGGTGAAGACCACTCTTGGCTTATCGGCCGACGATAACATCGTCGCATTTCTCTATGTCGGGACTGCCCTGGCGACGGGACGACCTGTCAAGACACCAGATCTCAACCGTTTCGTCATCAAATTGCAACCACGGTTGTAAAGAATTCGGCTCGCTGTTCAGCGCGATTTCCAAACCGCGTCGACCGCGGACGGTTACGCGCAAGTCTGGAATCTAAGAGCGCACAAGCTAGGCCGATAGACCTCCATCCAGGGCAATTACCTGTCCCGTCATGTAATTAGAGGCATCCGAGGCGATATAAAGCGCCAATTGCCCTACTTCGCGAAACCGGCCAAAGCGACCCATGGGAATCTGTTTTAGATACGTCTTCTCAATTGCACCGTACTGATCGGGCGAAAGACTCTCGATATCGGGGAATACGCCCGGCGCGATTGCATTCACGGTAACTCCATAGGATGCCCACTCGTGCGCGAGAGATTTCGTGAAACCAGTGAGCCCCGCCTTTCCCGCTGCGTATACGCTGAGTCGAGCATGCCCCTTCAGTGCCCCCAATACACCGGAAATATTGATGACGCGCCCGTGTCGGCGGCGGATCATGGCCAAGCCGACCGCGCGCGTGCAATGAATCGCTGAGTACATGTTGAGATCGAGGATTTTTTGAATATCCTGATCTGCCGCGGTCGGCGCGCTGCGGCCGCCTGGCTCGTCTACCAGGCTCTTGGAGATAGCGTCGCCGACACCATTGACCAGAATGTCGATGTCACCGGCAGCAGCGACGGCGTGGCTCACGACCTGACGCGCACCGTCAGCGGTTGCTGCATCACCCATCACTCCGATGATTCGCTCGCCATGTACACGTTTGAGGTTTTCCACCAGCTTTGCCAGGTAGGTATCGGTAAGCGCGTTTACAACGACGGTCGCGCCCGCCTCCGCGAAAACTTCCGCGATACCGGCGCCAATCCCCCGTCCCGCCCCTGTAACCAGCGCGACCTTCCCATGCAGTGAGAAACAAGCGCCGGAGCGCACACTCTGCATATTTTGACCGGTCATGAATACCCGCACTCTATCCATTCGGGCTTCAACGCACGAAGTTCCGGGACGTGCGGAACTAAAAGCTCGAACTTGATGCCACTCTGTTCCATCCTATCCCGTTCCCTTTTACAACCTCCCCGTCCCATATTTGCATTGTCCTCTTGATTCACGGCGATTACGTTGCACAGATTCCATCATCGACTGACACGATTGCGCCGGTCATAAAGCGTGAGGCTGGCGAAACAAGTGCAAGAAGCGTCGTGTCGAGATCTTCCGGTGCACCCATCCGTTTGCGCGGCAGCCCAGCCTTTAGTTTGAGTCCGGCATCGCTCTTGGAGAACTCCTCTGTCATTTCGGTCAGGATATGGCCGGGGCATATCGCATTGACATTGATGTTGTGGCGTGCCCATTCGAAAGCCATAGCCTTGGTCATATGGATCAGGGCGGCCTTGGAAATGGAATAGAGCGACAAGCCGAACACAGGCTTCATGCCGGCGGGGGACGAAATGTTAACGATGCGCCCCTCCGCGCCGCGCGCGATCATTCGTTGTCCGATCTCGGCTGCGACGAAATAGGCACCGCGCAAATTCGTATTCATGATCTCGTCGTAATCGGCGGGCACTACATCCACGATGCGTTTTCCGACACAAACGCCTGCGTTGTTGACAAGGATGTCGATGGGACCTAGCGCAGCCTCGATCGCGGTAATCGTCGGCCCGATGGACGGTATGTCGCCCACATCCATCTTGGCCGCCAGAACCCGCCTTCCCGTTTGGGCCGTCTCGGCGGCGACCGTCGACAACCGCTCCTCGTTGCGTCCTGTAATCGCCACAGTGGCGCCGTGCCGCGCCAGAACCCTGGCCATGCCGCGACCCAGTCCCGATGATCCGCCGGTAACGAGTGCCACTTTGCCGTCGAGGCAAAAAAGATCGCTCATTGCCGATCGCTTTGCTGGCTCGCGATGTTCCATGCGCGAACCTCATTACGGAAGCCCGGCTCCGCGGGGCCGTCGTCAAGATTCACGGCTGGGCCTCGATGACCCCATTCACTCGCTGTGTGGCCCGGAGTGGGCGGCGCTGCTGAAGACCGCAACGGCGATGGTCGAAAAACGTCCTCGACCGAGTCAGTCGAACTTTGCGATTCATGCTAGGCGGCCGCCGTGTTGCGAATGACGGTGCGCCCACGCTAGGCAACCTCGTCTTCTTTGTAGAGCTTCAGTACATTTTTATACAGGATGCGTTCACGGACATCTTTCGCAATGCCTTTGAATGATTGCTCGATGACGGTCTGAGAGATTGGATAGGTTGATGGATTATGCGGAAAGTCCGACTGCCACATCAGATGCGCCTTGTCGATCTGCACCGCTCTAACGCCCTCGGCTTCGAACCAGGACGAAAGGTAGACTTGTTCTTTTAGTCGTTCGCTCGGCCGATTCTTCACACCGTGCTTCCACAGTTCCCGGCGCTCCCA
>Ga0182024_10019827_pt1 | contig 12345 bp, 5 predicted proteins | sample P32metaG_FD_120480 | JGI IMG/M metagenome (GOLD analysis project Ga0182024, IMG submission 120480) | Permafrost microbial communities from Stordalen Mire, Sweden - P3-2 metaG (Illumina Assembly) | ecosystem: Environmental > Terrestrial > Soil > Wetlands > Permafrost | place: Sweden: Stordalen...
GCATGAAGGAACACGAGCAGCAGGAAGAAGATCAAGGAAACAATCCCAATCAGTAATTTGAATCGCCCGCGATAAAACACATCTCGATAGCGGCACATGGTAGCCCATAGTTGCGTGTTGTGGCCGCACGCGCGAAAAGATTCGGTGAACATCCCAACACTTTAAGGGGCCGAGATACCGATCGCAATGTGATCAGACAGGTGTCTTCCTCGCCAGCACCACGGCCAAACCCAACATCCCGGAGAAAAGCATGGCCAAAGTGCCAGGCTCGGGTGCCGCGACGGATGCTTTCGAGAGGTCGGCAATCGAGACGACTCCAGTCGAGGAGCATCCTTCAAGTGCGCAGCTCGCATTGGCGGAAGAAGCCAACAGAGTGAAAGAAGCCTGGGTGCCTCCGTCGTCATTGATGCCGAGCAAAGGCCCCACGTTCAACTTCGGTTTGGAAATCCCCGCATCGGAAGCGCTATAGGTGGCGCACGCTGTGGCTGTCGCACTAAGAGGAGCGCAGTCGCTCAGCATGTTGGAGAAGTCCGACGCGGAGAGACTGAAAACATCCGTGCCCCAATCGATAATAATCGGCCCCGAAGTAATAGGGCTGGTAACCGCCGTCAAGCTGCCGCCCGTGGACCCAAGATCGGCCGTGAACGTCACGGTATAGGTATCGGCGGAGGCCGAGAAAGAGCATGCGAACAGGATGAGAAGCAGCGCAAGTAGCTGGTATGTCTTGATCAACGATTTGATCATCGAGGCCCCTGGAATGTTTTGATTTCGCTCTCAGCCGACTTTGCGAGAATGCCCGCCAGTCCTGTTAATAACGGAAGAACGAAAGTCAGACCCTAGCAAGTGAGGGGCGAAATGCTGATTACGGGGCCATGACAAAACGAAGAAAAATCTCGAAATTGCGCAAAGGGTAGTAATCAACAACAAGCCTACTGCTGCCAGCCTCCGCCGAGTGACCGGTAGAGCTGCACGAGACTCTCGTACTCCTCTCCCCGCGCTTGGGCAAGAGTGAGTTCAGCCGCGTAAAGCGACCGCTGGCTATCCAACACTTCAAGATAGGTTGCCGTGCCGCCCCTATACTGCAAATTCGACAGGCGAAGAGACTCTTGTAGATCGGCGACAGTGTCTTCCTGCCGCACCCGAACCTCGTGAAGTTTTTGGTAGCCGATGAGCGCATCGGACACGTCGCCGAATGCGCGCTGAATGGACTGCCGGTACGCAATCAAAGCCTGCCGATACTCCGACTGAGCCGCCTTCAAATTTCCGCGAAGTGCGCCGCCTGTAAACACCGGCTCGCTGACATTCGCCCCATACGACCAAATCCCAAGCTGCGAGCTCATGAGACTCGAGAAGGCGCTGCTGCGCCCAAAGGAACCTCCGCCCGAGCCTGTCAGCGAAATCTGCGGAAAGAAGTCCGCCTTCGCGACGCCTATCTCCGCATTCGCGGCAACCAGCATTTGTTCCGCTTCACGAATATCGGGGCGGCGATCGAGGAGAGACGAAGGCATGCCGGGCGGCACGTCGGGGGGCAGCGGTTGCTCCACCAATGGACGCCCGCGAGTTATCGCCTGCGGATAATTGCCAAGAAGAATGCTGATAGCATTCTCCTCTTGGGCAATTTGTCTTTCGAGATCGGGTATCTGAGAATTTGCCGTGTCGAGCGTCTGCTGCGCTTGCAGCACATCCAGTTTCGTAGCCACGCCATGCTGCACGCGCAGGCTCGTAAGCTTTACGGAATCTTGCTGCGTTTGCACCGTTTCGTGCGTGATTTTTAGCTGCAGGTCGAACTGCAGAAGCTCGAAATAGTCGCTGGCGATGTCGCTCACAAGCGTAAGGATCACCGTCTGCCGCGCGTCCTCGGTTGCAAGCAATTCCGCACGCGATGCCTCGGTCGCGCGGCGCAGCTTGCCGAAAAAGTCCAATTGAAAAGCCGCATCGGCCGTTGACGTGAAGAAGTTGTATTTCGTTTGGAAATTACCCTCCCGCCCGCCGGCGAAATTGCCGTTGGCCGCCACTTGAGGAAATAAGCTGGAGCGGGCGATGGCCACCTGCGCGCGCGCTTCGTCAATGCGCTCCGTCGCGATCTGAAGATCGTAGTTCTGCTTCAGTGCGGTGCGGATGAGCTCTTGCAACTCAGGATCCTGGAACACCTGCCACCACGGAAGATCCGCGTAGGAGGCCGCCTGCGCTTCCTGCTTTTCCTGGAGATCGCGAAACGCCGTGGGAGTCTGTACCGCCGGACGGCGGTAGTTCGGGCCGACCATGCACCCACTCAGCCCAACTAGCAACGTTGCTATCCATGTCAGCGGCACGAGAGCGTTCAGCTTCTTTCGCGAATACTGCGACTTTTCTCGCACATTTCCCCCAGCCATTTCAGTCGGCCTCCGCCGGAGCAGCCGAAGCGGGCGGTGCCCCAGTACGCTCCGCAATAGGCTCCGTGCGGGCGCCTGACCACTTTTCGACCATGAAGAAAGCCGCAGGCACGAAGAAAATGCCAATCAGGCTCGCAGCCAACATTCCGCCGATCACGGTGGTCCCCATGATTTGTCGGGCCACCGCGCCCGCGCCGCTGGCTGTCCAGAGCGGCACGCAACCGAGAATGAATGCAAAAGACGTCATCAAAATCGGCCGTAAACGTAGTCGCGCGCCTTCCAGCGCGGCATCCACCAAAGGTTTTCCTTTTTCGAACTCATCCTTGGCAAATTCCACGATCAAGATCGCGTTCTTCGCCGCCAGCCCGATCAGCATCACGAGTCCGATTTGCGAGTACACGTCGCTCTCAATCTGCACCATGTAAGCCGGCAGGAAAGCGCTTTCAAAGGCGCGCCGCAGCCAAAGAATCGCAAAGGCGCCAAACACCGCTACTGGCGTGCTGAGCAGAACGCTGAAGGGCAGCGACCAACTTTCATAAAGCGCCGCCAGAACTAGGAATACGAAGAGCAACGAAAGCCCGAACACCGCCGCGGCGGGCACTCCCTCGCGTGCCTTCTGCTCGAGGAAGGATATGCCGGAGTAATCGAAACCCATTTCAGGCGGCATCGTCTGGTGAAAAACTTCTTCGATGGCCGTAGTGGCCTGGTCCGCGCTGTACCCCGGCGCGGCACTCCCGTTGATTTGCGCGGAGCGATATTCGTTGAAGCGAAGCAGGAACTCTGGTCCAAGCTGCGGCCTCACATTCACAAGGGTCGAGAGCGGAACATTCTGCGCCTTATTGTTGCGGACGTAGAACTGTCCCACGTTCTCCGCCTTCGCGCGATCCGCCCCTTCCGCTTCGATGTAAACCTGCCACTGCCGGCCGAAGCGATTGAAGTAATTGATGAAATATCCGCCCATAAACGCCTGGATGGTCTTATAGACATCGCTGAGGTTCACGCCTTGTTTCAGCACTTTGTCCCGATCCACATCCACAAACTGCTGAGGCACGTTGGGCAGGAACGTGGTGGTGAGGCTGGCGATTTCCGGCCGCTTGCGAGCGGCTTCTAGAAAAGTAGCGAGATTCCTCGCGAGGAATTGAATGTCGCCGCCGGAACGGTCTTCGAGCATGAAGGTAAAGCCGCCCGCGGTTCCGACGCCAGGAATGGCCGGCGGCGAAAACCCGAAGGCCACCGCTGTGGGCAGCTTGCTCAACTCCTGGTTAAGATGTGCCTTGAGCGCCTGAAATTGTTCGCCTTTCGCTTTGCGCTCGTCCCAGGGTTTGAAGTTCACGAAAAACGTGGCGTTATAAGTGGTGCGAACAAAGCTCAACAAGCTAAAGCCGACAAAGCAAGTCGAGTACTGAACTCCTGGTGTGTCCATGATGACTTTCTCGACCTGATCCACCACAGCCCGTGTGCGTTCGAGCGATGCGCCGTTGGGAAGCTGGACGTTCACGTAGGCATAGCCCTGGTCTTCGTCGGGCAGGAAACTCGTGGGCACGTGATTCGCAAAAAAACCACCAGCCGCTGCGAATACCGCCAGAATCACAATCACCACCACGGTTTTCTTAACGAGCACGGCGCTCCAGCGCACGTAGCCGTTTGTGGCGCGATCGAACATCCGGTTAAACGCATCGAAGAATCTCCTCAAAAGGCCGCGGCTCGGCGTCTTCGGCTTTAGGAGCATAGCCGCCAGCGCGGGGCTGAGGGTGAGTGCGTTGAACGCGGAAAGCAGCACGGAAATGGCAATCGTCACGGCGAACTGCTGGTATAGCTTGCCCGTAATGCCGGGAATGAAAGCCGTGGGCACAAACACCGCGGAGAGAACCAGTGCGATTCCCACCACCGGGCCGGAAAGCTCTTCCATGGCTTTCAGCGCCGCGTCCTTCGGCGTCATACCTTCTTCGATGTGGCGCTCCACTCCTTCCACCACGACGATGGCATCGTCCACCACCAAGCCGATCGCCAGCACGAGACCAAAGAGAGAGAGCGTATTGATGGAAAACCCGAACACTGGAAACAGCACGAAGGTTCCAATTAACGAGACCGGCACCGCAAGAAGCGGGATCAGCGTTGCGCGCCAGCCCTGCAAAAAGATGTAAACCACTAGGATTACCAGGGCGAGCGCGATCAGCAACGTGATCACAATTTCCTTCATGCCCTCGGTGACGGCGCGTGTCGTATCGAGCGCAACCACGAAATCCAAATCGCCCGGAAAACGCTGCTTCATCTGGTCCATTAATTTTCTGGCAGCCGCGGCCGTTTGCACCGCGTTTGAGCCGGGCAACTGATAGAGAGCCAGCACCGCGCTCGGTTTGCCATTGAAACGGCCGGCGATGCTGTAGTCCTGAGAACCCAGCTCGATTCGCGCCACGTCGCTGACGCGAACCGTGCCGCCATCCGGCGTTTCGCGAACCACGATCTTGCCGAACTCCTCCGGCGAAACAAGCCGGCTCTGCGCGAGCACGGCATAAGTAAACTCGGTGCCTTGAGGAGAAGGTTCGCCTCCTACTTTTCCAGCCGGATTCACCGTGTTTTGCGCCTGAATCGCGCTGATAACGTCCGGCACGGTGACGCCGAGCTTCGCCAACTGGTCCGGCTTTACCCACATACGCATCGCGTATTGTCCGGCGCCGAAAACATTAACGATGCCGATACCGGGCGAGCGAAGCAGCGGGTCCACAAGATTGATGTAGGCGTAGTTCGCAAGAAACGTCGCATCGTACGTTTCGTGCGGCGAGTAAACGTCAATCAGCATGAGGGGAGCCGTGACGGACTTGCGAACCGTGACACCGTAATTGTTCACGTCCACGGGAAGCTGGGAAGCGGCTTGCGTTTCGCGCGATTGCGTCAGGATGAAGTCGTTGTTCGGATCGGTTTTCGCGTCAAAATCCACGATCAAACTCGTCGTCGAGTTGCCCGTTGCGTTCAGCGAATACATGTAGTTCAAGTTGTCGACGCCGCTCATCTGCTGCTCGAGCGGTGTGGCGACGGCCTGTTCAAGTGTTCGTGCGTCCGCTCCCACATAGGTCGCCACAATTTGAACCTCGGGCGGAGCAATGTTCGGAAACTGAGCCACCGGCAGGGTCAGAATTGTCAGCGAACCTACGAGCACCAGAACGATGGAAATGACGATGGCCACAATGGGGCGATTAATGAAGAATTTTGACATGGATTACCGATCCTTCACTGCCGGCGCAAACGGTTTCACCGTCACATGAATCCCGGAGCGTACCTTCTGAATGCCCTCGGCGACAATTCTGTCGCCGACACTAAGGCCGCTGCTAATAATCCAGTCGGACCCGCTACTCTCGCCGAGCGTAACTGGGCGAATACTCACCGTGTTTTGGCCATCGACCACGGCCACCTGGTAGTTGCCTTGCAACTCGGTAACGGCGCGCTGAGGAACCAGTAGAGCGTCCTTTTGCGTACTGATAACGGCACGCACCTTGCCGTAACCTCCCGGCCGCAGGATGTTCTCCGGATTAGGAAACAGACCCGCGATTTGAATCGAGCCCGTGCCGACATCCACTTGCCGGTCCGCAAAGTAAAAAGTGCCTTCGTGCTCATAGGTCCTGCCGTCTGCCAGAACGAGTTGAAGGCGTAGGCTCTTGTCCGCGTTCAGCCGGCTAGTCTCCGTTGGGAACCGTTGGCGCCAGCCCAGATACTGCGGCTCGCTAACCGTGAAAAACACCTTGATAGGATTGACTGTGGAAACTGAAGTCACTACTCCGCTGCCGGGAGTCACCAAGGCGCCCACTTGTAGTTGAGCTTGGCCCACGATCCCATCGATAGGAGAGACCAGGCGTGTGAAGTCGAGATTGATCTTCGCCGTTTCAACAGCCGCTTGATATGTCTGAATTTGCGCCCTGGCCGTCTCGACGGTGGCCTTCGCCGCCAAATTGTTCTGCACCGAATTGTCCAGGTCCTGTTGGCTTGCGGCCTCTTCCTGCACCAGAGGCGTGTAGCGATCCACGTCAAGCTGCGTCCTGTGTTGGACGGCCTCGGCATTCGCAAGCATCGCATTGGACTGCGCCAGCTGACCCTCAGCTTGATCGACTGCGGCCTGGAACGGTCGCGGATCGATTTGGAAAAGGAGTTGGCCCTTCTTGACGAACGCGCCTTCCTGGTAGGACTGCTGCTGCAAATAGCCGGTGACTTGCGCTCGCACGTCTGCGTTCACAAGTCCATCGAGCGTTCCGATCCATTCGCCGTAGACTGGTACATCTCTTTGTTCAACCGTCACGACCTCGACCACCGGGACCGGTCCCGGTGTCGACGCTCCTGAAACCTGCTTCGGCCGCATCGCGCCAATAATCAAGCCGATGATCACTAAGCAGAAGCCCCCGCCTATCCAAAATCTGTATTTCCAGAAGGTGCCCATCGTATTTCTCCCCGCTGACGTCGTATAAGACCGAGCGAGATTCGCCCGATGTGAAGCTAGTCTACCGCCGCAGCACGGCGGTCTAGCTGTGGATTTCGGTCCTGCAAGTCACAGGACAGCTGCTGCCACGCAGCCCACAGTTGGAAATGCACTCTCTCCAAATGTGAATCGTCCATCGAACATGCCGCGCATTGTGTCCCACCGCGATGAGCGGCTGCATCACAAGATGGAGTATTCTTTCGCTACCACGCAAGATTCGGGAGCGAATACCACTTTTGAGGTACGCAATGTGTGCTCAACCAAACGCATTAGACGTCGCAGCACGTGCGCAGACTCAACATCACGTGTAGCCCCCCACCTTTATCGGTGACGCGTTGTGTTTGACAGACGCAGCCAGTTAGAAAGAAAGGCGCAGCCCGAGTTGAAGCTGGCGCATCGAATTCGCGTTGAGGATTTCGCCGAACGTGCTCGATCCGGCAGTGATGGCGTTCCCTGAAGGCGCGCTAAGGCTCACCATATTGAAAACATTATAGGCATCGGCGCGAAACTGCAGGTCTGCGCCTTCTTTGAGTCGGCTTACAGAAAAGGATCGGGAAATTGCCAGATCGACGTCCCTGAAACTTGGTCCGCGTAGCATGTTGCCGCTCGAGTTTCCATCGATGGAGATTCCGCCCGTCGCGGGAATCTGCTTAAACGCCGCCGTGTTGAACCACTCCGTCGCATTGGGATCGCTTAAAAAGGGGCTCTGGCCCGGAACAAGTTGGGCGCGCTCGCCAGAGGTTGGCCCGGAAGTGCCTGCGGTTGCGCTGCCGGTCAGGTTGGCGTCCGACCCGTTGTAAATCGTAAATGGGAAGCCGCTATGTATATTAATGATCGACGAAAAAGCCCAAGCGTTGAGAAGTGCCGCTTGAAGCCGGTTCTGTCCCTTGTAATAGTTCGGCTGCCACACAAGTGACGAGACAAACTGGTGCCGTAGGTCGAAATCCGCGGGGCCGCGTTCGAGGCGCAGATTGGTCATGTCCTCGGCGCCGCCTTGCGTGGTGTTGTTATCGAGCTGAACGCTGTCAAACGTGTGGCTGAAGGTGTAAAACGAGTAGAACATCAGGCCATGCGAAATTCTCATCTGCGCGGTGGCCTGCAATCCGTTGTAAGAAGCAGTCTGGTTCGACCGCAGCAGATAGACCGTGCCGAATGGGCTCCCGAGTGAAGCGCAGGTTGCGCCGCCGGGATTATCAATGGGCCGCCGGTCGACGATATTAGCCGCACTCGAAGCGGCACATGCGGGCGCTGCGGCCCCCGTCGCGGGAGCGTTGAGATCCTGCGCGAACGGCAAATCGTGGCTCAGAGCGCCCACATACGCCACCGACACGCCGAAATTCGAGGTGACCTGTCGCTCAAGCGACAGACTCAGTTGGTAACTATAGGGCCACTGAAAATTCTTCGAAACGCCGAAAAAGGGCCCTCCAACGGTAAGGAAATTCGGCGCCGCAAAAGGAAAGGGATCGTTGCCGCTCAAGCCGGCGCCGCTTCCTCCATTCGCTGGGCATGTCACCGTCTTGGTGACACCGAACAAGAACTTAGGGCTGAGAAAATTGTAAGGGCAGGAAAGCGTCGCGCCCTGCGGCACAGCAGTAAGACCTGAGCCTTTCACCGACTGAGTCGTATTGGTGAAGGTGAAGCGGATGGCGGAGGGCTCAAAATTGGTGACCGTGTTCCATTCGTTGCCCGAAATGCTGTTGTAGAAGATTCCCGCAGCCGCGCGCAATGAAGTCTTACCGTCGCCGAACGGATCCCAAGCAAGCCCGACCCTGGGCGAAACGTGGTGCCAGCGAACCGGCACAATTCCGCGCGTGACGCCCGGATCGCCGAAGAAGAGAGCGCCTTCGGGAGCCTGCGGAATCGCAATGGATTGTTCTCCCGCCTGAAAACTTGTCCCTCGATTGGCAGGGTCTGTGGGCGGGGTCGCGATGTCCCAGCGGACGCCCAGAGTGAGCGTCAGATGCGGAGACGCGCGGACCTGGTCCTGACCGAAAAATCCCGTGTTCCAGGTGTTCGTGTAGCCCGTTACGGGCGAATCCTGTGTGATGGCTGTGGGAAGGCCCATCAGGAAAAGGGCAATGCCAGGCACAGTGATGTTCTTTCCCGATGCGCCATCCGCGACATTCGTGTTGCTGAAGGTGAACACGCCATAATTGTTCAAAAGCGTTTGCTGCACATCTCGCTCGAGGGATTCCTCGGCTCCAAATGAGATGGAGTGCCTCCCGTGGTTTAGGCTCGTCATGTCCCGCAAGGAATAAAAGTTCGTCCCGGCCACCGGACCCCCGATGGCGCTGGCGGCGGTAAAAGCGATAGGTCCTTGGACCGCAATTTGTGGCAAGGAGGGAGTACCTTCCACAGTGAAGTCCGAACCTAAATCGCCGAGCGATGTTGCAGGCAGATTCACACGCCCGCCGAAATTCCGCGTATAGGTGAACCACGCCTGAGTGACGAGATCTGGGCTGACCGTCCATGTATCGTTCAGATTCAGATTTTGCTGCCGCCACGTAAACCGCTGCGCGTCCCACGGAATGCTGCCGTTTGGCTGTCCCGAATTCGAATTGAGCGGCGTCACCGAATTGTTCCCACTGGTATAGAAATAGCTGCCCCCAAACCGTTGATTTGCGCCCACATTGTGATCGATCTTGACGAGAAACTCGTCGGCGTTGAATGGGCTAGGCGACGTTCCCTGCCACCCCGTCGCCCCCAAATTCGCGGCCGGAATCGTTGGAAAATTCGCGCTCGTGCTCGATGAATTCAGCAATTTTTGGGCGACCGGATCGAGCAAGGAAGGGCAGACCACGGTGATGGAGCCGCAGGTATATTGCACGGGCAAGGCAGAAACCAGTCCTGTAAAGTTTCCGGTTCGTTCGGCGGTGGTGGGCACCGTCCCACCCGTCAGGAAAAAACTGCTCACTTGGCGGAGTCCCTGGTAAGACGCGAAGAAAAATGTCTTGTCGCGCCGCACCGGGCCGCCCATTGTCGCGCCAAATTGATTCCGGCGGAGCGGCGCCTTCGGCAAAATCGAGCCCCAATTGTTCGCATTGAGGGCGCTGTCGCGCCAGTACTCGAACGCAGAGCCGTGGAAGTTGTTCGTGCCGGATTTGGTGATCACCGTGATAACGCCGCCGGACATTCTTCCGTACTCAACTCCGTAATTATTTGTCTCCACGCGGTATTCCTGAATCGCATCCGGGCTCGGAAGGATGTTTCCAGTCTTCCGCAGGCCGGTCATGTTCACGCCGCCATCGAGGTAGTAGCCCACCGACCCGACTCCTCCGTCGACGCCGCCGTTGATGAAGGTTCGCTGCTCCGGATAGCCCAGGGTCACCACAGGGTTGGCCTGCCCCGGATTAAAAGACGTGTTTTGTACGCCCGGAGTCAATTCGAGAAGCTGATACGCATTTCGATTCATCAAGGGAAGATTCACGAGCTCTCGATTTTCGACGGTGCGGCCGAGTTCGGCGCTCGTCGTATTCACAAGAGCCGGCCCTTCCGTAATCGTAATCGTCGCGCGGACCGCCTCGACTTCCAGCACAATATTCATTTCCGTCGCGACGTTGAGAGATAGTCCGATCCTCTCGCGCAGAAACTCCTCGAAGCCTGACCGGTTTGCGGAGATCCGATAGCTACCCACCGGCAGGAAATAGATCCTGAATTCGCCCTGATCGTTGGTGCCGACAGTCCGCGAGAAGTTCGTGTCCAGGTTCGCAGCCGTCACTTTCGCCAAAGCGATAGGCGCCCCACTGCTGTCTTGCACGGTGCCAAGCACCATCGTGGTCGTGGTTTGCGCAAGCAGGTCCATGGGGAGGCACAGGAAAATCGAAAGAGACAGTGTCAGTGCCGAAAAGCGAATACGGACGTCCGGCGAAGTCTTCGCAATCAATCGTTTGATTCGGAATCTCGTTCGCATTCGATAGCCGTTTCCCGGGGCGATGGACGTTGCTCACTGAAATGCAGACAGCGATGGGGATGGATTCCCAGGGCCATGAAGGAGAAAGTTGTGAAAAGGTTAAAAAAAGTGGAGATTGCCAAGGTTCGCGGACCAAGCGCCTGCCGCGACCGAGAAAAACCGAAAGAAGACTACCGCCCACGTCCGAAACTCTTCTTCGAAAGCCCCATTCCCGCGCAGGCGAGAACCTGGGAGCGCCTAAGAAACTACAACAGAAAGTTGCCCATGGCAAGCCGGCTTCAACGGCGGCAAACTCTTCTGAAATTGGACATTAGGCGTTCGATGAAGCTCAGAGACAAAGCCAGAGGCGAACGCCTGACTCCGTGAAGATACCGCCTACTTTCGAGCTATTTTGTTTGCGTTGACCCGCTTTTGCACATCGACTAGATTTCTTTGGCATCACATAGAAGAACCCATAGGAAGCGGGCCTCGCGGCCTGGATCGCGAAGCCCAGGAGAGCTGCTGGAAGCACTAAATTATGCGGGACTGTTTTCGCAAACTCGGACTGCTCGCATGTGCTTGGCTGATTCCCGCGCTGGTTTGGGGAGACAGCGGAGCGGGCGCCGAACCTCCGGTGCGCCAGGAAACTGGCTTCCATCACACCGGTTGGGACAACCTCGGCGCGGTTTTCGATCTCAAACAATCTCCCGAAGGCTATCTCTGGCTCACAACTTCAAAGGGAGTGCTCCGTTTCGACGGGGTGCGCTTTCAGTCTGTCGAGGAAGTTACGCGCGGGGCTGTACACGACGACGAGATCGATTCCGTGTTTCTTTCTTTCTCCGGCGGCCTCTGGCTCACCACCCAGGGTGCTGGACTCCTCTTCTGGAAAGAAGGACGCCTCACGAGTTTCCCCGACAGACGATGCACCCCGATCCGGAAACAGGGAAAGATTATTGAGGACCGCGATGGGTCGCTCTGGGTGCAAGCCACTGCGGGCCTCTTCCATTTGCGCGGCGCCGTGTGCGAGCAGATGGGTGCCCAACAGGGATATCCGGGCGGATTCCCGGCAGGGATTCTGCTGGATAGCGACGGAACACTGTGGGTGAAAACGCGTGCCAGTCCTCTTTTATTCTTGCGGCACGGCGAGGCCAAGTTCCAGACGACCAAGGCCGGCGGCGGATTGTCGACCGGTTACGCGTTTCTACACGAAGCGCCGGACGGGTCCATCTGGCTCTCGGACGATCAGGGTCTTCGCCGCGTGGCGGAGATGCTGAGCCTCTCCGCAAAATCCCAACACGAAGAATCCCCTAAAGGCCGTCCATTCGGCGACTTCACTTTCGCGCCTGACGGCACGCTATGGGCTGCAACCCCTAAGGGCGTGAAGCACTTTCGTCATTTGGAGAAATGGCTCGAGCCGGTCGCAGCTGAAACGGACCCGGGCGAGCTCTTCACGCCTGACCAGGGGCTTACTTCCGACGCGGTCTGGACGGTGCTCGTCGATCGAGAAGGTGCCTGGATAGGGACGAATTCGGGTCTCGATTGGTTGCGGCGCGTCGCGGTTACGCCCGTACACCTTCCACCGGCCCAAGAGCACGAATATAGCGTTGCAGCGGGAGACA
>Ga0182024_10019828_pt1 | contig 12345 bp, 9 predicted proteins | sample P32metaG_FD_120480 | JGI IMG/M metagenome (GOLD analysis project Ga0182024, IMG submission 120480) | Permafrost microbial communities from Stordalen Mire, Sweden - P3-2 metaG (Illumina Assembly) | ecosystem: Environmental > Terrestrial > Soil > Wetlands > Permafrost | place: Sweden: Stordalen...
CCCTCTCCTAAAAAAGAGTGAATGAGAAAGAGAGGGTGATCGAGGAACGCAAGACTAATAGTTTCCGGAGACTGAACCCTCTCAAGGTTTCAGTCTTCCCTTTGAATGAGGTCCTGGATTGACGAGCAGCCCAACAGTCTTGACCTGACTTTTTGACTGCTCGCGATGCTCGGGCGGCGGTTAAGCCAAGTGGGAACGGAACAGCGAGCCGAGAGGCATAAGCCCCCGGCGGAGTGATTTCGGTGTTTTCACGCCCCCGTTCAGTTCGGGAGTTGATAGGCGCCCATGTCGCAATTGCCTTTGCTACGCGCCGTACCGATTTGGTCAATTGCCGTGCAATGGCCGTCTTTGCCGTTCGGGACTCCAGGATTGCCCGCTCCCAACGCCAGGCTGGCGGGAAGCAGAGCCTGAGTATCAGTCGTTCCGCCATTACTCATCAAGGGGCCAAGCATCGGGTCACCGTAAAGGATGCTGTGTGCGGTCTTGCCCCTCAACGTACAACCCGTCACATCGCCGAAAAAGTTGTAGTCGTGGGAGATGATCGGTAACGATCCAGATTGGCAATCAGGGCTCTCTGGCGCATGATTTCCAGCAACGATCGAGTTACTGATCACGAATCTGAGTTTATTTATCGCGGCAGCATTAGCACTAATGACTTCAGCGAATACACCACCGATTCCGCCACCGCCACTGCCGGCTGAATTGTTCGCGATGGTCACGTTGTTCAAGATTGCATCGCTGACCAAAGAAAGAATCGCGCCTCCTATACCAACACCAGCCGCGTTGTTGCCGCTGATTGTGGTGTCGGTAATCGTGAGTTTGGCGAAGCTAGACCAAAGGCCGCCGCCCTGACTGACCTCGTCGCCGGTCGTGTTACTGACGTTGTTGCTGATAACACTGTCGGTGATTTCAGCACTCAGCCAGATTGGTGTGTCCCAACCTGAGACTGACACGCCGCCACCGGAAGTCGCCGAATTTGAATCGATCGTACTGCGTAAAATTGTAAGCTTGTAAGGTATCAGCCGATGAGACCGCGTCGAGGTGAAGAAGATTCCTCCTCCAGCGGCACCGTTGCCTTGGCCGAGGTTGTTGGTGACCGACGAATTCGTGATCGTCAGATTGCCGTCGCTGGCGTAAATGCCTGCTCCGTTACCGGCTTGGTTGCTATCGACCTCACAGTCGTTGATGGTAAGCGTCGCTCCGGTCGCGAGAATCCCGCCACCTGCGTGGTCTCCTTCCGCGAGGCCGCCAGTCCCACCGGTGATGGTTAGGCCGATCAATGTGACGTTCGCCTTTGGTCCGATCGTGAAAATGGGACCTGCTGCACCGCCATCGATCACGGTCGTGGCGGCTCCCGAAGTGCCGATAACCGTTAGGTTCAGCGCTGTTGGCATCAGGCCAGTGAGGCCGGTATCAATCGAAACATTGTCGTGGTAGGTGCCGGCCGCGACGTCGATGACTACATTTCTCTCGGTTATCCTGGCAACCGCGGCGCTAATCGAGGATGCGCAGCCAGCCGTCCCGCCCGGATTTACACAAAACCCTATCGCACCGCGGGGTCTGAGAACCTTGGTCACGCCCGGCGTCGTGCTCGCTACTCCGGGCACCTGGGTCTGAGCGCGCGCGGACGTTAACGGCATGAGCGCGCCGGCCAGGACTGAGATTAACATGGCCACAGCGCGCGTCTTGCGCGGCCATCGCTTCATGGAAATTCCTCTGCGCCTCGTGGGCTATTCCAGGACGTGGATCGGGATGAAGCCTTCGGTGCCGTTTTTCATGCGGATTTTCGCATAGTTTATCGCGATCCCAACGACGTGAACGTCGCGCCCGCGATGGACTTCGGCGACTCTGCTGGCGGAGTGATTCGGCGCGCTCAAGACGGCGGAGTCGGCAGTGAGCGTGAACCGCTTGTCGGTCGGCTTCACCAGGTCAATCGCGGTTAACGGGATATACGCGATCTGTTCGTCCTTGAGCCTCACCTGGGCGTAATGGCGAGTGGTCCCGATTACGTTGACAAACTTGTCCGCCTGCACCGGCTGAATCCTAGTGCTCGACTTGCTCGGCCGCTTGTAGGCGAACGAATCCTGGAGGAGTTTCAGGTGGCCCTGCGCAGACTCGACGACGCCGCTGTCAGCAGTTGAGGCGTGCTTGCGGCGATGAACCGTCGTGTGACGATGCGAATTGGTATGAGAAAGCGTCGCGGGTGCGGCCCCGTCACCGGCCGGCGATTCGTACGGAGTGTCGGTGGTTCGCGTCGCGCCGATGCTACTCGGTACGGATACGCCGGCGGCGGGCGCTCCAGCAACGGGCGCACCGATAATACCGGAAGGAGTGCTCGGAGATGCCGCGCCGGCCTGCGCGAAGGCGGGCGTTACAGATGCGATCGCAAACGCCGCGATGAGGGCCAAGGCCCGCGTGCCTTTTGAAACCGTCATCGCAAACGCCGCTACGACGGCCACCGCCTGCGTCATCTTCAGGATCAATCCGATTCGCGTATCCGTGATCTTAGTCTTTGCTGAAACGTCGCCGATGCGTTGCAAAGCCCTTGCTAAACTTTTGCTCACCGCTCCTCCACCTCGCCATCATTCACGGCCTGAGTTCAACATGCACCGCAGACCGTGCAACGAGTGACGTCGCAGGGCTTGGTTTGATGTTCGTAATGGGCCTTCTTGCGCTCCGAGAGTAGGAACCATTTGTGAATATGATGGTCGATGAAGTCCCACGGGAGGACCTCGTCGTGGGCAAACTGGCGTGTCACGTACGCGTCCGGATTAGGCAAAGCGGTAGTGCCCTCGGCCGCTTCGCGTTTGATCGCGCGCAACTCCCTCCAGATAGCGCCCGCATCGTCGCATCCGCGGCTACTGAGTCGTTCAAGGATTTGCCCAACGCGCCGGTCACCCCGCGAGACCATCGTCTGGAAATAGGCTTCACGGGGAGACTCCGCGACGAGTTCGATGCTGGCACCGCCGAGACGGCCGAGCGCCGCCCGCAGCAGGACGATCTTGCGCTTGAGGCTGGCCGCATCCTCCATCGGATCCCATTGGAAGGGCGTCCACGGCTTCGGCACGAAGGGGTTGAGCGAGACGGTGACGTGGCCGACGCGCTTTTTTTGGGCGCGTGCGCGTTCGAGAATGCGGCCGGTCAGGTTGGCGATTTCGAGCACATCTTCGTCACGCTCCTCGGGCAATCCAATCATGAAATAAAGCTTGAGACTTTCAACTCCGCCGCCGACCAGCATCTCGGCGGCGTTGAGGATTTCGGTCTCGGTCAGGTTTTTGTTGATAACCTTGCGCATGCGCTCGCTGCCGGCCTCGGGCGCGACGGTGACGCTGCGCGCACCATTACTGGCCAGCGCGGCGGCCAGTTGCGGTGAAATGCAGTCGGCCTTGAGCGATGACGGCGAGAGCCGGCCGCCCTCATCGGCGACCGCCGCGGCGATACCGGCGACGCCGGGCACGCTCGCCATCTCGGCACCGACCAGGCCGATCACGCTGCGCTCCTGCAATCCGCGCTTGGCCTCGGCGAGGATCTTTTCGGGGCTGCGGTAGCGAATCGGACGGTACATGAAGCCGGCCGCGCAGAAGCGGCAGCCCCATTGGCAGCCGCGGCTGGCCTCGACCAGGAACATATCGCCGAAGACCGATTCCTCGGTGAGAATCAACGACGAGGTGTTGAAACGGTCGAGGTCACTAAGCAAGCGGCGGCAGACCTTCGGTTCGTCCGGTCCAGTATAGGTGACGCTGTCGAGATGGCCGTGCGAATCGAGAACCGGGGCAAAGTAGTCGGGTAGATAGGCGCCCTTGACGCGCGCGAGGTCCTGCAACCGCGGCGCCTGGTTGCCGGTATCTGCACGAGCGTCCTGATAGGCCGCCAGAAACTCCGGCACCATTTCCTCGCCCTCGCCAATCAGGAACAGATCGACGTAGTCGGCGATCGGCTCGGGGTTAAGAAAGATCGCCGAACCGCCCGCGATGATCAATGGATAGTTATGCCCGATGCGATCGGCGCGGCGCAGCGGTATGCCCGCCATCCGCAGCATCGTGACGAAATTGAGATAGTCGGTCTCAAATGAAATCGAGAAGGCGAGAATTTCGAAATCGGTGAGCGGGCGTCCACGCTCGAAGGAAACAATCGGCACGGTGCGCGCCCGAATCGCAGCGCGTTCGTCGGCGTCGGGCAGAAAGGCGCGGTCGGCGGCGACGCGCAGGTCGGATTCGAAGATGTGGAAAATGGCCTGGAAACCCAAGTTCGCCATCGCGAGGCGGTAGATGTTGGCATAGACGACGCAGACCCCGATATCGCCGCCAGCGTGGCGCTCGTAGAGCACCTTTTCGTTGGCGATGCGCTCGAGGGCGCGTTTACGTGGGAACATAATAAGGGAGACGTTGCGCGACTCACCACAGTAACGTTCGGCGAGGTCGAATCACAAGAGGTACTGGCGGTGGCAGGCGGCTTCGCGGCGGAGCGCCGCCGACTTCCATGAGCCATCGCGAACGGCCAAGCAGAGCGTTCGCTACTTGCGGAGCTGGCGCAACTGACGCTGGGTCATCATCCAGAGCAACGCGGCAGCCCCCGGCTGGATCCGGCCGGGCGGCAACTCGAGTGCGACGCAGCCTCCCTTGCGCATCCGCAGATGCATCGCATCAGGCTCGCCGGTGAGCAAAATCGAAGCCAGCGCGCTCAATTGCGGCTCATGACCGACGATCATCAGGCTATCGTTGTGAGCGTGAGGCGCAAGCCCCGCAACCGCATCACCGGGCGCGATGCCCGTGGCCAGCTCCGGAAGTACATTCGGAGTCAAACCATTGGCATAGACTGCGGCGACAATCTCAGCGGTCTCGGCGGCCCGTGCCAGCGGGCTGGTCAGGATCACGTCCAATTCGATCCCCAGCTCGCGCAATCCAAGAGCCGCCTTGCGCGTGCGGATGCGGCCCACTTCGGTGAGATGGCGCGCCTCGTCGCCGCCCGCTGCGGCATCCTCGGCGAGGGCGTGACGCAGAATATAAAGAATCATCGATATTAACCATTGGTCGGGATCAATGTGGTTGACGGCGAGTCGTCCGGATCGGACGTCGCGGCGGGGTCGGGAGTTGGCGTAACCGGCTCGACCGCAACGGACTCCGCCAGCGGGTGTTCATCTTCAGCTCCAGGCTCAACTTGCGCGATCGGCAGTTCTTGCTGAGCCTTTTGGCCTTCTGTGTGCGGCTTAGCTTCGGCGAGCGGGGGGACTTTCTCGGATGGCGTAGCTTCCGTAAGCTCGCGGCCGTCGAGGGTTGTGGCATCGCTGGCGTCGGCTTGGGCGTCCGGCCCGGCATCGATTCGCTCTGCGGGCGCGGCGTCTGCCAGAGCTTGACGGCCGGACTCGAGGCGCTGTTCGGCTGCGCGCGAGATTTCGCCGAGCGCATCGTCCATAACGTTTGAGCGCTCGATCTTCCGCCACTGGCGGCAAGCACGCGCAGCCAGTTTCTTGCGCCGCACGATGAGCGCCTCGAGCATCGCGCCTGCTGCCATCAGGGTCTCCGGCGGAGCGCCGACGGTGGTGCCGGCGTAACCGCGCAACCAGGCCATTGTGACGACCGCATCCTGATGGAGTCCGAGCAGCTCCTGCATCTGCTCGAGCCGCTGGAGTGCTTTGCGCGAGCGCTTGCCGCCCATCGCGGAGAGCATCTCGAGGCCATAACGCAGCCGCTTGACGCGCACGCGCAAGCGATGGAACAGCTCGGGCGGAGCGTCCTGACTGATATGTTGGCCGGCCTTGCGGGCGCTACTGGCGATGGGTGCGATCATCGCGGGCGCGCTTTGACCAGCGTCGGTCGTGGGGAGTGCGCGACGCAGCAGCGGATTGGCAAGCCGCCCGCACATCCGCGTATACCGTTTCGTGTGCAGCTCGGCGACGAAGCGGGAATGCGCGGCAGTGCGATCGGCCGCGAGGCTATCGCAAAGCGGCTTCAGCGCACCGGCGAGTGCGGGGTCGAGGCCGCTGCCGCATTCGCGGATCAGCGCCTCGATGACGTCGCATTCGCGTACCGCACCGGCCGCCTGCCCCACCCATGGCAGGTCGCGCTTATAGATATGTACGCGCGATCCGTGAAGCGCACTGGCGAATAGTTGGACGATCGCGCGCAGCCGTCGCGTCGCCACGCGCATCTGATGGAGCGGCTCGATTTCGCCAGCGATGGCCGCGGTCTCGTAATACATCATGGCCGCGACGGCGATGGCGAATGTCAATCGCGCCGCATCGGCGAGCGGCAGGTCGGGTTCGATGGTGGCGCGTGGCGCTCGCGCTGCTAGTGGTTGAGCAGCCATCGGTCAGTTCCGCCTCGATTTTCTCCAACTCGCTACCGTCAATGGCAATGGAGCACGCACAAATCCGATCGTAAGGCTTTCGCAGGTCGTTTGAAAGCGGTAGCGGCTAGTACGGACAAACAGACTGGAGCACGAAGCAATCAAATTGTGGATAAGGCATCGACCGATCGGCGAAGTGGCCAACTTAGCACGCGGCGTGAACGCGTTACTGGCGCAAGATCACGCGGCGGTCGAGCAGCTTCGAGAGCAAATCCGTACGACGCTCGCCAGTCCATAATTCGAGGTCGGCCTTCTCGCGACTCGACACGACCTGGATAATCAGACGCCCTGGCGAACAATGCACATCGAGAGTGCGAACGATGCCGAAATGACTGCGGTCCAGGGCGTCGGCCACGCGCAGGATTGCGGCAATTCCGCGAACCACACGCCGCTTGCCTACGTGCAGCGCCCGCAATTCCGTGGAATCCAGACTCGGCGCCTGCTTGCGATGGCCGCGAGCGGCCTGCGCGATCACTTCGATTTCGACCGGCGCGAAGCCGAGCAGTTCGGCGTTCTTGATCAGGTAATAGGAATGGCGATTATGACGGTCGTGGTCGATTACACTCCCGACATCGTGGAGGAGTGCCGCATATTCGAGCAGTTCGCGCGCGCCCGGCGGCAAGCCCAGTACCAGATTGGTCGCGTCGAAGAGTTTGAGTGCGAGCCGAGCGACCTGCCTGCCGTGCTCGTTGGAACCGCAAAATCGCTTGGCGAGCATCATGACCGATCGGCGGCGCGCTTCGGTCGCGGTGCGGCCGGAGGTGGTGCGCGCCAGACCGAGCAGCACGCCTTCACGCAATGCCCAGGTGCATGCGGTCAGTTCGGCGGCGCCGGATTTGCGCAAGACGAAATCGGCCAGCATGCTGGCCGCGGGCATCAGGTCGGAGCGCTTGGCGTCGATCCCGGGCAGGTCGATGCGCGTCGCCGCGTTGGCCGCGCAGAGACCGCGTGCGAGCCGTGCGACTTCGGCGGCCGAGGCGCTCGCGCCGTGGAGCCGGCCTAGCTCCTCGCCGCGCTGCGCTCGCGCCATCGCAACCAGTGTGTTGATAGTGCCGGAGGTACCGATCGCGCTGACTACCTTGGCCTTGCGCGCCTCCCGCATCAGATCGCCGATGGTCTCTTCAAAATGTGCTTCTAGCCGGCGTCGCTGCGAAGTCGTTGGCGGGTCATCGGGGAGGAACTGCTCGCACATGCGCGCGGCGCCAAGCTTCACCGAATGCATCCACAGGCGCCGTCCGTCCTTGACCAGCACCAGCTCGACGCTGCCGCCGCCGACATCGACCAGCAGGAATGGACCGCCTTCAAGGCCGAGCGCATGGCGCGCCGCCTGAAAGATCAACCGCGCCTCCTCCCGGCCCGAAATCACTTGGACTGGAATGCCGGTCTCATCGCGGATACGCCGGATGAAAGCGGTGCGATTGAGCGCCTCGCGGACGGCGCTGGTCGCGACCGCGTGCATCTTCTGAACCCGTCGCACCTTGAGGAGGCGCTGGAAGTTCATCAGCGCGCGCACCGCCAGGTCCATTGATTCTTCGGTAAGGCGGCCGGTGGTGAAGGATTTGCGGCCGAGCCGGACCATTTCCTTGACCCGGTCAACCACTTCGATATGCCCGTCGCGGTTGACATCGGCGATGAGCATGTGGACGGAATTGGAACCGACATCGATAGCGGCAAGCCGCATGACGCTAAGCGTAACCCGCGCCGGCGATAAAATCAGTCATACACCACGAGTTAATTAACAGATGCGCGCGATCAATGGGGCTCTGTTAATAGATTGTTACGACTTGCGATTTTCAACAGAATTCGCAGCCGCGACTGGCGCGACCGGTCGCCCCGCACCCGAGGCTCGCGATGCGATCGTTGCCCGTCGCCAAACGAGGCGCATCGCATCGCCCAGCCAACACCGCGGGCCGCGATCATCGCAATCAATGAAGCGAAGAAGCGCAGTCCCATCGGTCCCGCCGCCGATCGCAAGCGCTCCGTGCAATTACGGTTGACGACATCAATCCGCCGCACAGTCCGGTGGTCAGGATGCCGCGTTCCGGACCCATCACGCGCGCGAAATACCCGACATAAGAGATGGCCGCGACCAGCACAACATCCACCAGATGTGGTGCGGATTGAATGCGTCCCACGGGCCGTAGCTGCGACGGGAGCAATCGCATCAGCGCCGGCGCCACTCGCGTCATGCTCTATCGATGCGCCGCAGGATTTTGCGGCGAGCCGTTGGCGGGCGAAGTTGACGGTGCGCCTGATGTTGAGACGTCCTCAGCGCGCTTAGATGATGCGGAGGGCACCGCTTGCGAGGTCGCCTGCGACGACGATTTCGAGGAGGCTTTGGCGAGTGATTTCACAACTACCGGGTCAGGTTTCGCCGATGCCTTCCCAGATTCTTGTTGCGGCAGCTCACGCTGCGCATCTCGCCAGAGCGCGATTCCGCCCAGCAGGCCATCCTCATTGCTAATGATTTTCACATTGTCAGGCAGCTTGAAACTTACGAGCCGGCTGTTGCCCCCCCCAAGATAGAGTCTGTCGTAATTGAAGGTCTTTTGGAGTTCGGCAATCGCCTCCTGCAGTATTTTGTTCCAATTCTTGCGGCCCTTCTTTTTGAGCGCACGGTTGCCGAGTTCATCCTCATAAGTCTTGCCGCGGCGGAACGGATGATGTCCCAGTTCGAGATGTACCCGGGTGCCGTCGGCAAACAGCACCGAGCCGAAGCCAGTACCGAGCGTGATCACCAATTCGAGCCCACGCCCGCTTACGCATCCCAGTCCCTGGATGTCGGCATCGTTGGCAATGCGCACCGGCTTCCTCAGCTTGCGCTCGAGCGCATCGCGCAGATCGAAGCCAATCCAGCCCTTGCCGAGATTAGCGGCAGTATAGATGATCCCGTCCTTGACCACCCCCGGAAAGCCAGCCGAGACGCGCTCGAAGCCAGCCTGCGCCTCGGCCAGCTTGCGGATAATTGCGATCACGTCCTTGGGCCGGGCATGCTTGGGCGTCGCTATCTTGGTGCGTTCGTTGAGCGGCTTGCCGGCTGAATCGAGCGTGAGCGCCTTGATACCGGTGCCACCGATATCTATTGCGAGTATCCTTGGCGCGAGGGTGCGCGGCGCCGCGACGGTTTTCTTGACGACGGCAGCGGTGGCAGGTTTTGCGCTGGTCTCTTTCATGATGGCGAAACTCCTGATGCGAAATCGCGATACGCGGACGCGCTCCGGAAGCATCAGTTTTACTCGTCCGCGGCGCGTTGCGCACGCGATCGGCTTCAAATCATTGCGACCCTGGTGCGGACCACCGGTGGCCCGGAATCATCGAACGCCGCGACGTGCTGGCCGATAGCGGCTTTACTTGATTGATACCAAGTGCAGGCGAGGACGAATACGGAGTCTCAGAGTGGCGAAGCCGGAAGTTTCGGAGGGTAGGGAGGCGGAAGTGCCGGAGAGTCGAGCTGGCGATGCGCCGAAGGCAGCCGCGGTGCCGGTCGATTGGGATTCGGTTTCGCGTTTCAAGCAGCCTGAAGACAGTCTCGGTTATCTGCTATGGCAGACCGCGCACGGATGGATGCGGCGGCTCAATAGCGAATTGCTCGAGCTGGGCTTGACCCATCTGCAGCTTATCGCGCTGGGTTCGACGGCATGGCTCACGCGGAGCGGCGGTGCGCCTTCACAAGCGCGGCTGGCGAAATTCTGCGCGATGGACCCGATGTTGATTTCCAAGGTCGTGCGGACGCTCGAGAAGAAGCGGGCGATCGTGCGCACTGCCGATCCGCGCGACACGCGCAGCAAATTGCTCTCGGTTACCGATGAGGGCACGCGAATTATTCTGCAGTGCCTACCGGTAATCGAGCGCGCCTACGAGAAATTCTTCGCCGCAGTGGGCGAGGGCGAGCCGCAATTCCACGAGACGCTGTTGCGACTCTTTCGTAGCATGAGGGCGGTCGAAGAGGAGTGAAGCCGATCGAGACCTCGGGCGAATTCTTCCTGCGCCAGCGCAAGCTTGACATCATCCAGACTTCCACGGAATGCGGCGAGCTATCGAACGCCGCACGCGTGTACGCTCTTCGCCGCGGTGGCGTGGTCGGCTATATTCTATGGCCAAGGCATAGGTTAGTGATCCTCATTCTCGATTTCGGCAGCCAATACACCCAGCTCATCGCGCGGCGCGTGCGCGAGGCGCGAGTCTATTGCGAGATTCATCCGTACAATCTGGCGCCGGAGAAAATCCGCGCGATGAAGCCGCGCGGCATCATCCTGTCGGGTGGCCCCGCGAGCCTCTATGAGAGCGGGGCGCCGGACATCGACGATGAGGTACTTCATCTCGGCAGCCCGGTGCTCGGAATCTGCTATGGCATGTATGTAATCGCGCAACATCTCGGGGCACACAGTACCGGATCGCATGCGCGCGAATACGGAGCGGCGACGCTGGTGATCGACGATCGCGACGCACTCTTTGAGGGCCTCAATGGCCGCGATCATCAGGTATGGATGTCCCATGGCGACCGCGTCGAGCGCATTTCGGATGACCTCACCGCGATCGCGCACAGCGACAATTCGCCATACGCGGCGGTACGTACGCGCGACGGCATCATGCGCGGGATCCAGTTTCATCCCGAGGTCGTGCACACGCCGTGCGGCGCGCAGATGTTGCGCAACTTCGTGCTCAAGATTTGCGGCGAGCCCGGCGACTGGACCATGGCGGGGTTCGTCGAGACCAAGCTCATCGAGATTCGCGAACGCGTTGGCGCCGACGAGCGAGTGATCATGGGGCTGTCGGGCGGCGTCGATTCGTCGGTCGCGGCGGCGCTGATTCATCGCGCGATCGGCGGGCGACTCAGGTGTGTTTTCGTCGATAACGGGCTGTTGCGCGCGGGCGAGCGCGATCGCATGGAGGCGACCTTCGCGGCACGCCTCGGAATCCCGTTGCGGATCGTGGACGCGAGCGAGCTTTTTATCGAGCGGCTGGCCGGCGTCATCGACCCGGAACAGAAGCGGCGCATCATCGGACATACGTTCATCGATGTCTTCGAAGAGGAAGCGACCGCGATCGGTGGAGCGCGGTTCCTCGGGCAGGGCACGCTTTATCCCGACGTGATCGAGTCGGTGTCGTTCAAAGGACCGTCGGCCGTGATCAAGAGCCATCACAACGTTGGTGGATTACCCGAACGGATGCGGCTCGAACTGATCGAGCCGTTGCGCGAACTCTTCAAGGATGAGGTGCGCGAGGTTGGGCGCGAGCTGGGCCTGACGGCTGAGATCGTCGATCGCGAACCGTTTCCGGGGCCGGGACTCGCGGTGCGCATCGTCGGTGAGGTCACGCGCGATCGGCTCGATTTGTTGCGGAGGGCTGATGCCATCGTGATGGAAGAGGTCGCGCGCGCGGGACTCGGTCGGCGCTTGTGGCAGGCGTTTGCCGTGCTGCTGCCGCTGAAGACGGTTGGCGTGATGGGCGACGGACGCAGCTACGAAAGCGCGATCGCGATTCGCGCGGTCGAGTCGCAGGACGGCATGACGGCAGATTGGGCGCGGCTCGACCCGGCCTTCCTCGCGCGCCTTTCGAGCCGAATCACCAACGAGACTCCCGGCATCAACCGCGTGGTCTACGATATCACCTCGAAGCCGCCGGCGACGATCGAATGGGAATAATATAGTGACGGTCCGCACACGCTACGCGCCCAGTCCGACCGGCGCGCTTCATATCGGCAACGTGAGATCGGGGCTCTTCGCCTACCTCTGGGCGCGGCACAATCACGGCGCGTTCATCCTGCGCATCGACGACACTGACGAAGGACGTTCGACCATCGAATCGCTCGAGGAGATTATCGAGAGCCTGCGCTGGCTCGGCGTCGATTGGGACGAGGGTCCGCCGGATCGCAAATACTTTCAGTCGAGCCGTTTCGATCGTTATCGCGAAAGCGCGCTCAAGCTGCTGCGCGAGGGCAACGCCTATCCGTGCTACTGCACTACGCAAGAACTCGACGCGATGCGCAAGGCGGCCGAG
>Ga0182024_10019829_pt1 | contig 12344 bp, 8 predicted proteins | sample P32metaG_FD_120480 | JGI IMG/M metagenome (GOLD analysis project Ga0182024, IMG submission 120480) | Permafrost microbial communities from Stordalen Mire, Sweden - P3-2 metaG (Illumina Assembly) | ecosystem: Environmental > Terrestrial > Soil > Wetlands > Permafrost | place: Sweden: Stordalen...
GCACGACAAGAGGCGCGCCGCATCGCGCTATGGCTGACGGCGGTCCTTTGCCTGGCGCTGAGCTGGACAACCCCGCTCCGTGCTCAGTCCACGGGCTACGATCCCTACGCTCCGGCGGGAGGCCAGACCAACACCACCAGCGGGACGGGGAACACAAACGGCTCGAATAGCAACAACGCCGGTGGGCAGCAGGGCTCCGTACCCGCCGCAGGCAGCCTGACGTCGCCGGTCCCCGACGCCTTCAACCCGACGGTCGTTCCGAACTACAGTGCTCACAATCCGACCGAGACCAATGCGAGCGGCCAGGGCGCCGGGCAGGCGCAGGGCCCGGCGGGTGCGACCTTCATACCCCCGCGGCTCATCCCTCCGCTGAGCGAATTCGAGCGCTATGTCGCCGAGCGCGCGGGTCTACCCTTGCAGCGTCTCGGCTCGACGTTGCTTTTGAACGGCGCCCGAGGGTTCGCCGTCTCGCCGACGACGACGGTGCCCCCCGACTATACCCTCAACCCTGGCGACGAGTTGGTCATCGGGGTCACCGGTTCGGTCGAGGCGGATCTGCGCCTGGTCGTGGACAGCGAAGGCCGGATCTTCATCCCCAGTATCGGGCCCGTGAGCGTCGCCGGAATACGCTACGGCGATCTCGCCGCCGCCCTCACCCGCCGTTTCAGCGCGCTGTACAAGAAGGTGAACGTGTCGGTCGTCATCGGCCACCTTCATGGCCTGACCGTCTATGTCACCGGCTATGCGGTCAGCCCGGGCGCCTATACTGTCAGCAGCCTCGCGACCATGGTCGATGCGGTGTTGGCGGCGGGCGGCCCTGCCGGCGGCGGCAGCTTTCGCTCGGTGCAGCTCAGGCGCGGTGGCCAGCTGGTGTCGACGCTGGATCTCTACGACCTGCTGCTGAATGGCGACAAGTCGCACGACGTGTCGCTGCAGAACGAGGACGTTCTCAACATCGAGCCGGTTGGTCCGGAGCTGGCGGTCACTGGCAGCGTCAACCAGGAGGCGATCTACGAGGCCAAGCCGGGGGAAACGCTCGGCGACATAATCCGCTACGCCGGTGGCCTCAACTCCCTCGCCGACGAGTCGCGCGTGCTGGTGGCCCGCCTGGCCGACCTCGACAAGACCGGCTCCGAGGAACTGACCCTCGCCGCCGCCCGGAGTGTCCCCGCGGAGCGCGGCGACATCCTCCGCATCCTCTCACTCGCCAACATTGCCCGCCCGATGGAACGCCAGGCCATCCTGGCGACCATCGAGGGGGAGATCGACCATCCCGGCCGCTACTATCTGCGGCCCGGCTCGACCGTCGGGGATCTGCTGGCCCAGGCCGGCGGTCTCACCTCGGGGGCGTATGTGTTCGGAACTCAGGTCGACCGGGAGAGCCTCCGGCAGCAGCAGCAGGCGAGTTTCGACCGGGCGATCGCCGACCTGCAGTTGGACGCCGCGGCCGCGCCACTGTCCGACATAGTGAGCGTGGTCACCCGGGGCGCCAGTGCGGGGGCCCGGTCGCAAGCCGCACTCGCCATCATCGACAGGCTCAAGACGCAGAAGCCCGATGGCCGGCTGGTCCTGGCCCTGGGATTTGACGCCACCACGCTTCCGGCCGATCTGACACTGGAGAACAACGACCGGATCTATGTGCCGCCAAGGCCCAAGACGGTGGGCGTGTTCGGCGCGGTCTATGAGACCGGATCGTTCCTCTACACGCCAGGCTCCCGCCTTTCCGCGTACCTCAGCCTGGCCGGTGGCCCCAAGAAAATCGCTGACCGTGGCGATATCTTCGTCGTCAGGGCCAACGGCGCGGTGCTGTCGGCTCATCAGACCCATGACCTTGGCCGCCAAGCAGCCCTTCCGGGCGACGTGATCTTCGTGCCCGTGAAGACCAATGGCGGCCTGTTCGAGAAGATTCTCGCGGTATCGTCGGTGATCTTCCAGTTGGGCATCACCGCTGGGACTCTCTCGGTGCTCGGCCTATGACCCCTCCGCGCACCATCCTGGGCTCCGTCGTCAACAACCCCTGGTTCCGACGCCCGGGGCGGCGCCGGCTGACGTTCGCGGTCGCGGCGGTGGTGTTCGCCATCCTGTCGGTGTGGCCACGCCACTACCTCGCCGAAGCGCAACTGCTGCCACAGGACTCCGGGGGAGGGCTGAGCGCCGCCCTTGCCCAACAGGGGACGGGCGGCATGCTGAGCCTGGGCGCCCTGCTGGGCAACAAGCAGCCGGTCGAGTCCGATCTGACGATCGCGCGCAGTCATGCGGTGCTGAATCTGGTCATCGACAAGCTCCACCTGACCGGGCGGCAGGGTTTCGGAAACCGGCAGCAGGCCGCGGTAAAGCTCCGTCGGCGACTGTCGGTGATCGCCATCCGCGGCAGCATCCTGCAGATTCAGGCAGAGGATAAGGATCCGGATGTCGCACGGTCCATCGCCGGGGCGGCGGCGGACGCGATCCAGGACCGCCTCGCCGCCATCAGCGTGACGCAGGCGGCGCAAAAGCGAGCCGTCGCCAACGATCGGTTCAGGCACGCCACCGTCGAACTGGCCCAGGCTCAGGCGGCGATCTCCCGCTTCCGGATCGCGAACAAACTGGCGGCGCCCGCGGAACAGCTGGGCGCGCAGGTGGGCCTGCTCGCCTCTCTGGAGGGTCGCCTCAAGGCCAAGGAGATCGAGGTCTCGACGTTGCGGCAGTTCGTGACGCCCGACAATATCAAGATGCAAACCGCTCTCGCGGAACTCGCGGTGCTGAGGTCGCAGGTCGAGGCGCAAAAGGTCGCCACGCCCCAGGAAGGGACCTCCAACCTGGCGGGCATCGCCAACACCGACGCTGAATATTTCAATCTCTATCGGGACGAGAAGGCGGCCGAGATCCTCTACGATATCTATCAAAAATATCTTGAAGAAGTGACCATCGACGAGATGTCGGCGAACCAGAATCTATCTCTCGTTGAACCACCATATGTTTACCCGGAGCGGCAATTTAATATTGCCGCAATCGGCTTGTTGGTCTTGACGATCGTCCTGGCGATCGCGGCGGAATTCTACATTGCGAGGCCGCCGGTCGGTGGGAGGGTGCGGGAGGGCGCTCATGTCTGAGACGCCCGACATCTCCGCGCTCGTGCCATGCCTGAACGAGGCTGAGAACGTCGAGGCCATCTCCAGGGCCATCGCGGACGAACTTGCGGCCGCCCGGGTTTCCTATGAGATCGTCTTCATCGACAACGGCTCGACCGACGGAACCATCGACCTCATCAAACGGCTTTGCGCCGGCGACGATCGGGTCCGCCTGATCGTCAACAACCAGAACTACGGTCAGATGCGCTCGCCCACCTATGGGATCTATCAGACCTCCGGGCGGGCGGTGATCGGAATCTCCGCGGATTTTCAGGATCCGCCGGCCATGATCGCTGAGTTCATCGCGCGCTGGCGAACGGGCGCTCAAATCGTCCTTGGTGTTCGAAGGTCCGAAGACGCCCCGCTCAGGCTCAGGGTGTTGCGCGCCCTGGGCTACGGCTTCTTCGAACGTTTCGGCGACTACAGGGTGATCCCGGGGGCGACGGGCTTTGGCCTCTACGACCGGGTGGTCGTCGAATGTCTGAAGCAATGGCGCGATCCCGAACCTTTTTTCCGCGGCATGCTGGTGGAGAGCGGCTTCGCTGTCGAGACCATCCCTTATGACCGTCCGCCGCGCGCCGGCGGGGAAACCAAAAATAACCTTGCTACGTTGCTGAGTTTTGCAGTCGCCGGCGTGACGAGTTCGTCGAAAAAGCTGCTTCGCGTTCCCCTCTACATCGCCCTGGCTCTAGGAATCCTGACCGGGATCACGCTGATCGCCGGTATGATTTCAATCATGTTGGGTCGAACGGCGTGGGCTTACGGAGTTGCAGCCGCATTCGAACTGGTTTTTTCACTGGTGTTTCTCTTCCTTGGGTTGATCGGAGAACAGGTCCGCTTTATTGCGCAAATCGTCCGCAATACGCCTCTGGTCGTCGAAAAGGAGCGGATCAATTTCCCTCAGCGCCACCACTAGCATGCGGCGTTTAATGCTGCGACACGCCGATAGAATCGCTGAACTTTGGCGATACTACAAAATTGGCGTCGTCAATACGATTTTTGGCGTTGGCGTCTATAGCTTGCTGGTTTTCTTTGGATTAAACCTCTTCGTTGCTCAAATATTGTCGCACATCGTCGGCGTTACCTTCAACTATTTTATGTTTACGAGGCACGTATTCAGAACCGTCAAACCTCACATTCCACGGTACATATTTTCCTACGGCGTCAACTATCTGATTGGCTTGGCCTTTTTGGCCTTGTTCCATCATTTCATACCATCGCCATACATCGCCGGCTTTCTGTCGGCGGCATCGGCATCGGTGATCAACTACGTGATATTGAAAACCTTCGTCTTCAGGCGGCGGGGGTCACCTGATGCCCCCTAAGGTGGCCAAGGGTCCCCGGGCGGCCCTACTATGGGAAGCGTTCTTTGTTCTGCTCATTGTTCTTGGTGTTATCCACACGGCGTGGTTTCTGATCGTCCAGGGTTATCTTCCGCAACCATATTTCTATGGCTCGCAATCACTATTCACTGACTGGACGGTATCAGCATATTTTGCAGTAAATAAAGGGGCTTACACGGCTTTCCAGTCGGTATATCCACCACTTTCTTTTGTGTTTTTGAAGATTTTCAGCATAGGCCGCTGCTATAAAGCCTATGACGATATCTTTGCCTCGCGCGAGTGCGACTGGATGGCGCCGCTCGTGCTCGGCGCGTTTTTCGTGCTCAATATCTACCTGGTCTATAAGAGTTATCGGATCAACGATCCGCCGACGGCTTGGATGCGGACGATCGCCATCTGCTTTGGACTACCGTGTTTTTATGCCCTCGAGCGCGGCAATCTGATCCTACCAACGTTCACCTTCTTCATCCTTGGTCAGAGCCGCCTGCTCAAGTCGGCGTGGATGAAATGGCTGTCCATGGCCATCGCCATCAACTTCAAGCCCTATCTGATCCTGGCGATCGTCGGACATATCTTTCGGCGCCAATGGCGCTGGTTCGAAGGCTGCGCGATCTTTGGCCTGATCGTCTACCTTGTGACCTACGCGCTCAATCGCGACGGTGATCCGATCCAGCTTCTCAGCAACATCAGCGCCTTCAGCACGACCGACCCACAGGGCATATTCCAGCGCGCGATCTATGCGTCAGGCTACCGACCGATCGTCGACCTCCTGCACAGCAGCTTTCCATTGATGCACTTCATGGGATCGCGTCCGATTGAAATCATGGAACGGGCGCTGCCGCTGGCGATCAACGTCGGCAAGCTCGGCATTATCGTCTGCTTCGCCGGGACCATCCTGAGACCGGGCGTCGTGCCCGTGACTCGACTCGCCGCGCTCGGCATAGCCTGGGTTCTGACCGCCGAGGATCCCGGCGGCTACGCCGTCCTGTTCTTCTTCTATCTCGTCTTGATGGAACGATGGCGCGGGGCCCTTATGATCACGGCCCTCGTGATCACCTATATTTCAAGCATATCATACGATTATATAGTTCTTAGAATCAGTCATGAGATCATTCTCAGCCGCCTCACCAACCGGGCGGCCGGCTATGACCTCGGTGTCAATGTCGGCGAGCTGGCGAGGCCGGCTCTGACGATCATCATCGAATATGCGCTCGTCGTGAAATCACTGGTCGACATTGGCCGGGCGCTGGCGGCCAGATCCCCCGCGCCGGCGCCCCCGCCGGCGAGCTTGGAAGTCGTGCGCGGCGTCTGACGTTCGGGCGCCCATCAAGCTCGAACAGCGGCGTCCCCTGCCCGGGCCTCGGACGGCCCGGGCAGGGGACGCGGCGCGAAAAGGAAGTCAAATCGCTGCCGGACGATCATTCGCACGGCGGGGTCGCGCAGGCGCCACAGACGCGCGTCGGCCAGGAAATGCCACATCACGACTCCCATATAGGCTTGGGCCAGCACGAGCCGGGGGAGCTGAAAAGCCGCCGCGCCCAGCGCTATGGCGACGGCGGAGACGCCGGCGATCCGCGGCCAGGCGTGCCGGGCCCGTTTCGAGGTGACCCCCATGATCACCAGGTATTGGGCTCCATGGGCCATCGCGAACGGCCAGAAGGCCGCCTGCTGCGCCCCCGGGAGCAGGCTCGGCAGGAAAAATACTCCGCTGAGCGCCAGGAACACGAGCACCGTAGGGCCCTGTCGCAACCGCTTCTCTCTCCAGAGTATCCGAGCGATCACAGCCGCGGCCGCTATGAAGCAGGCGATCGCCACGCACCGGCCGACCAGGACCGCCGGCCCCGTCTGGAACGCGAGCAATGGCAAACCCCGGGGATAGATGGTGGGGAGCGTGACCATCCCCAGGGCGCCTGCCACCGTCGTCAGGTTGAGAATTAGCCCGACCTCCCGCGGCAACGGCCCGGTTCCGTCACGGGCGGCGGCGAACGACAGGATGCCGTAGTTCTGGCGATTGTAGTGGTGGGCCTGCCAAACGAGGAAGGCCGCGTACGCCCAGGCCGACGCCAGGGGACTTGCCAGCGCCACGCCGCCCGCGGCCGCCGGGATTATGGCCAGGGAGGCGATCATTCGCCAGCGGTTGGCCCTCACCACGGGAGCATAGTCGGGGTCGGCGCCGAACCACAGGGTCGACAGGACGTGGCCATAGGCGGTCAGCACCCAGGCGGCCACGACGATCGCCGTTAACGGAGCCGGCGCCAGGGCAGGGGCCATGGCGTAGAGCGGCATGGCGATGAGGGGCGCCGCAGTCGCGACGGCCAGGGCCGCGAAAAAGGTTCTGCTCTGCATCGGTGCTCCGCTCAGGCCGAACATAGCGGCATCCGACCGGCCTGATAACCCGATATGGCGCTACAGGAGGTCCCCGACCCTGACGAGCACATGGGGGACGCCAGGGTACAGGCGGACAATATCGTCGATGATGGCGTCGGCGAAGTCGATGCTGTTGATCAGCACGGTTCGGGGCGCCGCTCCCAGGGCGTCTGGACCGCGAACCTGCCGACCCAGCACCTCGGAGCCCAGCTTGGCCGGGTTCCCGTCGATGAAGAAGTCGATCTTCGCCGGATCGAAGAAGTTGGCAAGGAGTTCCTCCGCCAAGCTGCCAGCGCCCCACACGACGACGGTCTTCGCCTCCGCCAGCTCCGGACGGTCGGAGATCAGGGTTCCGGACCAGCGCGGCGTGTGAAAGCGCCGAGCCATGATCTGCAGGGAATCCGCGTATCGCGCGTCCAGCCTGACATCGGTCGCCGTCGCGACCGTCTCCAGGCCCGCGCGCGCCAACAGCCGGGTCAGGGACGTGGCGCCGAAGAAATGCAGATGAGAGCGGTTGTCGTCGATCGGGAGCCGCCGATTGCCGGCGCCGTTGGGTGTCTCCAGGAACAGGGCGCCCTCGGGCTTGAGCACCTGTTTGATGGCGGCGATTTCGGCGGCGGGATCTTCGATGTGTTCCAACACATGCGACATCAGCACCAGGTCGAACTGGTCGCCGATACGACCTTCGTCGAGCAGCTCTTGCAGCGGACGATCATGGAGCGCGTCGACCCGCGCCCGAGCGATCTGGCCGGCGGGTGACAGTTCGATCGCCTCATAGCGGCCGATGGGCAGCATCTCCCTGGCGGCGGCCGCGAGCTCGCCGGTGGCGCAACCGATCTCCAGGACCGACCCGTTGGCCGGCGCGAAGGGCGCGAAGAACCGGATCTGTGTCTCCAACCGTCGCCGCGAGGTGCCCAGAGAGCACATAGCGGTGTTCGAATAGACGAAGTCGGGGGGGCGGGGGCGCCAGCCATGAAAACAGCTGCGGCAGTAGGCGCGCTCTCCCGTCGCGGAGGTCACGATGAGGGGCCGGCCCTCTCCGCAAACCACGCACGTCAACGTCGGCATGATCTGCTGGGCTCCCGGGTTGACCATGGCGCCGTCCTCAGGCCTTCAGCAGTTCGAGTTCGCACGAAGGGCAGGGCCTGGACCAGGGGCCACTTCCTACCGGGTGGCCGGGTTCCTGTCGAGAACCGTTCGGGTGATCCGTCCGCGCAGAGGCGCAAACGTCGACGCGACTGCAGCCATGGACTTTTCCCGACCCGACCCGACGCGGGCCGGCCCCGGCCCCGGGGGTAGAGAGAGCTTCGGCCTGTTCAAGATATTCAGCGCGAAGGCCGAGTCTCAAATCTCTCGTGATCCGGCTATTTTCTGACCCTTGACGTCTGCGGCGGCAGCTTGATTCTTGACGAACTGATAGATCTTGAAGTCTATAAGGTATATCTGTTCGAGTTTCTGTCGTGTTTCTGCTGTGACGTCGACGGAATGAGCCGGGGTGGAGTTCAGGTGGGGGATCGAGCCCTGTCCCAGCCAGCGGCCTAGCTCCGGCGGCAAGCCCTGGCGTTCGTTCAGGGTAAACAGCCTGTCGACCATGACGCGGCCGTCGGCGTCGAGGATGAAGCTCGCCTGCGGGCGAAGGTCGTGCGGGAGCGCATGCAGTCGCCGGCGGTTGGCGAACACGTGATCCACGAACGCGTCGAACGAATGCAGGCCGCGCAGGCGCGCCTGCCAGTAACGGCTGTAGGCGATGATATCGGTGCCGCCGAGCCGAGCCATCTTGTAGGCGGAGACCATGCGTTCCACGGGGTGGCGCACCACCGAAAACGACGGCAGGCAGGCGACGCGCTCGCCGAACGTCGTCAACCAGAACTCCGCCGTGTAGTGGGGCAGGTTGCGGTGGTAAATCAGTTTTGAGATCGAGGTTCCGCCCGTCCTTGGAATGTGAACGAACAATACGCCCGCTCGCTTGACCGCGCTCGCGATGCGTCGGCCGAGCGTATGTACCCATACGTCGGCAAGGACGGGGGAGTGGGCCATGGCGTTGCTCAGCCGCACCAGGTGGTATCGGGTGAGATCCTTGGCGTACAACAAATCTTCGGGGAGGAAACGCCAGTCTACGGCATAGGGAGAATATCTCTGACGCCCGGATTGACGGCTGTCGTCACCCAATGACGTGGCCCGGTCGGCGCAGTCGCAGTCTAGTTCCTTCAACCGTCCTGGAGATGACGAGCGGGAGGCGCCTGGGTCGAAGCGGCTCGCCACAATCTCACTCCGGTGCCTGTTGAGAACGCGCACCCAATTGACCCCCGAACCGCAAACCCTGATTTCAGGACGAATACACCTCTGAAAGAATGTGACTTTCCGGGCGACCATGCGCCTCAGAGAGGCGCGCGCTCCGCCCCGTACGGAGCGACGGGGGTAGTGCGCTCCGACAAGCGGGATTCGGCTTTCGGGCCAGAGCGGAAGCCGCGCCGAGCGGACCTCGACAGGGGTGGAGAAGGTCAGCCGCCCGCGAGCGGGATCAACATGTTGTCGGCGAGTTCTTCGCGGCTCAGGAACGGCGCTAGGTCCTCCAGGGCCGAGGTCACCATCGAGCCGTCCTCGAGCCTGCGGGAGCTCAGCTTCGGCGCGAAGGGCTGGGCCTTGTCCAGAATCACCTCGCAGAGGCTGGGGCCGTTGGTCGCCAGGGCGGCCTGGATCGCCTCGCCCATGCCGGCGTGAGCGGCAATGCGGCTGACCGGGAAGCCGAACGCCTCGCCCAGCTTGACGAAGTCCGGGAAGGTGACGCCGCTCTCGGGGCCGCAACCGACGACGTTGTCAGGGAAGTAGTTCTGCTGGGTCTGCCGGATCGAGTGGTAGCCGTCGTTGTTGAGGATGAACAGCTTCACCGGCAGGCGGGAGCCGACGATCGTCTGCAGCTCTTGGAGGTTCATCATCACGCTGCCGTCGCCGGCGATGCAGATCACGCGCTTGGCCCCCTTGGCCGCGTACCAGGCGCCGATGGCGGCCGGCACGTCATAGCCCATCGACGCCGAGCCGGAGTTGGAGAACAGCCTTTGGCCCTGCTTCAGGCCCGCCGACTGGAAGGTGACGACGCAGGCGGTGCCGTCGCCGGTGACGACGATGTCGTCAGCCTCGAGCTGCTCGAACAGCGTCTGGGCGAAGCAGTAGGGGTTCACCGGGGCGGCCGTCCGCCAGTACTCCGGTAGCACCACCGGATAGCGCGCCTGACGGGCGCGGCACCAGGCCAGGTAGTCGCCGTGCGCCGGCGTCGGGGTCCAGTCGCCCAGTTCGGCCTCGAGCGCATCCAGGAAATCGTTCAGGTCGGCATGGACCGGAAGGTCGATGGAAAGGGTCGGCTTGGCCAGTTCGGCCTTGTCGATGTCGACCATCACCTGGAAGGCGCCGCGCGCGAAGGAGTCCCAGTTGTAGCTGATCTGGCGGATGTTGAGGCGACAGCCGAGTATCAGAAGGAAATCAGCGTTCTGAACGGCGAAGTTGCCCGGCCGGTCGCCGACCGTTCCGGCGCGGCCCACATAGAGGGGGTGGTCGTTCGCCACCAGGTCATGGGCGTTGAAGGCGGTGGCCACCGGCGCGCCCAGGCGTTCGGCGATGCGGAGGAAGCGTTCGGCGGCGCCGGCGATGCGGACCCCGGTTCCCGGCAGCAGGCACGGGCGTTTCGCCTCCGCCAGCCGCGCGATCACGGCGCGCGCCGTCGCGCGCAGGGCCGGGCCGGTCAGGGCGCCGGCCTCGGTGGCGACCGCCAGCGGCCGGCCGTCGCCGCCCGCCAGGGGGTCGAAGCCCTCGAGGGAGTCGGGATCGATCTGGGTTCCCTGGATGTCGATCGGAACGTCCACCCAGGTCGGGCCCGGGCGGCCGCTGACCGCCAGGTGCAGGGCCTTCTCCACCTCGTAGCGGATGCGGGCGGGATCCTGCACGGTGACCGCGGACTTGGTGATGCCGCCGACCATGCGGACGATATCGACTTCCTGGTCGCCCAGCTGCCGCAGGCCGATCGGGAAATTGCCCGCGATGGTCTCGCGGCGCACCTGGCCGGAGATCACCACCATGGGAAGACTGTCGGTATAGGCGCCGAACACCCCGTTCAGGGCGTTGATGCCGCCCGGACCGGTGGTGACGTTGAGGATGGCCGGCTGCCCGCCCAGGCGCGCATAGGCCTCCGCCGCCATGGCGCAGGCCTGTTCATGATGCATGGCGACGTAGGTCAGCCCGGGCGCCCGGCCGAAGGCGTCGTTCAGGTGCATGGCGCCGCCGCCGGTCACCATGAACACGTGGGTCAGTCCCGCGGCGGCGAGGCGGTGGGCGATGTAGTCGGCGACGCGCATGACTCTTTAAGGGATCTCTCGGGGGCGCCAGGAACACGACCGGCAGGAAGACGAGCGGACGCGCGGCGGAGCGCCGCGCGTCCCGCCTAGAGCATCAACCTCGCGCGTGGCTAGCCTTTTCAGGTGGCGACGCGCTTGAGCTCGCGGAGGGGAGGGGTGGCGACAGTGCGCGGCACGCCGCGGTCGTCGATCAGCCTGCGAAGCTCGAGATCGTTGGCGTAGTCGCTCTCGATGTCGCGGAGTTTCACCGGCTGGTCCTTGCCGATCGGCGCGCGCAGCACCTCGCCGCCCTCGAATTCCCGCACCGAGATCTGGCCGTGCACCAGGGGCACCGCGAAATAGACGTCCTCGGCGGTCAGCACCTGTTCGGCGGGCAGGTCGCGCTTGGCGTAGACGCCGCGCACCAGCTCGTCGAGATAGCGGACTTCCTTTTCAGGCGGCGCCCGTTTCGTGTGGGCTGGGGCCCCGCACATCTCCCTGGCCTTGTGGAAGGCCTTGAACCAGGCGTCGGCCTGGCAGGGCAGCGTGCAATAGGGCGACACTGGCACGCCCTCGTCGTCGATATCGATATGCCGCTCGAAGGTGCGCGCGCCCTTGGCGTAGGCGATCAGCATCGAGCTGGCCCAGTCGGTCATCTCGTGGGACGAGAAGCCGATCACCGTGTCGGGGTAGCGGGCCTTCAGGAAGTCGATCTGGTTCAGCTCGAGTTCGCCATCCTGCGAGGGATAGATCGAGACGCAATGGTTGAGCGCGAACGGCAGGCCGCGCTCGGCGAAGAACTCGACCAGATGATCCATGTCCTCCAGGGACGCGCCGCCGCTGGAGGCGATCACCGGCTTCCCCGCCGAGGCGATCTTTTCCAGCAGCACCCGGTCGCGAATGTCGGAGCTGGCGATCTTGATGAACGCCAGGTCGAACGCCAGGCACTTGTCCACCGACACCTCGTCGAAGGGGGTCGCCATGGCGATCATGCCTTCTTCGCGGATGGCCTCGACCAGCACGCCGAGTTCTTCCCAGCAGAGCTCCGTCGCACCGACCTTCTTGATGTAGCGGAGGTCTTCGCGGTCGCGATGCTGCTTGTGGATGAACGATCCGACGTCGCGAAACTGCAGCTTCAGGGCCGCCCGCACATTGTTGCGCCTGACGACTTCGCCGAATTCGCGGATGATCTTGAGGCC
>Ga0182024_10019830_pt1 | contig 12344 bp, 9 predicted proteins | sample P32metaG_FD_120480 | JGI IMG/M metagenome (GOLD analysis project Ga0182024, IMG submission 120480) | Permafrost microbial communities from Stordalen Mire, Sweden - P3-2 metaG (Illumina Assembly) | ecosystem: Environmental > Terrestrial > Soil > Wetlands > Permafrost | place: Sweden: Stordalen...
GGCGTGACGGCCGACGCCGTCATTGTCCTGAACGGCGCTGTCCTGCTCAGCGATCCGCGTTTGACGATCGACCTCGACCGAGGCAATGCAGCAGATTCGCATGAGGTGCAACCATGACCATCGGCAAAAAAATCACGCTCGGCTTCGAAACGCCGGCGGAGCGCGTCGCTTTGATACTTCAAACCGCGATGGACGCCGTCCCGGACATGGTCAAACACCCTCCTCCCTATGTGCTGATCGAAGATCTGACCGACACCGGCATTGTCTACAGCATGAATTTTTGGGTTCCCGATTATCCCGCCTCATTCTTCGTCGCCGACAAAGTCGTGATGAACGCGCTGAAATTCCTGGACCAGGCGGGATACGCGCCCGCCTATCCGCGCCGCGTCCATATCGCCGACGCCCAAGGGCTGCAGATCGAACGCCGCGTCGATGTCAGCGCGATCCTGCGCCGCGTCCCCCTGTTCCAATCCTTCGGCGACGAAGAGATCGAGCAACTGGCCCAAGCGATCGCGCTGCAACATTTCGCGCCTGGCACCGTCATCGTCCGGGAAGGCGATTCCGGCGCCTCCTTGTTCGTCGTCGTTTCCGGTTTGCTCGACGTGACCAAGCAGACCAATGGCGTCGAGGCCCGCAAAGTCGGCGGACTGGCACCGGGCAACGTCTTCGGCGAATGGTCGCTCCTGACAGGAGCGTCCCGCAACGCCACTGTCGCCGCCGTCACCGAGACCACGCTGGTCGAAATCGGCAAATCCCAGCTTGAGCCGATCCTCACCGGTCATGCCGAAATCATTGCCGAACTCAGCCGGATCGAGGCCGAGCGCACGGCCCGCAACGTCAGCGCGTTGGCCTTTACCCCGGCGGAACAGAAGGTAATCGAGAGCGTGGGCCTTGCGTCGTTCCTGCGCGACAAGATCATGAGCTTCTTCGGCGGAGGCTGAAGCTGCTCAAGTACCTTCGCCATCTTGTCCCGCTGACATTTCTCGGGCTGGCACTGTTCTCTCTTGCCGATCCGCCGGGCGCGGTCGACCGCGTCCGGCTGATAACGTTCGACACCTTCCAAGGTCTAGCTCCGAGGCCGTACCAACCCGCGCCGGTGCGCATCGTCGATATCGACGAGGAATCGTTGCGCCGTCTCGGCCAATGGCCATGGCCGCGCGACCGCGTCGCGGCTCTGGTCGAGCGCCTGCACGCGCTGGGCGCCGCGACGATCGCGTTTGACGTGCTGTTCGCGGAGCCGGACCGCACGTCGCCCGCCCGCCTGGCGATGGAGCTTCCGGCGTCCGCTCGATCGCCGGAACTGGAACAAGCGCTCGGCGCCTTGCCCGATCATGACGCGCTGCTCGCCGCCGAGATCGCGAACGCCGGCAACGTCGTGCTCGCCGTCGCTTTCACCAATTCCAACGATGCCGCCGTTCCGATGCCCTATACGATGCCCTACGGCGGCACCGATCCGCGCCGGTTCCTGCCGTCGGTGGCGAAGGGCGCGGTCCTGCCTCTGCCGGCGCTGGCCAAGGCCGCGGCCGGATTGGGAAGCGTGCTGTTTCAACCGGATGCCGACGGCGTGGAGCGGCGCGTCCCGCTGGTGTTCCGCGAAAACACCGTGCTAGTACCAAGCCTTGCGGCCGAGGCGCTTCGGATCGCGGGCGGCGCCCACGCCATCGCGATCAAGGCGTCCGACGCCAGCGGCGAAGTCTTCGGCGACTGGCGGCAGCAGACTGGGATCGTCGCCATCCGCATCGGGCCCTTTACCGTGCCGACCGATCCGGGCGGCCGCGTCTGGCTTCACGACACCGGCCATGTCGCCGCGCGCTTCATTCCCGCCTGGCAGGTGCTGGAGCCTGACTTCGACCGCGGTCGGACCGAGGGCGACATTGTCTTCATCGGCGCCAGCGCCGCGGGACTTGGCGACATCAAGGCGACGCCGCTCGACCGCGCCGCGCCCGGCGTCGAGGTTCACGCCCAGATCACCGAACAGATTGTCCTTGGCGATTTTCTCAATCGGCCCGACTGGGCACGCGGCGCCGAGTTTCTTTTCACCCTGATTTTCGGAGTAATCCTGATCGCCCTGGTTGAGCTCACCGCGCCGCTCGTCGTTTCGCTTTGCGGCGTCCTGGCAATCGGCGCCGCCGTTTCCGCTTCCTGGTTCGCCTACCTCAAGCTGCATTTCCTGCTCGATCCGATGTTCCCGTCCCTCACGGTGCTCGCGGTCTATCTGTCGGCATCGGGACTGCGGTTCCTCGCCTCGGAGCGGGAGCGGCGCTGGGTGCGTTCCGCGTTTTCGCGTTATCTCTCCCCCGTCTTGGTCGAACAATTGGCTGCGGCGCCCAAGCGTCTCACGCTCGGCGGAGAAATGCGGGACATGACGCTGATGTTCTGCGACGTGCGCGGGTTCACCGCGATCTCCGAACGGCTCGACCCACAGGGTTTGACCCATTTGATGAACGGGTTCCTGACGCCGATGACCGGCATCGTGCTCGATCATCGCGGCACCATCGACAAATATATCGGCGATTGCCTGATGGCGTTCTGGAACGCGCCGCTCGACGACCCAGAGCATGCCCGACACGGGGCCGTGGCGGCCTTGCGCATGGCGGCGGCCATCCCCGAGATCAATCGCCGCCTGGCGGCGGATGCGGCCGCGAACGGACGCGAGGTCCCGCCGATCGCCGTCGGCATCGGCCTCAATACCGGCCCGTGCTGCGTCGGCAACATGGGCTCTGAACAGCGTTTCGATTATTCCGCCCTCGGCGATGCGGTCAACCTGGCATCGAGGCTCGAAGCGCAATCGAAGACATACGGGGTCACCATCGTGGTCGCGAACGATACCCTAACCGCGGTTCCCGAATTGGCCGCGCTCGAACTCGATCTGATCCGGGTGAAAGGCAAGGCGCGCCCGGTGCGCATTTTTACCGTCCTAGGGGAATCGGACCTTGCCGCTTCCCCTGCATTTCGGACCTGGCGGGCGGCGCATGACCGGTTGCTCGCCTGCTATCGCGCGCGGCAATGGGAGAAGGCGCTATCGGCGATCGCCGAGGCGCGGAACGCCGCCGGTGGAACGATGCCCGCTTTCTACGATCTCTATGCCGAGCGCATCCGTCACTTCAGCGCCGCCGAGCCGCCCGCCGATTGGGACGGCGTTTACATTGCGGCGGTCAAGTAAAAGCCGCCACTTCCCAGCGCGTTGCGTTGAAGTGTTGCCAAATGCCGTGAGAAGCGACAAAGTGCCTTCAAATGATGGGGGTCGGCCGATGCCAAGGCTGGGGATCGCAACACTCGGTATTGCTTGCTTCATATCGCTGCTAAGGGTGACAGCATCGGCGCAGGATTCTAGCTCCAATCCCCGAGTCAGCTATGCGGATGTGCTCGCGCATCCCGACGATCCCGCGATCAATCTTCGCTGGGCCAATACCCAGGTGGCGAACGGCGATTTGAAGGGCGCCGCGGCGACCTTGGAACGAATCCTCCTGATCGACCCCGAGCAGCCCACGGTGCGGCTGTTTTACGCGGTTGTCCTATACCGGCTGGACAGCCTCGCCGAAGCTGGCGAGCAGTTCCATGCGCTCGACAAGGTGCCGATGGACGCCGCGGCGCGCCAGGAAATCGACGATTATCTGCAGCGGATCGCGGCGAAGCAGAGGGCGAATGGATTTACCGCCGTGGGGGCGCTCGGCTTCCAATACGATACCAACCGAAATCTGGCGCCGACCGGCATCGCCCCGGTAAGCGTGACGCCGGCGCTGTTTGCCGGCCCAAGGACGCCGGATTTCGGATTGATCGCCTTGGGTTCCTTGGGCGTTCATCACGATCTGGGCTTTCAGGAACGGGACGAACTTACGGCGGATGTCACCGTTTACGACGATACGCAGGCCCGCGTCAAAAGTCTCAACACCGAGGCGGCGACCGCGCGGGTCGGTGCCGTTTGGCGGCCTGATTTTGCCACCGTCACGACGAATCTTGTTGCGACCGGACTTTGGCTAGGTTCTCCCAGCCAGTTCTACTACCAGGGTCTGGGCGCGAACGTTCGCGCCGAACGCACGCTCGATGCTCTCGACCGGCGCGTGACCTTGTTCGCCGACGCCACCGCCCTCGACGAGATCTTTCACACCGTTCGCATCGATCCCATGGCGGGCGAATCGACGGGTGGCCGTTATGTTCTCGAGCTGGGCGCAAATTACCGGGCCGCCGCGGGCGTCACTTTGTCGGCGGCGTGGCAGGGCCAAATCAAGAGCGCGGAATCCGCAGTGGACGCCTATTATGGAAACAATGGAGTCTTGGGCGCGACATGGATTTTCGCGCCGGGGCAATATCTTCAAGGGATTGTCCAATACGGGGATTTTCCCTATCGCGGCAGCGATCCGCTCATCAAGCCGGCCGTTACCCGGGAGGACATGATTTTCGACGGCAGGGCGACTTATGGCCTGGGTCTCGATACACTGTTCGGCACGGGCGGACCGGGCGACGTCTTGATCGGGTTGAGTTGGAGCGTCAGCGTCGAGGACATCCACGATCAATCGACCTTGGCCACGTTCACCAATAACGACGTCCGGGTATTGACCTTATTGACCAAGCGACTTGACTTTTAGGAGACTGAAAATGGGCCAGAAGACAGGATCGCACGGCGGAGTCGAGTGGCGGACGGTCGTCCTCGCGACCGCTCTTGCCGCCGCCGGCCTGGCAGGATCGGCATCGGCACAGGCGCAGGATCAAGCGGCGGTCAAGGCCGGGGTTTCCGCGGCCGTGCGGGGCGATGTACACTTGGCGGCGCTTCGCCAGCCAGTTGCGCGCAAGGTCGCCTCGGGCGAGGGGATATTTCTGGGCGATCATGTCACCAGCGCCGCGGATTCGGGGATGCAGATCCTATTGCTCGATCAGACCGTATTCACGCTCGGTCCGCAGGCCGATATGGTGATCGACAATTTCGTTTACGATCCGTCCAGCGGCGCCGGCAAGCTGGCGGCGACCGTCACCAAGGGCGCGTTCCGCTTCGTCACCGGCCGCGTGGCGGCCAACAATCCTTCCGATATGGAGGTACAGACGCCCGCCGCGACGATCGGCATCCGCGGCACGATCGTCGCGGGCCAAGTCGATGGCCAATCGGCGTTCATCGTCCTGTTGGGTCCAGGCCAGGACACCGATACCGCCGAACGGATCGGCCGCGTAACCGTGAGCAACAAAGCGGGAAGCGTCGAACTCGGCCGGGCGGGTTATGGGACTTTGGTTCCAGGCCCCGATCAACCGCCGGGCCAACCGTTCCTCGTCACCCTCGATCAAATGCTCCGGCTGGACTTGCGCGCGGGCGCGTCTAGATCCGCTGGTGGCACGGGAACCGGAGGCAGCATTCGTGCCGGGCAGGCAACGGCGCAGTCGGGCGAGAGCACAGCCATCACGGCGCAAACGGTCAGCACCTTGACCGCCATCACATCCGTGAACGCTACCGTGACCAACACGATCATCACATCCGTGACGCCGCCAATGCGCTGCACGCCGCACGGCGGCGTTTCCTGCTGAAAGGCGTCTGGATGCAATAATTGGAACGGGTCTCTGATCAAAAGGGGGGGGCATTATGCGCGTTCATCCATACACAATTGGCGTCGCGTTTTTGGTGGCTGCAGCAGTCTCGGCAAATGCACAACAACGCGATCCTCGGTGGGGCACTAGCTCGGCGCCGTCGGCGCAGCACGGTATACCGTCAGCGCCTCCCCAAGCGTCTGCAGCCCTGACGATTTATTGGAGCCAAATTTACGAAGGCGCGCAATTCGCATCTGGCGGCGTCGGCCTGCGGAACCGAGGCATCGGCGTTATCGGCATCAGTGCCGCGGTGTCCCCGATAAAGGCTGCTTGGGTCTATTGGGCGGTTATCACCGATGGCAAGCCAACAAAGGAAAATGGGGAAATCACGATAAAGCGACTTTTCCCTGTCCCGACGAAATCGAACATGAAAACTGCTTCCGTTGTTCTTACCGGTTTCCCGGTCGGAACCGCCCCGACGACGCCGTGCTGGCTTGGCAATACGACCACAGTCTACCGCGCGGAAGTCTCGCCCAACTTGGCGACCGGCAACGGCTTGTACGAAGTAAGCACCGTTTCCGGTTCCTCCGGCGGCGAGGACCCTTGGTTGGTCTCCCCTCTTCCGGAACTCGAGGGAGCATCTCTGGTGGTCATAGGACAGGGTTCGGCTACGGTAGCGCGTTACGATCAAATGATTTCCGGCAAAGGGGCCAACCTATCGGGACACGAATTCAACGCCGATCCAGGCTTCAGCTACGATCTGACTTTGCCGACGCTGCCGAAGGGCGCCAATATCTCGAGCGCTACGCAGGTTTTGTTTCTCAACATCGGCGCCGACGGTCAATCCGTACTGCAAAGCCTGACCGATAATTCGGGGATTTCGGACAAAGTCACGACGATCAACAAAATGCAGGTCGCGGGGCCGCCCGGCGTCGGCGGCACGCTCGACAACGTGCCCGATTGGGACGGCGCCGTCGCCGGTCCGTTGCCTCAGCTTTGGGACGACAACACGCACGATATTACCAGCGTCATCCAGGGCGGCGGAAATATCAGCTCCTTGCCGGTGAGCATCGCCGGGGGCACCGACGCGCAAGGCGGGTCGGATTGTCTGGTGACCGTGGCCAATGTCTTGGCCATCACCGCGCAGAGCGGTTCAAGCCCCTAATTGGACGCCGTCGGCGGCAACGAAAACAGGCGGGCGCTCAGCGGCGCGCCCGCTCTATTGAAACGACCCACAATTGATTGACCCGTTTACCGTTATGTAGGCGGCATTGAAATGGGAAGTGGAATCGCTGCAGTTTACATTGCCGTGGATTTTCGAGTGCGCGGCGCCTGGCACGCCGGTGGCACCGGCGGCCTCCGAGAGAATGAGATTGTTTTCGAGTAGGACGGAATCGGAGGGAAATTCGTTTGCTAGCGTCAGACTGCTCAAATTATCGACCAGGACGTTGCCGACAACCGTGGTTGCCTGCAAGAAGGCGCTGCTATTGCCGAAAACCTGAAACGGTACCGCGTTCGCGCCGGTCGACCCCGTGATCGTGTCCGACGCCGCCGAATATCCGTTCGTGGTTCCGTCGACGCTCAGAAACGCGGAATTGCCGATAAGAAAGACCGTCCGTCCACTCGCATTGGTGTTGGTAATCCTGTTCCCGCCGAGGGAAGTGACGCTCGCGCCGGTATTCGCGAACAGTGCATAGGAGGCGCCATCCGCGGTTATGGAGGCCGCGCGCATGATGGCATGGCCCGCGGTGTCGACGAACACGCCGATTCCTCCCGGCGCCGAAATGGCCGGCCCGGGACCCCCGCCCGTCGGTGGCGGACGCAGTTCCAGCGAGCCGCCCGATGCCTGAAGGGCCGTCAAGCCTGTCGGTGCGGTAATGGTGCCGCCCCAAAGCGTCAGCGATCCGCCATTCGAAGCGACTCCGCCCACGAGGCTGTCCCTGATCGTGGCTCCATAACCGGTAATGGTGCCGTTTTCCCAAGCTTCGACACCGAAGCGCGAATTGCCGGTGACGGTGCTTTGCAGAATCGGGCCGTTGGGTCCCAGATTGCCGAGAATAACGTGCCCGCCCTCGGATGCCTCGACACCATCGCCGGTATTTCCCGACACCGTGGCGTCGTACAGTAGCAGTAGGCCGCTATCCGAAGCGAGCGCGCCCGCCAATCCAGTAACGCCTGAAATGGTGCCGCCCTCATAGATGACTATCCCGGTGCCCCCGTTGACCCAGAGGCCGGCAATGATTCCTTTCGGGCTGGGCACGGTAAAAGGGCCGGCAATGTCGATATTTTTCAGTGTCGTGCCAGGGGCGAACACGGCAATGGGACCGGTCACGGTCGCCCTGGTCGCGGGCGCCAGCGGTTGGAGCGTCACATTGTTGACCTCGATATAGAAATCGCCCTTGCAACTCCCTTTGAGCTGGTAGGTGGTGCCCGGGTAAAAATTCGTGCCGGCGAGAGCGGCCGGATTGGCCGTGCAATCCACCACCGGATTGGAGACCCCGCCGGCAGCTTGACCCTCGGACGCCCCCAACATCATTGCGGTACCGACACAGAACGCCGCAATGTTCCGAAAGTCGATCATGTCCCCCTCCCCCGCCGTAGATCGAATTCTTCGAAGCACCTTACGCGTGCGCCGCGGTTTTTGTAAAGGACGCGCGAATTACCTATCGTATCCTGCAGTCGCCCATGAAAGCGGTGCGGAGGTTGGTTGCAATTCTTGACGTGGATGGTCAATGTGCCGGGATACTTTAGGCGCTCACTCGCTAACCGATGTCCTTTGGGCGCCGTCATTATTGAACCGTTCGATGGATCACGGAGGGGTCGATGAAATTCACTGTACCGGTGACTGCGCTTCTGCTTTCGCTTGCCGCGCTGGCGATCGGCGCGCGTGGGAATTACGCAGCGGCGTCTGACGCCGAGCGCAATCCGTACTGGGGCACCAGTCTTGCGCCGGCGCCGTCGGCCCAAATGCCCGCGGCTCAATCACCCGCCGCAACCGGCGCAATTAAGCCGAGCGTGACCTACGCGAACGCTCAATTTTCCTCGGGGGGAGTCGGTCTGCGCAATCGCGGCGGCGGAGCGATCGCGGTCAGCGCGGTCGTCAGTCCGGTCAGGGCCGCTTGGCTCTATTGGGCGGTCATAACCCAAAACGCGCCCACCGCCGCGAATGAGAAGGTCGTCGTCGAACGGATCCTCCCAACCGCGTCCGCCACCGTGACATTGACCGGCACGGTTGTCGGCACCGGTCCAAGTCCATGCTGGCTTGGCAACCGCACGACCGTATATCGCGCCACCGTGCCGCTTTCGGTGTTCTCCGCTTCGGCCGGCGGCCAAACCGCGCCCGCCGCCGCGGACATCGGCAACGGCCTCTTCGAAATCCGGCTCGAGGCCGGCGCTTCCGGCAGCACCGCCGGCGCCGATCCCTTCATTAGCTCTCCGTTGCCGGAAATGGAGGGCGCGTCCCTCGTGGTTATCGGCACCGGCAACGGAAGGGTGGCACTTTACGACATGAATTTGTCGGGAAAGATGTTTCACGCCAATCCCGGATTGAGTTATCAGTTGCAACTGCCGATTAGCGCCACTTCCGCCCAGCAGGTCCTGTTCCACAATATCGGGGCGGACGGTCAGGCGGTGTTGGAGAGCTTAACGGCGGACCCGGATATCTCGAACAAGGTGACGACCATCAACAAGGTCGCGATCGCCGGACCCGGGGCGCTGGACAACGATCCAGACTGGAACGGCACGATCGCGGGTCCGCTGCCGCAACTGTGGGACGATACCGGACACGACATTACCTCGGCCGCCAGCGGCACGACATTGACGGTCGATATCTCGGGTCCGGCGGAAAAGAGCGGCGCCAGCGATTGTCTCGTGACGGTCGCCAATGTTGTCGCGATCTTCCCGCACTCGACAGGCACCAAATAGCGAGCTGCACCGAAGGGCGGCGCGGGCGCCGCCCTTCCCTCCCGCTCAGCCTCGTTCCAACGCGGCCCCGTTCGCAAGTTCGGCGTAGAAATGGAATGAGTTCTTGAGATAGCGCTTCTGTGTGTCGTAATCCACGTAGACGAGACCGAAGCGCTTGTCGTAACCGAGCGCCCATTCGAAATTGTCCAAAAGCGACCAGACGAAATAGCCTTTTACCGGAACGCCGGCCGCGATCGCGTCCTGAACCGCGCCGAGATAATCCCGCAAATAGGCGATGCGCTCCCGGTCGTTGACGCGGCCCTTGTCATCGACACGATCGGCGAAGGCCGCGCCATTCTCGAGAATGTACATTGGGAGTTCTTCGCTGTAGCGCTCCTTCATCTCGACCATGGTCTGGCGGAACGCGTCCGGCGCGATCTCCCAGCCCATATCGGTGACGGGCTTCCCCGGTTCCGGTTCAAGCCGCGCGAAATGGAACGGGTGATCGGAATCGTGCCGCACCCGCGAGCGCGTATAGTGGTTGAAGGCGAAATAATCGAGCTTCTGCCGGATGATCTCGAAATCGCCAGGTGCGATCAGCTTCTCCATCTCGGCCGCGATCGGCTCCGGATAGCGGCCGAGGATTTGCGCGTCCGGAAAGGCACGATTCATGATCGCATCGAGCATCGCGCAGGCCACGACATCCTGCTCGCGGTCGCCGGCCGGTTCGCGCGGATGGAAATTGTAGATGTTGCCGAGCTGGAAATCGGGTCGCTCCTCGCGCAGCGCGCGCATGCCGAATCCGTGGGCCAAATTGAGAACGTGCGCCGCCTCCAGCGCCGCCGCGCGACTTCGCAGACCCGGCGCGTGATCGCCTTCGCCATAGCCGCGAAATGCCACATTGTTGGGCTCGTTGAAAGTTGCCCAATGCTTGACGCGGTCGCCAAGACGGCGCGCGGTGAGTACTGCGTAATCCGCATACCAGCGCGCGACATCGCGATTGCGCCAGCCGCCCTGGTCCTCCAGCGCCTGCGGCAGGTCCCAGTGATAGAGGCAAATCCAAGGCTGGATGCCGGCATCGAGGATCGCATCGACCAATCGATCGTAGAATTCGAGCCCTTTCTCGTTCACCGGACCCCGGCCGCGCGGCAGAATGCGCGGCCACGCCGTCGAGAAGCGATAAGCGCCCACGCCCAACTCGCGCAACAACGCGACATCGTCGCGCCAGCGATGATAATGATCGCAGGCCACGTCCCCGGTATCGCCGTTTAGCACCTTGCCAGGCGTGTGGCTGAACGTGTCCCAGATCGACGGGCCGCGGCCATCCTCGCGAACGGCACCCTCGATTTGGTAGGAGGCGGTCGATGCGCCCCACAGAAAGTCGTCGGGGAAATGGCTTGGCATTGAGGATATGTATAATGGAGGCGCCTTCGGCATCATCAATATAATCGAAGGGGGAGGTGGAATTGCGGCAGGCCACGACGGGATTCGCGGCAATACTTTTTCTGATGTTCAATCTCGTCGTTGCCGCGCGAGCGGCCGACCAGCCGACGGCCGAAGTGCTGCATTGGTGGACGTCGGGCGGCGAAGCGAAGGCTCTCAAGGTGATCGCGGACCGCTTCACCGCCGAGGGCGGCCGCTGGATCGACAATCCGGTGGCGGGCGGCGGCGGCGATGCCGCCCGCATGGTGGCAAAGACGCGCATTCTCGGCGGCAACCCACCGACGGTGATGCAATGGCATCTCGGCCTATCGCTCAAGCAGCTCGCCCAGGAAGGCCTCCTCGGCGACGTCCAGGACGTGGCCGTTTCCGAGCATTGGGATAGCCTGCTGCCGCCCCTCATCGCGACGAACGCCAAGGTCGATGGCCGCTATGTCGCGATCCCGATCGACATTCACGGCGAGAATTGGCTATGGACCAATCCGAAGCTGTTAGCCGGCGCCGGTGTCGAGCCTCCCAAGACTTGGCCGGAATTCAACGCGGCCGCGGCGAAACTGCGCCAGGCGGGTTATATCCCGCTGGCACTCGGCGCGCAGGATTGGCAGGAGACCATCGTCTTCGCCGACCTCGTGCTCGGAATCGGCGGCGTCGATTTCTATCGCAAGACCCTGATCGAGCTCGATCCCGGCGCGCTCGCCAGCGCGAAAATGGTCGAGATTTTCGCCGAGCTCGCGGTCATTCGCGGCTTGATGGACCCGGGGGCCGGCAACCGGACCTGGAACGAGACGACAAATTTGCTGATTACCGGGAAAGCCGCGATGCAGTTCATGGGCGATTGGGCGAAGGGCGAATTCGCAGCAGCCGGCATGACGGCGGGTCGCGATTTCGGCTGTGTGCTGGCGCCCGGCGTTACCGACGCCTATGTCGTGGCGGCCGACGCCTTCGCCGTGCCGCGCGTGACCGACGCACATCAGCGCGCGGGCCAGCTCCTGATGGCCAAAACCATCATGGAGCCTGAGGTGCAGCGCGATTTCAGCCTCGCCAAGGGATCGATCCCGCCCCGGCGGGACATAGCGCCTGACGGTTTCGATCCGTGTTCGCGCCTGGCCATGAAGATCGTGCGCGAATCGCCGAATTTGCTGCCGTCGCTGGGATCGGGCATGGCGGTACCGCCGGCCCAGGGCGGCGCCATCAGCGACGCGATCGCGTCGTTCTTCGCAAGCGGCATGACGCCCGAAGCGGGCGCCAAGGCTCTGGTCGAAGCCATCGCCGCGAGCCGGTAACACCGAGCGAAACGCGACGCTTCGCGATGGGCGAAAGACGAATATCCGATCGCTGGGTCGGACGCTTGGCGCTGCTGCCGACCGTCAGCATCGGGGCCGTGTTCCTCTACGGTTTCGCGGCCTGGACGGGCTGGATCTCGCTCACGGCGTCGACAATTCTGCCCAGCAATATCTTCGTCGGCCTCGCCCAATACGATCGCTTGTGGA
>Ga0182024_10019831_pt1 | contig 12344 bp, 6 predicted proteins | sample P32metaG_FD_120480 | JGI IMG/M metagenome (GOLD analysis project Ga0182024, IMG submission 120480) | Permafrost microbial communities from Stordalen Mire, Sweden - P3-2 metaG (Illumina Assembly) | ecosystem: Environmental > Terrestrial > Soil > Wetlands > Permafrost | place: Sweden: Stordalen...
CACCAGGTGTTGCCGTCGGCGACCGTGAACCCATTGACCTTGCACGCGATCTGTACGGTGTCGTTGGAGGACATCTCCGGCCCTTCGCTACCGCCGGCGTCTGCGTAGTCAGACCACGTATGCACGACACTCCCCGACGTCTCAGCAAGTGTGTTCTGTGGGGGAGCTTCTGTTTCGCCCGGGGCTTCGCCACCGCCGGAACAGTTGGGAACGGCAGGGTCGACGAATGGTGTTCCGATTAGGCTGCCTGAGGTCTGGCCGTTGTTGTAAAAGGCGTCCGCGGATGCGTAGTACGCGCTGTTCCAAGGGCTGGAGGCGACGAGGTACCACCACGTGTTGCCGTCTTGCACCCGGAAGCCTTCCACCTTGCACGCGATCTGCACGGTGTCGTTGGACTGGATCTCCGGCCCCTCGGTACCGCCCGCATCCGAATAGTCAGTCCAGGTATGAACAACGCTGCCCGAGGTCTCAGTGACAGTGGCCGACGGAGGGGTAGCGACGCCAGGCGCCGGGGACGCCGGCTGAGGTGATCCGGGCGTGGTACTCCCCCCTCCGCCACTGCTCCCCGCACCAGCCGGTGCGGCGATCACAGACTGGATCCACGAGCCAATGGCTGGCGTGGTCGGCGACATGCCAGCGATCGGCGTTGAGACGAACGTGAGCTTGCTGTTGACGTAGTAGTAGGGATGGCCGGAAAGGACGGCAAGTAGCCGCCAACCGCCGTTGCGCCAGCCGACCCAAGCGCCCCCACTGTCGCCCGGCTCGATGTTGTTGGAGGTCGCCCAATCGGCGCGTAGAAAGCACACATGTTCGGGGACCTGGCAGTACGGCGCGAGCGTCCAAGCGCCGTCTGGACTCTTGCGGAGGACAGGAGAGGTTAGACCGCTGTTGTCGAAGCGCCCATAGCCAAAGATGGTGACCCCACGGTTCTCGAAAGATATAAGTTCGCTCGGCGTTGCGAGCGGGAGAACCGATGCCCGGTATTGGGTGACCGCATCCACGGGGAGCTCGAGCAGACCTACGTCCGACGGCGCCAGCTCCGTGTGGGGGCCGGGTTTGAAGTTCGGGTCCGTCACAGTCAGTGTCGCGGGGATATTTACACCGCGAATGTGGACGTAGTTGTAGTCAGAGCTCATACCGAAGGTGCAGTGACCAGCCGTCAGTACCCACCGCGGGGCGATCAACTCGCCGCTGCAGATGTAGTGCGCGTGGTCGAGAAACACCTTTGCGGACCATCCTGGTTCCGAATTCTGCGGCAACCCTCCGGTCATCGACCAGGTAGCCGCTGGGCAGCAGAGCACGGCCACTGTGGCCACCAGGGCAACGCCCATCTGCGTCAGGCTACGCACAGCGTGAATCTTCATCGTGACTCTCCTCTGGTGAACAATGCGCGCAACACGCCATGTGTCAGTGCGTTGCTTGGATACGGCCACTGTCGCGCCAATCGTCCGTCTACGCAAGACACCCCAGGGGTAGGTCCGCTAACCCCCCGCAGGGCTCATTCACTGGGGCACGGGGCTTCCCCGGGCGGCTGTTTGAAATGTGAGAGCAGGATGCTCAGATCGACGGCGGTCACTGTCCCGTCGCCGTTGAGATCCCCCGGGATTTCGGATCCGCTCTTCCCGTAATTTGCTATGAGCGTCGCCAGGTCTGTGCAGCCGACGTAACCATCACCGTCGAGGTCCCCCAGGACGCCGAACATGGCAGTGACGGTCTGGTCGGTGCTAATCGTGACCGTGCAGGCACCATGCCCTGCGCAGCCGCCTCCCCAGCCCGCGAACGACCCAGCGAACGTCGAGTCGGTGTCGGGCTGAACGGTCAGCGACACTACCGTTCCCACCGCGAAGCTCTCTGAACAACTACCCGGACAGGAGATACCAGACACGGATACGGTCCCAGACCCGTGCCCCCCCACGGAGATGTTGAGCAACGCAGTTGGAGTGGGCACCGAAGCGGGCGTTGGCTGTTGTGGCCCATTCGCTCGCGGGGCTTGTGGAACGGCCGCGCCAATGCCAGGAAGGATCGTGCCCTGCGGGCAGCTCCGTACGTGTAGCAACGAAGCGAGGCATCCGCTGGCCTTGAAAACAAGGCTCGGCTGTGAACCAGTAAGCGCACCGAGCCGTAGATAACGACCCACCTGCCCTGCTCGAAAAACGGCCACTGAGACGACCAAGCCTGGCTGAAGAATCCAATTGACGCCCTGAAACAGGGTCGCACCGGGCGCCGGATGAGACTTGCGAATCTTCCCGCGAAATCGCTTGCACCGCCCACAGCTCACTTGCAGCTTTAGACCCGGGATGCCATATATCTCGAGCGACTTCACGAGTAGATCCTGGCGACCATCGACGCGTACCAGCGACGTTACGTCGTGAATTTTCGGGATCGGAGCGATCGTTTCCTCGGCGGCAGCCTTTGCGACCGTGCCCAGACACAGTACGCAGACGAACACAACACACAGAACCGTGCGCCTTGCTGCGCCGGAGGCGCGCGGGTCTGAAGGCCACATGCCAACCCGTCTCCCCCCGGCTCTTCTCGTCATGCGGCCACCACAGGCGAAGGTAGCGGACGATCCAAGAGATTGCGAGATGCTGCTGTTGGAGTGCCATCGTGCGTGTGCGGCCTCATAGAGGCCGTCGAGACCGGCATGGACGGTCTGTGCGGTCTGCTGACTGTGATAACGGTGGCGATCATGGGCTATTTGCCGCTCAGCTCGCCGCGTAGTCCGTCCCCGCGTAGTGGCTGCTTCCGTCCCAGGGCGAGGCGATAATGGCCTGTCGCACCGCGCTGATGCTCACGCTGGCGCGCAGCGCGCTTAGTATTGCTGGGTAGTAGCCGTTCTCAAGTGTTGCGACTGTCTCGGCCGCGCCGGCAGTCACCGTGCCGTAGCCTTGAATCTCTGAGCCCTGCGCATCACCTTGGCCTCGTGTCGTATTCAAGGGATTGTCGACTGGCCCACCCTCCGCGTGTTGCCATTGCACGAGCGCGGCAACATTGCTGGCCGATTGCGGGGCGCCGATACCGGCCAGGACCGACTCAGCGAACGAGATCTGCTCAGCGGTGCCGGTAACCGGAACGGGTCCTACGTCTGACGTTCCCACGGCAGCAATGCTGGCCGCGTTGATTGCCGCTGTGCTTTGTGCTGCCGGGGGTGCTGCCCCCGCCGGTGGCGGTGTCGCTTTCGTTACTGGTGGTTTTTGTGTTTTCGAGATTGGTGCCGATTTTGTTGTGGTTGGTGTGTTGTCTGCTGGTGTGTGATCGCGGATCTCGTGAAGGAGTGTGCTGACAACGCCGGCGACGAGTGCGCCGATCGCTATGTGGGGCGCGCCGTTGCTGTGGGTCGTTGATTCGGCGGCGTCTTGGAGTTCTGTGCAGCATGCGCGCACGGCTTGTTCGTAGTCCTCGCGATTGGTTTGTGCTTCGCGTCTGACGCGTTCGAGCTCTCCACGGTTGGCTTCCACGCCATCGAGAGCTAGCTGCAGTTTGCCGAGGCCATCTTTGACTGCCTCAACAGCGGTTTTCAGGCTGATCGGGTCGCTCGCTGCCGACTCACGGAAGCGTGCAGCGTCGACCTCGGCCTGTACTTCGTCGTGTCGGCGTTGGGATGAGTGGAGCTCTTCTTCCAGGTTTTTGGCGCGGTTCGCGTAGTAGTGCGCGTTGTTCTGGAAGTCCGTGAGCTGCCCGGAGAAGCTGCGGATGCTGCCGGATGCTGCCTCGAATGCGTTCGCGACAGTCGTGAGCTCGCCGGGGAGCTTCTCCAAGGAGGAGCGGAACCTGTCTGCCGCCTGGCCCTCCCAGCCGGCGATCGCACCGTCTACGGCGATACGCCCCTGGACCGTGCTCACGTCGTCTTGTGCGGCCTGCAGGCGACTGGCGATCGCGTCCAGGCCTTCGGGGTCTCCCGGGATCGATGCGCCCTCGAGTGTGGGGTAGCCAACGTTCATGACCTAGAGGACAAACCCGCCGAGGACGCCCTGCTCCTGCTGCTCATAGCCCGTGCTCGCGTGGTCCAGGCGTTCAGTCAGCAGCTTCAGGTTCTGCTGCAGCGTCGACACGTTCTGCGACCAGTGCGCGAGGAACTCCGCGATCGCGCCCTCCAGCTGCGCGTTTTCGGCAGCGGCGGGAGACAGCGAGCGAACATCACCCGCCTGTTCAAGATCCCCGAGCAACCCCGAGAGCCCACTTGCAAGGATCTCGAGATCGCCCGAGGTGACTTTGAACTCCATGATCGCGTCCCCTGACCGTGCGCTGGAAGGCTCAGCCGTTGAACGAGGACGCGATCTGTGTCTCCGTGCTGTCGTAGGCCGCGGCAGCCGTGTTCAGAAGCGAGCTGATCTCCGCGAGCGCGGTCTGCACCTGGTCAGCACCCGTCTTCCACTGCGCAAAAGCTGCCTCAAACGCACCCGACGCCGCCCCCTGCCAGCCGGCTCCGACGAGCGCCTGAACCTGACCCATCGCCTGGCTATTCTCTGCCTCGATCTGCGCCGCGGCCGAGTTCAGCTGCCCGGCCGTCGACTGCAACTCCTCAGCGGTCACCTTGATAAAAGCCATCAGTTTCTCCTTGCTGTAGAGCGGTGCGAACAACCCGCATCGCCATTTACGGTTCTGTCGTCCTAAAAGCAACTATCGCGCCACACGCCCACCCAAACCAGACACCCAAGGGGTAGAACCACTACCCCCCACCACAGCCTGCGGTCACGATATACCCCACCAGCCAACAGGGGGCGCTACGACGCAATGTGGATCAGCTCGGCCGACCCCACTCTGGAGATTGACCCGGTGCCGTTCGCTGTACAGTCCCGATCTCAATGAGCGTGTCAATCAATGCCCCCAGTGGAGCGGCGGTTGAGCAGCTTAAGCTGCTCCTCACCGTCGCCGCGCGGGATCGGCAGACGCGATCTGGCGGGCGATCTTTGACGGGCACTTCTGTGTTGGACGGTGGGCTGTGCGGAGGCACGTCAAGGATTGCGTGGCGTGCGTTGCTCGCAGCAGCGCTGCTGGCCTTGGCCCTCGGTGTTCTGCTGCACGGGCAGCTCGTCGGCGTGCGCTTTTCCGTGGCACCGGCTTCCGCGCACGCTCACGCCACCTCGCGTAGGGGCCTGTTCAGTCTTCCCCTGGCCGCACAGGGACCGATCTCCGCAGCGCTGGGTGCCGATGGGTCCGCATACCGCGTCAACCCAGATCGGGGCGGGTTCAGGGCCGCGAGCCCCGCACAGCACTTGGACACGATCTTCACCAGCTCGGGGGTGTCGGTTAGCGCTGGCTCTATGCGCGTTGGACTGAGCCTGCGTGATGTCGGCTATGGATCCACGCTGGCCGCGGTCGGGACGGTCGCTCCGCAGGCTCATGCCAACCGCGTCATCTACGCACACCCAGGTGTAAGCGAGTGGTACGCGAACGGACCGCTCGGCCTCGAGCAGGGGTTTACGCTCGCAAAGGCACCGGCCGGGAAGGCAAAGGGACCGCTCACGCTCTCGATGGGGCTCTCGAGCAACGCGACCCCCTCTCTCACCAAGGGCGAGCAGAGCATCACGCTAGACCGAGCCGGAGGGACCGCACTGCACTACACCGGCTTGTCAGTGACCGACGCGGGCGGGCACGCGCTCCACAGCTGGATGCAGCTAGCCGGCGGACGGCTGCTGCTGAGAATCGACGCACACAACGCGCGCTACCCGCTGCGGATCGACCCATTCATCCAGCAGGGAGAAAAGCTCGTTCCTGCCCACGGCGAAAACCAACAGATCGGCTCCGGCCAAAGCGTGGCGCTCTCGTCAGACGGCAACACGGCCCTGATCGGCGGCTATGGCCCTGGTGCGGCTTGGGTGTTCACGCGTTCGGGCTCCGCGTGGATCCAGCAAGGCGAAGAGCTCAGCGGTAGCGGAGTTGTCAACGCCACCGACACCTCGACGAGTGTGGCGCTTTCGTCTGATGGTAACACCGCGCTGATCGGCGCGCGGGGTGACAATGCGGAAGCTGGCGCTGCATGGGTGTTCACGCGCTCGGGCTCCACGTGGACCCAGCAGGGCTCGAAGCTCACAGCGAGTGAAGGGGGCGCAGGTGAGTTCGGCTACAGCGTGGCATTGTCGTCCGACGGTGATAGCGCATTGATCGGCGCACGTACCGCCAATGGTCATGAAGGCCTAGCATGGATGTTCACACGCTCGAATTCGACATGGTCGGAGACGGTACGGTTCGCCGGAGCCGAAGAGATCGGGGAATCGTATTTCGGCTCGAGCGTGGCGCTATCTTCCGACGGAAACACGGTTTTAATAGGCGGCCCCGTCGACAACAACTTTGCGGGTGCCGCATGGGGTTTTACTCGGGCGGGTTTTGGGTGGACCTATGATGGAAAGCTTACCGGAACCGGCTCAATCGTCGGTGACTTTGGCACGAGCGTGGCGCTCTCGTCTGACGGTAGCACTGCGCTGGTTGGCGGCACGGACGACGGCGACGCATGGGCGTTCGTTCGCTCTCAGTCTACCTGGACCCAGCAAGGCCCCAGGCTGACAGGCAGCGAAGTGACCGAACCCGACGTTGGCGGCACGAGCGCCGCGCTCTCCGCGGATGGCAATACCGCAGTGCTTGGCAGCCTCGGCGACAACTCCAACGCGGGTGCAGCTTGGGAGTTCACGCGCTCTGGCTCCATCTGGACTCAACAAGGTGTAAAGATCACCGCCAGCGGTGCGACGCTCGGCGCCCTCTTCGGCGACGGCGTCGCGCTGTCTGCTGGCGGCGAAACGGCCCTGATCGGGGCCCCAGGCGACAACTTTGGTGTCGGTTCATCATGGGTGTACACGAGCGCACCGGCGGTTGTCGCCAAAGCGCCGTCGGAACTCAAGGTCGAAACCACCCCGCCGCCGGTCCGGGCCAATCCACCGCCACCGATCGAACGGGCCACAGTGATTCCCGGGCGGATAGTGGGTCAATTTAGGGTGGGGCTAACCGCTGTAAAGACGACCCACGGTGCCAGTGAACTTCGCGTCAGAGAAATCGTGGTCCTCGGTACGGCGAAGGGCGAGCGCGTCTCCGTGTCGTGCCATCAATGCCGTGGCGCGTCAGCGCTCGGTCCGGCGGTCGCTAAGGGAAGCAGGACTGTGTTCAAGCCACGAAACGTCGTCATGCGAAGAAGCTCGACACTAGCGGTAGACGTCACCGATACCGGATTAGACGGACGGTTCAAGGTGTACGGACGGTTCAGGGTAACCTATCCAAAGCCTTCCCATCCACAGCTGAGCTGGACGTTCCATGAACAGGGATGCCTCGCTGTCGGCGGTACCAAGCACACCGCATGTCCGACATAGTGCGAGAGTAAGTCGAGAAGATCGTCGGCTCTGAGGGTGAGAAAGTGTGACCTACCCTCTTGCGCCTCCTCGAACTGGGGTAGAACCACCCTCTCCCTACGACGCAATATGGATCAGCTCGGCCGAGCCCCTAACAATCAGGAACCCCCGGCCGGGGGTCAGCGGCGCAGAGAGGCGCCGCGGAAGACGCGCGGCGAGCAGGTCACCATCGGCCGCAAGGTCAGGCTGAAGCAGCAGACCGTGACCCTCGCGCCGAAGCTCGCGGATCCACGCAATCCCGATTCCACGCGCGGATCCAGCCTCAACAGACGCGACCACTCTCAGCGGGCTGTCCCGAGCGATCCGAACCAGCCGCTCCAGGCGCGTGACGGACATTGCGTCGGCGAGCTCACCACCGTCATCAATGAAAAGGACCGACGGAGTCGTGTCCAGCTCTCCTGCCTCCAAACGCTCCAAGAGCGAGCCCGCCAGCTCACCGCATGCGTCCGCCTTAGTGGCGGAGCTACTCCAGAAGTCCAGATCGCGTAGCGGGCTGCGCCGGGGGGCGAGCAGGTGAAGAGCTGCCGCCGGATCTGCGTGGCGCACACCGTGTGCGAGGGTTACCAATGCCGTGCTGCGCCCGCTGCGGTAAGGCCCGACGACCAAGAAATGTAGTTCTGATAGGTCCACCGTCGCCGGGCCGAGGTGCTCGTCGGAGATGCCCAGAGGCACCACGTGGAGGCCATCACCCGGGCTGAGCGACGCTCGCGGCACATGTGTCGGAAGCACCTCGATCTGTGTGACCGGGCTTGGCCCATCGTGGTGGATCGCGTTGGCGGCCTGCTCCAGCGGCGCCACAGTATCGCCGTCCGCGGGCACGGCGATGTGGAATTCCTTGCTCTCCTGCGTGAACCCCGACCCGACCGGGAGGCGTGCCCCACGCACGGTCTTCGAGTCGAGCCCGAGCGAGAGCATGTCCTCTTCGGTGGGCATCCTCAGCACGAGGCGCTGTCCGAAGTGGGTCGCCAGGGCGGCCGGCAGAGCTCCCCGGCGCGAGGCGGTGAGGATCACGTGCACGCCCGCCGCGCGACCTGCGGAGAGGATCTGCTGGAGCTGCTCGTATGGTGATCCTACCCCCGGTCGATCGTACTGCTGGGCGAAGGATCCGAAGTCATCGAGCAGGAGGACAGTGGTAGTGGGACCTGAGTCGCGCGATGTCTGGGCTCCGGCTCTCGCCCCACGCTGTTCCACGCGGCGCAGTAGAAGGCGCAGCAGTCGGTGAACACGCTCCTCCTCGTCTAGCATCACGACGCCCCCGCAGTGAGGCAGGTCCTCGAGCGGAGCGAGTCCCCCGCTCGCCGCGTCCAGACAGTAGATGCTCAGGTCCTCTGGTGAGCTCGATCTGGCAAGGGCGAGGGCCGTGCTGGTAAGGAGGGTTGTCTTACCACTGTTCCCAGCGCCGAACACGGCCACGTGACCGGCACCCTCCAGATCCAGGACGAGTGGATCCTGGCGCTGAAGCTGCGGGAGATCGACGAGCCCAATTGCGACACCACCGCTGGGGACCTCGACTCCCTGTAGGCGATCGAGTTCAAGAACCGCCGGCAGCATCGGCAACCATGGTGGGACAGGAACGGACAGGCCCATCTGCGCCTGAGCCTGCCTCGCCGCTTCGCCGAGGGCGACCAGGTCACTGTCAGCATCGCTATCGGAGCTGCTGCCCAAAGGGCCGTCCAGGGCCGATAGGGCGTCGAGATCGTACGGGCTGATCTGCAGCTCGCTCTGCTGCGAGACGTCGCTCAGACCGCTGATGTATGCCGCCTGGAACTCGCGCAGCTCGCCGTGACCGGTGCGCGCGAACGCCCGTCCACGGGAGCTCTCGCCGCTCGGTATCCGTGCAGCCAGAGGACTAGCGATCATGTCCTCGCTCTCGGCCTCCTCGGAGACACGAAGTGCAAGCCGCAGGTTCGTGTTCGCTCGTATCGCCGGCGTGAACGCATTGCGAAGCGTCTGGGCCGCCAGCACCATGTGTACGCCGAGCGATCGTCCACGCTGCGCGATATCGACGACTCCGTCGACAAACTGAGGGACCTCCTCGCGGAGCTTTGCGAACTCGTCAACGGCGATCACGAGCAGTGGCGGAGCGGCGTCAACGTTGCGGCGCGTGAGCTCGAGCAGATCCTTGGCGCCGTGCTCGGCCAGGATCCGCTCGCGGCGCTTGAGCTCGGCATTCAGCGATACCAGGGCCCGCTCGGCCAGATGCTCATCCAGATCGCTCACGATGTCGACCACGTGCGGGAGGGCTGCGCACGGGGCAAACGCGGCCCCGCCCTTGTAATCGACCAGCAGGAACGAAAGTCGATTCGGCGGGATCGCCGCTGCGGCGGCCGCGACGAGGGTGCGCAGCAGCTCGCTCTTGCCCGACCCGGTCGTGCCGGCGATCAGCGCGTGCGGCCCTTCGCTGCGCAGATCGATGCTCAACACCCCGTCGGCACCGACTCCGACGGTCGCGCGCAGATCTCCGTGCCAGTCTGTCCACCTCCGTTCGAGGTCCTCGGCAGTGGGTGGAAGCAGGTCGAGAAGATCAAGAAGCCCGACCCGCTTTGGAATGTCACCCGCCCGCGCCAGCTCGCTGATGTCGCGCACCGGGGCAAGCAGACGGGCCGTGCGTTCGGCCAGCTCGAGCGCCACCGCCTCCGCGCTGACCTCTGCGGTGGTTTGACCCGAGGACACATCTGTCAGCGAGAGAACTGCTCGCGCACTGTCAATTTCGATGATCGCCCCGGTTTGCCCAGGGAGGTTGCGCGCATCCCTTCCCAGCCACAGTACAGCGATTCCAACGTCGGCCACGTCAGTCAGCGCCGAGCTGACGAGCGCCCGATCGACACCCGTGTCCTCATCGATGAGCAGCAGCAGTTGAGGCGGCCTGACGCCAGCCACGGACTGCGCGCGGGACTGCCCGCGGCGCTGCCTTCCAAGGTCGCGGATCTCTGCGAGGAGATCCTCAGCCTCCTTGCGGCCTAGGGCGATCGCATCTGACTGCAGCCCGACCCGGTCAGGCCGAAGGTGGGGAAGCCACTTCAGCCACGACCACTCCTGAAAGGCCTCGGGCGTCAAGGCCGCCATCACGACCAGCTCGCCGGGGCTGTGGAGGATCGACGCCTGTAGGATCAACCAGCGTGCGAGACCGGTCGCGGTCGAGCGCTCGCCCGATAGACCGACGACCCCGGCTCCACGGCAGTCCAGCGCCAGAGGGACGGAAGGCACCGTGCTTTTCGCACTGAGCTTCGCCTCAGCCTCGGTCCGGATCTCCGGGTCGCCGCCATCCTGAATCACGATCTTGCTTTCAGACGGCAGGTCGGCGACCCCGAGCCGCAGGCACAGGAAGTCGGAGTCCGTCGGACGTCGCTCCCACAGCGTTGGCGCCATGTCGCTGAGACGAGCCATCAGGACCGGTGCGTCAGGAGACTCGGCTCGTCGAGACATCGCCTCATCTCCGAGAGCCTGCGCAAGTTCGGCGAGGGCCTTCTCCAGCTCGGCTCGGAACTCGGCGGATTCGCGCGCGAAGGACTTCTTGCCCCCGCGCCGGTCGCTGACGAAGGTGCTGAGGGCCATGATCGGTGACAGGCCTGCAACAGCAAGCATCACAGGGCTCTTGAGAAGCAGAAACAGCAGGAGGCCGGCTCCGAGAGGAACCAGCGAGGCCGCAAGTGGCAGGCGCCCCTTGCGGGCCTTGCTCGGCGGAGCCGGAAGATCACGCTCGAACGGCGCGACCGGGGGACTGACCCGCGGCGGGCGGTTGAAGTCAAGGTGTCCGTCACGCTGGGCAACTCCGTAAGCGGGCGCTGCTCCCAGCGGGCGGAAGCGCAGGAGAGTTCTGCCAAGCTCGAGCTCGTCGCTCTCGTGCAGCGACGTGAAGCTACCGCGCTGCAGAGCCCGTCCGCCCAGGGCCGTCCCGTTCGAGGATCCAGCATCGGCAGCACTGACACCGGAGTCGCCTACCTTCAGATCCAAGTGGTGTCGCGAGATCGAGGGGTCGGCGATCATGATGTCCGCGCCCGGGTCGCGCCCGAGTCGATAAGTACCGTCACCGAGCGCAAAGCGCTCGCCCGCGCATGGTCCGCCGCTGATGAGCAGCTCGACGCGCGCTGAGCCGCCCACATGGGTCGGTTCGCACACCTCCGCGCCCAAGATGAGGCGGTCTCCCCAACGAATCCCCGCCGCGCCCAGCTCCAGGTCGCCATCCAGGAGCTCCCCGCGGCGCTCACACCAGAGGCGCTGCTCGCCCGGATCGCCTACCTCAACGGCCAGCGCCTCCACCAGGGCACTCACTCGGTCCGATGCCGTGGTGCGGACAACGAGATCTCTGTCGCCGTCCGTTGCCGAGACGGAGATGCGGAGCTCCAGCCGCTGTCCAGCTGCTCCATCGTGCCCATCAGTCGATACGATCATCGCGAGCAGACCCTACAGCGAGCAACCTGTGGTCGAGCCTTCGATCAGGCGGCCACGCATCATGCCCATCCAACTCCCTGACGACGGCGATCCACTCGCTCCGCACGCAGTGTCTGCATCTGAGCTCAAGATGCTCCTCGCGGCAGAGCGGACCGGCCAAGAGTTCCTCGCGGTTCGCGACCAGGCCGGCCTGCTTCGTCTCTTTGATGCTCCGGCGGCAGATGAGACCAGAACGATCGGTCGCCGCGTTGAAACCGACCTTTCGATCCCATGGGACGGCGAGGTATCAGGCGTGCACGCATTGCTCGAGCACGTTGGTGGTGAGCTCGCGATCGCCGACGACGGGCTATCGACGAATGGCACGTTCGTAAATGGACAGCGAATCAGCGGACGTCAGCGCCTTCGCGACGGCGACCGAGTTCGTGTCGGGCGCACGGTCCTCGTGTATCGCGCCGCCGCCGCCCCAGCTACCAACGCAACGATCGCCGCACTCAACCGATCGGACGTGCTGAAGCTGAGCGACACACAGCGTCGCGTCCTGATTGCGCTATGTCGCCCGTTTCGCGATGGCACCGCCTTTGCGACCCCGGCCACCAATCAGGAGATCGCCTCCGA
>Ga0182024_10019833_pt1 | contig 12344 bp, 7 predicted proteins | sample P32metaG_FD_120480 | JGI IMG/M metagenome (GOLD analysis project Ga0182024, IMG submission 120480) | Permafrost microbial communities from Stordalen Mire, Sweden - P3-2 metaG (Illumina Assembly) | ecosystem: Environmental > Terrestrial > Soil > Wetlands > Permafrost | place: Sweden: Stordalen...
GCGTACTACGCACCCGCGACGACGGCTTATTATGCGCCGGCGACAACGGCGTATTACGCACCGGCGGCCGCGTGTTGCGCTCCGATCGTGCAAGCAACGGTCGAGCGACGTTATTATGTCGCCAAGCCGATCTATGAACAGAGCATGCGCGAAGAGCATGTCACCGTGCAGAAGCCTGTGGTCGAAACCGCCGAGCGCGAAGAACACTACACGGTCCGCAAGCCGATCTACGAAACGGCCGAACACGACGAAACCGTCGTCGTTCAAAAGCCCGTTTATGAAACGGCCGAGCACGACGAAACGATCGTTGTGCAGAAGCCCGTCTATGAAACGGCTTACCAGGATCAATACTCGACGCAATACGTGCCGGTCGCCACGGCGCGGCCTGTCTGCGGTTGCAATGGCGCGATGGGCCAGCAGATCGTCACCAATTATGTTCCGCAGACGGTCGTGCAAAAAGTTCCCGTGCAAACCGTTCGCTATGTCGAAGAGCAGCAGGTGCGCAAGGTTTCCGTGCCGACGATGCGCTGGGTGCAAGAGCAGCAAGTGCGCAAAGTGTCGGTGCCGACGGTGCGCTATGAAGACGAAGATCAGGTTCGCAAGGTGCAGGTGCAAACCGTGCATTACGAAACCGAGGATCAGGTGCGCCAGGTGCCCGTGACGACTTGCCGAGTGCAATATGAAGAGCACGTCGAGCAGGTGCCGGTGGGGCCGTAGGCATTTGCGAGTGTTGAAGCGCCACAGCGACGCGGCGCGCAAAAAAGCCCAGGGAAGGCCACCGACGGCCGTCGCGCTTGCATAGCGGTCTGGTGGCCTTCCCTGGGCTTGGCGCTCGCGCGGCGCAATGAATCTCAAAGCGGATTGATTTTCCAGGAACAGTCCGCATGGCCGGCTCTCCACCGATCGAACCAAACAGCTCGGCGACTTCGACGAGCCCGCCGGCCGACGACCATCATCCTTATGTTCCCGACGACGCGCAGCTTCACGAATTCACGTTCGGAGCCGTATTGGCTGGCGCGCTGCTGGGCATCGTCTTTGGGGCATCGTCGCTCTATCTGGTGCTCAAAGTCGGATTGACCGTTTCGGCGTCGATCCCCGTCGCCGTGTTGTCGATCACGCTGTTTCGCGTCCTCTCCAAAGTATTCGGCCTGCGCAGCGCGACGATTTTGGAGAACAACATCGTGCAGACCGCCGGTTCGGCCGGCGAGTCGATCGCGTTCGGCGTCGGCGTGACGATGCCGGCGCTGATGATCCTCGGCTTCGAAATGGACATCGGCCGAGTGATGGTCGTCGCCGTGCTGGGCGGTTTGCTGGGCATCTTGATGATGATCCCGCTCCGCCGAGCCTACATCGTCCGACAACATCGCACGCTCAAGTATCCCGAGGGAACCGCATGCGCCGACGTGCTGATCGTCGGCGAGCAAGGCGGACCGACGGCCAAGACAGTCTTTACCGGATTCGGTGTGGCGGCCCTCTACCAGTTTCTTTGGGATGAAAACGGAATGAGGCTTTGGAAAGCAGCGCCCTCGCGCGCGCTCGCCTGGTTCAAAGGGGCAATGCCGTCGATCGAAGTGAGCCCGGCGCTGCTCGGCGTCGGCTACATCATCGGCACGCGAATCTCGTGCGTGATGTGCGGCGGCGGCGTGCTGGCGTGGTTGGTGTTTGCTCCGGCGATTCATTTTTTCGGCGATTCGCTCGACAAACCCCTTTATCCCGCCACGGCGAAAATCAGCGAGATGAGCCAGAAAGATATTCGCGATGCCTACATGCTGTATATCGGAACCGGCGCCGTCGCGGCCGGCGGCATATTCAGCCTGTTTCAAGCGTTGCCGCTGATTCTCGGTTCGATTTGGGGGAGCGTCAGGGATTTGCGTAGCGCGCGCGGCGCGACAACGAAGTCTCCGACGTTGCGCCGCACCGATCAGGATTTGCCGCTGTGGCTTGTCGGCGCCGGAGGTATCGCGCTCGTCGTCGCGATTTGGGCGACGCGCCCGCTGCACGATCATGTGTTCAGTTGGATTCCAGATCTGCAAATGAGCCCACTGGGCGCCGCGCTGATCGTGCTCTTCGGATTTTTATTCGTCACGGTCTCGTCGCGGTTGACGGGCGAAATCGGCTCGTCAAGCAATCCGATCTCGGGCATGACGGTGGCCACGCTGCTACTGACCTGCCTGATTTTCTACGCGCTCACTTTGACGACCAAAGACGACCGCCTGGCGGCAATCTCGATCGCGGCGATTGTTTGCGTCGCGGCGTCGAACGGCGGCACGACGTCGCAAGACTTGAAGACCGGATATCTCATCGGCGCGACGCCGTTCAAGCAGCAATGGGCCATCCTCATCGGCGCGCTGACTTCGGCTCTGGTGATCGGCATCATTCTCGTCGTGTTGAATTCCGCAAGCACGGTCTATAGTATTCGCGACTTGCCGCGGCCAGCGAAGCCCATCGACGTCAGCCAACTTACGGATCTGGAACGAGCCCCCGGTGATCCGATCGCCTATCACGTTTGGCACGCGCGCGACGGCGAAGTCGACGGCGTGCCTAAGGGCAAGTATCTGGTCGACGAGGCCGGCAAGATCAAATACCTCGTCGATCCGGGCATCAACGGTAAACGATTGCGGCGCGACAACGGCGAAGAAGTGCAAAAATTCGACGCGCCGAAAGCCGTGCTAATGGCGAACATCGTCGAGGGCATTTTGAATCCGAAAGTGCAAATGCCGTGGGCGTTGGTGCTATTGGGCGTGTTCATCGCCATCGTGTTGGAAATGTGCGGCGTGTCGTCGTTGCCCTTCGCCGTGGGCGTTTATTTGCCGCTTTCCACTTCGACGCCGATCCTCGCCGGAGGCCTGCTGCGGTGGGTCGTCGATCGCCGACATCGGGCCGTCGCCGGACGAGCCGCCAGCGAAGCCGAATCGGAGTCGAGCCCCGGCGTGCTGCTTTCGACCGGTTTCATCGCGGGTGGAACGATCGCGGGCGTCGTCGTCGCGTTTCTGTCGTTCAATAGCTCGATCACCAACTGGCTTTCGCAGTGGCAATACCGGCAGATTGCCGTGTCACAAGCCGCAACGCTCGACGGGCAAATCCGCGATTTGGCGGTAAGCGATCTAGGGCTCGATGCCGAGGCGGCGGCGAACCATGCGGAGGAAGTCGACGGGCGGACGAATGAAATTCGCGAATTGAACAAAGCCGATCTGCCGCGGTATGCGATCGTCCCGGCCGGCACTGCACTGAAAATGCCCAATGAATCGACAAAGACCGTCACGCCAGAAATGCCGCTGGGCGAAGCAGCGAGGCAGCTCTTGGGCACAAGTGGCGAAGCGTCGCGTCTTTTGGAATTGAATAAAGAATTGTCGCTCCCGAAACGCCTGCCCGACGGCACGACGCTCAAAGTTCCGCAACGCACCTGGCCGGCGATGGCGATGTTCTTGCTGCTATGCATCCTGCTGCTCTACATCGGCGTTCGGCAAGTGCGAAAGCCGAATACCGTAGTCCGTTAGCCGATCGCCACTATGTTCAAGAAAATGCGTCGGATTACAGCGGTCGCACTTCTGCTCGGATTGATTGCCGCCGGCATCTGGCTCGCAAAGCAACACGCAGCGCGGCACGGGGTTCTAGTTACGGTATCCAAAGAAACCACAGTCATTACCGAACCTTTGCGCAAAGACGGATACGTCGACTACATCGGCGCAGTGAATAGCATTCTCGGAAAGGGCGTTACGCCCGAGAACAATGCGCTCGTGCCTTTTTGGAATGCAATCGGTCCGGCGGAAATCGCACCGAAGGATCGGGCGGAGTATTTTCGACTGCTCGGCGTAAAACCTCCTGCCGAGAATGGGAACTACTTCATTTCGTTGGAGGATTTCGTTAGGCAACATGCAGTGGCCGCCGGTTTCGACGCGATCGACGAACAATTTGGCAAAGCGGAAGAAAGGCCGTGGACGAAGAACGAATTCCCCGTTTTGGCGGCATGGTTGGATGCGAACCAATCGCGGTTGGAAACGATCGTCGCCGCGTCGCATATGCCGCGATGCTACAGCCCGCTGATCGGCGACGAGACCGGAATGTTGATGCGGGTGAAGTTGCCAGCGCCACAAGCGATTCGTCGCGCGGGCCGAGCGCTCGTTGCCAGAGCCATGTTACGGTTGAGCGAAGGCAACACCGACGCATGTTGGCGGGACATATTGGCCACGCATCGCTTGGCGCGTCTGTGCGGACAAGGGTTTTGTATGGTCGAGGCATTGATCGCTCAGACCATTAATGGGATTGCTTGCCGTGGGGATCAAATAGTTTGCCAGACGATTCGACTTTCCGCAGCCGATGCCTTGCGCATGCGGGACGATTTCATGCGGCTGCCTCCGTTGCCGAACATGGTCGACATCGTCGATCGTGGCGAACGTTTGAGCTTGCTCAGCGCCATGGTCAGCATTGCGCGAGGTGACGAAACTACGTCGAAAGGGACCCTCGAAAAGATCGGCAGCGACATCACCCGCGAAGCTGTCGATTGGGACATTCCGCTTCGGATCACGAATTCCTGGTATGACCGCGCTGTCGAAGCGATTCGCAAGCCCACTGCGAAGCAGCAGCGAGAAGCGCTCGACGAATTCACCGAGCAGCTTCGATCGACCGCGGATTCTGTCGGCAGCGGCGCGGCGCCGTCGCTGCTTCACTTTCAGGGCGCTTTGTCGGAACGCGTCGGGCAGCGGATCGTGGCATTACTTTTCCCAGCAGTCGACGGAGCGAATGATTCGGCTCATATCGCGGAAATGCGTGTCGAATTGTCGAAACTGAGCTTCTCGCTTGCGGCGTACCGAGCAAATCACGGCACATTTCCAACGCAACTCGGTGATTTGGTTCCAAAATTCGCCGCCGAGATTCCCAAAGATGTTTTCGCTGGAAAAGACCTCCACTACAAACGAGACGGCGACGGTTATTTGCTGTACAGTGTCGGTCGGAACGGCAAAGATGACGGTGGCCGAGGATACGAAGATCGCAAGGATGGTGATGACAGGGACGGCGACGATATTGTCGTACGTGTGCTAAAATAAACGCCGGTTTGTGGTCGGACAGCCCAGATCACAAACAAAAAATGAGGGACCCGAGATGGTTTCGCGAGGGAATGTCATTCTGTCATTGGGCGTCATTGTCGGCCTTTCGATCCCGGCCTTGGCCGACGGTCCGTCGGCGGATTTTACAAAACCGGCGGCTGCCGACGCGAAGCAGGCAGCGGCAACACGCGTTTTGATAACGATCGCGAAAGAAACCACCGTCATCACCAAGCCGCTACGGAAAGATGGTTATCCAGATTACGTCGCCGCACTGAACGAATTCGATGCAATGGGCGTTACGCCGGAGAACAATGCGGCGGTGTTGCTGTGGAGCGCTATTGGGCCGGCGCCGATGGTCGAAGCAGACCGGGCCAATTACTTCGGGCTGCTCGGCATGCCGGTGCCCCCCGAGATAGGCGATTACTTCGTTGAGTCGGACGCGTTTGTCAGGCAGCAAAGCACCACAGTGAAATCCCGCGCCGACCGGGTGTCCGCGGAACTCGCCAGGATCGAACATCAGCATTGGATCGCAACGCATAGGGCTTGGTCCGCGCGAGAGTGCCGACTCTTGGCGACGTGGCTGGACACGAACGCGAGGCCGTTGGATCTAGCGGCCAAGGCATCGCGCCGATCAAAGCTCTTCGATCCACTGATCGTCCACGGAGATAATCTGCTGCTTGCGGCACCGGTCCATCTCGCACAATTTGAATACCATCTCGCCACGGCACTGGTCGAGCGGGCGACGTTGCGGCTGGGCGACGGAAAGAGCGCGGCCGCTTGGCAAGATTTGCTGGCCGCCCATCGTATGGCCAGGCTCTGTGGGCTGGGAGCTACGCTGGCCGAGGGCTTGCTGGCCTGCAACATTGACGAAATCGCGTGCCGTGGTGACCAGGCGCTTCTTCGATCCGCGACGCTTTCCGCGGCCGACGCGCAGCGCATGCGAGCCGATTTGCTGAAGCTTACCGCCCTTCCGAGCATGGCGGAAAAAATTGATCAAGAGGAGCGATTCGGATTTCTGGACTGCGTTGTTTACGCATCGCGGCACGGCCTTTTAGGATGGGGCCGCGATCTGATTTGGGAGGAAAAAAGACCGCTAAACGTCGGAGAATCAATCCTCAACATGTTTTCGGCCATTGCGCTCGATTGGGACGTGATCCTGCGAATGGGAAATAATTGGTACGATCGCGTTTTGGCCGCCTATGGGGAACCGACCGCTCCGCGGCAAAGAATTGCATTAGCGGCGATTGACCGGGATATTGACGCGATCATGCACCCGGCAAAAAAGTGGCAGCCCCGTTCGCTCGCCACTTTACGGCGCGATCTCACCGACCGGTTTGGACGAGATTTCGTCGCCCTACTGGTTCCCGCCGTCACAAAAGCCGCGGACATTGAACACTCAGCCGCGATGCGGTTCGAACTAGATAAACTGGCGTTTTCCTTGGCCGCGTTTCACGCCGATCATGGATCGTATCCGGCGAAGCTTGGTGAACTTGTTCCGAAGTATGCCGAGGCAATGCCGGAAGACGTGTTCATTGCCGGCGATTTCCACTACAAACCCGACGGCGATGATTATCTGCTCTACAGCGTCGGTCCAAATGGCAACGACGATGGCGGTAGAGAGCGGGATGACGACAAAGGCGGCGCCGGCTGGGATGATATTGTCGTTCGCGTGCGGAAGGCGCCGTGATTGGCCGATGGTGATGAATAGTGGTGCGCGCTAAGCCCAGGGAAGGCCGCCGATGATCATGCTATAAAGAAGGACGGTTGGCGGCCTTCCCTGGGCTTGGGGTGACGCCGCTGAATACAGGTGGAATCATGCCTCCCGGCGCGCGAATCTGGTGTCACATTATCATTACCACCTACGGCGCTTGGTTGCCCGGTGATGCGCGTGGCTTTCGCACTCGCCATCATCGAGAACATGTCGTCGGCGATTACAAGAATCCGCCGCCGCCTGGCATGTATGCCAAACAAGAACGGCGCAGCCGCCAATTGCTCTCGCAGTCGCCGGTATTCTTGGCTCCCGAGTGGCGGCCACGCGTTGGGCGAGCGCTTTGGCAGGAGATGACTCGTTTGGGCGCGTGGCTAATGGCTGTGGGAGTTGCGGCGCAGCATGCGCATTTGTTGGTGAAGCTGCCGCGCGCTCGACGGCGGCAATGGACAGGTCGAGCCAAGCGGCATGCGACGCTGGTTCTGCGCGACCACGGCTGGGTGGGAAAACTCTGGGCCGTGCGGAGCAAACCGGTCGTCATCCGCGACCGGGCGCATCAAGTGAGGGCTTTTGAATATATTTTACGGCACGCAGACGAGGGCGCATGGGTCGGTGTTTGGAAAACAGAAGGCGTTGATGAAGGGCCGCCGGCCGCGTGAAGAAGCCCAGGGAAGGCCGGCGACGACTATGCAATAAAAAGTCGTGGGCGGCCTTCCCTGGGCTTGGGGCGCCGCGGCGCGCCGTGCCAATCAATAGACGTCGCGGTGATACCGATTCGCTTTCGCTAGCTCCGACACATACTGCTTCGCTGCTTCAGGCGACCTCTTGCCTTCCTGCGCGACGACTCGGTAGAGCATCTGATCGACGTCACGGGCCATTCGTTTCGCGTCGCCGCAGACGTAGAAATAGGCGCCGTCTTCAAGCCAGCGCCATAGTTCGCTCGCGTGTTCGAGCATCCGATCTTGAACGTAAACCTTTTGGGCCGTGTCGCGCGAGAAGGCGATGTCGAGCCGCGAAAGCACGCCGCGGTCCAAGAAGCCGTCCAATTCCTTGCGATAGAGAAAATCGAAGTCGATATATTGATTTCCAAAGAAGAGCCATGTGGGACCCTTCGCGCCGATCGCCTCGCGCTCGTGCAGAAACGCGCGAAAGGGGGCGATGCCCGTGCCGGGGCCGATCATGATGACCGGCGTGTCGGGATTCTCGGGCAGGCGGAATTTCGGCGAACGTTGGATGAACACTGGGATCGTATCGCCCGGATTCGCGCGGACGCCGAGAAAATGCGAGGTCGTGCCGTTGCGCCAGCGGCCTTGGCTCTCGAACCGCACGACGCCGACGGTGAGATGCACCTGCGCGGGATGAACGCGCAGCGACGAACTGATCGAATAAAGCCGCGGTTGCAATCGGCCCAACGAGGCGATGAACGCCGCCAGCGGAGGTCGCGCGGAGGGAAATCGCCGCAGCGCATCGACCACGTCGGCGGTGCCCAAAATGTTCTCGGGGTCGTTGCCCAAAATCGCCACTAATGCATCCGCTTCCGTGGGATCGGCTGCCGACGACGCGAGGCATTCCACGGTGGACGGCTGCAAACGATGCAAAGCCACTTCGCGCTTCAGCCATTCGCGCAGCGGCCGGGGCGAACTGTCGGCGACGCAAACCAGTTCTTCGCCGTTTGCTCCGAGTCCGTCGAGCACGGCCTGGACCAACTCGGGACAATTTTCCGATAACACGCCCAAGCTATCGCCGGGCTCGTAGGCCACGCCCGAATCGAGCAGATCGAGAATGACGTGCCGTGTGTCTTTCGGCGCATCCTGATGCGTGAGGCGGATGCTTTCGACAAGCCGGGCACGCACCGGATTGTTGCGTCCGCCGACTGCCGTCGCGGGATTCATCGCGGGGACTTGTTTAGCCTGCGCCTGCCCGTTGACGATCGCCGGCAATGCGGCGTGACCATTTTGCTCATTGGCCAAGAGCGAGGATTCCGAACCGCGCGCGGCGAGAAGTTTCTTTAGCGCCTTCGCGGTGTCGCTTCCGCCGGGCGTGCATCGCGTCAGATCGCGTTCTTCTCCCCGGGCAATCGCTTCGGAATAGGTCTTGCACAAATAACCGCAAGCGCCGCAGTCGAGTTGAGCCATCGCGGCCATCAAACGGCGCTCGATCGGCTTGCCTTCGGCCAACGTCAGCCGTTCGGGAAGCGGCAGCGCCGGATCGTGCCAGGGGAACGATTCCTCGGCGACCGGCGGCGCGGCGGCGGCAGCCGGCGGCGCAATTTGGCCGTTGGGGACCGCGACACTGCCGTTGACGGCGCCATTTAGGGAGGCGCCGTTCCCATTGGTGCTCGCGCTAAAAAGTCCGGCGAAAAAGCCATTGAGCCATGCGCGCTGCTCCGGCGGAAACGGCGCCGATTCAGGAATGATGGGAACCGTCATGACATTCACGTGGCGATCGGCTGTCCGACTTCGAAGTGTTGCAGCAAGTTTTCGGTTGGCACACGGCGCGTGTAGTCGTGGAACGACTCTTGCGGCGCCGCGCGATGCGCCATGTAGCCCAATAACATCCGCTCGACTAGCGGCGGCAGATCGTCGGCCACGATATCGCGATAGATTTCGCGGCCGATGTTGCGCTGCTCGCCATACGCGCCGCCGACATAGACGTGATAACCTTCGACCATTTCCTCGCCGACGGAAATCTTGGTGGCCAGCAGACCGATGTCGCCAATGTAGTGCTGGGCGCAGGAATGGTGGCAGCCGGTGAGGTGGATATTCAGCGGTTGATCCAGGGCCACGCGATCTTCAAGATAATCGGCAATTGCGGCGGCGTGTCGTTTGGTGTTCGAGGCGGAAAACTTGCAGCCGGTGTTGCCGGTGCAAGCGACCATTCCGGCGCGCACATTCGTGGCCGACCAATGCAATCCGGCGGCTTCGATCGCCCGTTTCACGTCGGGAATGTTTTCCTGTGGAATATCGCTAATAATCAGATTCTGCCAAACGGTCCAGCGGATCGAACCGCTGCCGAAGCGCTGAGCGATGTCGGCCAGGGCACGCATCTGATCGACGCGCATCCGTCCGACCGGCAACACCACGCCGACATAGGAAAGCCCCTCTTGCCGTTGCGGATGAAAACCGACATGCGCCAGCCGCGCCACCGAGCCGCGCGGCTCGCAGCGATCGAGCGGGAACCGTCGCAGCGGAAACTTGAGATGCTTTTGCGTCTCTTCTAAATACTTTTCCAGGCCAAAGCGATCGAGCACATACTTGAGCCGCGCTTTCTTTCGGTCGGTGCGATCGCCATGCTCGATGAACACTCGCACCACGGCCGCGGCCACCGGCACGCATTCCTCCGGGCGCAAAAGAATCCCGGTGTCGCGGGCAAAATCTTGATGGCCCGTGATGCCGCCCAACTCCATGCGAAAATAGATGCCCGCTGAAATGTCTTGCCCAGCGTCGTCGGCGCTTCCTGAAAGAATGGGGACAGGCACCTCGCGGTCGATCTGTTTCGTGGGACTTCCTGCCGGGAGCTCGGAGCCAGTCCCCATTCTTTCGCCAACCCTCACCGCCATGAAGCCGATGTCGTTCGTGTCGGCCAGCGCGCTGATCGTTCCGCCGCCGTCGAAGGCGATATTGAATTTACGCGGCAGCCCGTACATCTCGCGGTGGTGGCAGATGTAGTGGTGCATTTCGCGGCATAGCGGGCCGGTGTCGATGATCTCTCGCGGATCGATGCCGGCGGTGGGCGTGCCAGTGACGTTGCGGATGTTGTCGGCCCCGGCGCCGCGGGTGATGATGCCGAGGTTTTCCAGCGACGTGATGACATCCAGCGCGTGCCGGGCCGCGATCTCGCGGATTTGCAGATTGGCGCGAGTGGTCACGTCGGCATGACCGGCGCCGCAGCGCTCGGCAATGTCGGCCACGCCGCGAAGTTGATGCGCGTTGCTCAGTCCGCCGGGAAAGCGCAGCCGGCACATGAAGGCGTTCTGCGCCGGAGCGACGAAAAACAGCCCGTGAAACTTGTAGAGAAAGACATCGGTCCCCTTCGGAAACCGGTCTTCCGTCGCCGCCATCCGCATCTCGTCCCACATCTCGAACGGATTTTTGTCGCGCTTGGCTTGCTCTTCGGGCACCAGTTTCTTGCCGTCGGCCAAAAAGCGGTCTTGCGACGTGCGATGAATGTCTTCGACCCCGACGCGCGCCGAAGAAGTGGCGACGGAACTAGCGCCAGCAACCGCCAGCGGCGAAGCGCCGTTCGCCGCGAGCCCCAACGTCGCGGCGAATGTCGGCAGCCCGCGACGATCTCGCAGCGCATCGGTTCCGGCGACGAAGCCTTGCAAGTATTGCTTCTGTTCGTCGGAAAACTCCAAGCGTTCGCTCATGCCAGTGCCTTCAGCGCCGATCGGTCGTTCAATGAACTGGAGCGATGGCGTGAATTGGAGCGCCGCCGAGAACACTTTTGCATGCACATCGCCTACGAATCCGCAATCCTGGGCGCAATCGCACGGTCCATCGGATTCCCCAATCAAGCCCATGTATGCAAAGCCGATGCCAGTCGATTCTTGGTTGCAGGTTTGCAATCGGTAACGTCTTGAGCGATCAGCAGTTCGGTTGCACGATAGGCCCGGCCGGATTGTCCAAAATGCCGATTCCTGCCGCGATATTAGGCCGGAGCCGCCTGGAAGAAAAGCAGGGAGCAGGGAGCGAGGGACGAGGAACTCGCGATCCCCGCAAGCGAGCTTCGCTATCAAACGGCGCGGGAAGGCTGGCTTGAATAGGTGTGCGATTGGCCGCACTATTGTCCCAGCGGATGGTCGGCGAAGAATTGCCAGATCGTTTCGTTGATATCGGCCTTGGTGCCCCATAGATGGCCGACGCCTGGCAACTCGACGTATTTCACCTCATGCCCCTCCTTGACATACTTATCGCGATTGTCGCGGGCTATTTGCACCGGGAAAATTTTGTCCTGATCGCCGTGGATAATCAGGACCGGGAATTTTCGTTCGGCATTGATCCCCAATGCCGTTTGCAAGCCGAGCATCCCGGAATGCGCCGCGACCGCGGCGACGGTTTTCGATCGTTCCTTGCCCACCAGATGCGCGAAATACCCGCCGTTCGACATTCCGAGCACGTAGATCCGATCCGAGTCGATCTTGTATTCATCCGATAGCTTGGCGACCAGGGCATCGAAGAACGCCAGATCGCCGCGCACCTTTTCCGGCTTGAGGCCCCAGCTTCGATCCGTGGCATTCGGATAGGCGATGATGAACCCGTGCTTGTCGGCCGTTTCATTCAGCCTGGTGTATTTCGGCATCAAATCCTTGGTGTCGATCAACATGCCGTGAAACGCGATCACCAGCGGGGCCGGCTTTTCCAGATCGACCGATTGCGGCACCACCAGCCGATATTCCCGCGTGACGCCGCCGACTTGCAGCGTTTCCGTCGCGAATTCACCATGCCGCGGCGTGACGGCGTGCGCGGCGGTAGCGAAACCCACCAACAGTGCAACCAAGAAAGCTCGATTGACCAACGACACGACGATCCCTCCTTGCACACGATTCAAACGTGGTGAATCTCAAAACCCTCGCGTTCGTGGCGGGAGAA
>Ga0182024_10019834_pt1 | contig 12343 bp, 6 predicted proteins | sample P32metaG_FD_120480 | JGI IMG/M metagenome (GOLD analysis project Ga0182024, IMG submission 120480) | Permafrost microbial communities from Stordalen Mire, Sweden - P3-2 metaG (Illumina Assembly) | ecosystem: Environmental > Terrestrial > Soil > Wetlands > Permafrost | place: Sweden: Stordalen...
GGGGGAGGGGGACCGCGAAGCGGTGGAGGGGGCGCGTGAGCAACGATCGTTGCAGCGGCCGCCCCCTTCCCCGGCTTCGCCGGTACTTCCCCCGTGAACGGGGGAAGATTGGCGGGACCTCCGCGCCCAGATTGCGCCCAATCGTGTCATCGCCGCATCCCTGTCTAGCCGCCTTTGCGGCGATCCATAGATCAAACCGCGGCGCGTCGCGACGGCGCTCGCCCGGCGCGGTATTTCGCCGCACCATCTGTGTCCGTAAAGTGACAGGGGGGCGGCGATCACATTAGCGAGCCGTAATCGCCGTTGACCGCGTCGCCCCGGCCCCGCTAACTGAGCCCCAACCGGGGGGCTTTTGCCCGGGACCATTCACGCTTGCAGCCCAAGCGTCACTCTTCGGAGCGGCGCGTGGCGTTGTCTGGAGGACCACGACTTGACCAAATCCACTCTGCGCGGCCGCCTGATGGCGTCCTCCATGATCACTGGCGTCGCCCTGGCGGCGCTTTCGGCGGGCGGCGCGCTCGCCCAGGCCGCCCCGGCCCCCGCCGCCGCCGCGACCCCGGCCCCCGCCGCCGAAACCGGCGCCGCGGTGACGGAATTCGTGGTCACCGGCTCGCGCATCCCGCGCCCGAACCTGACCAGCGTCAGCCCCGTCACCACGGTGAACGCGCAGGACATCAAGCTGCAGGGCACCACCAACGTCGAAGACCTGATCAACAATCTGCCCCAGGCGTTCGCCGACTTCGGCCAGTTCGAATCCAACGGCGCGTCCGGCACGGCCACCGTCGACCTTCGCGGCCTCGGCAACGTGCGCACCCTGGTCCTGATCGACGGCAAGCGCGTCCAGCCCGGCGACCCGGCTGTGCCCGTGGCCGACCTGAACTTCATTCCGCCCTCCTTGATCGAGCGTATTGAAGTGCTCACCGGCGGCGCATCGGCCGTCTACGGTTCGGACGCCATCGCTGGCGTCGTGAACTTCATCATGAAGCACAACTTCCAGGGCCTGCAGATCGACGCCGAAACCTCGATCGGCGAGCACAACAACAACGACCAGCAGGTCCGCAACGCCAACAACTTCGGGCACAACAGCTTCGGGTTCCCGCTCCTCAACCTGCCCTCCGGGGCCACCTGGGCGGGCAACCGCAACACGGTGACCATCACCGGCGGCGCCAATTCGCCCGACGACAAGGGCAACGTCGAATTCTACCTTGCCTACACCTCGATCCAACCCGTGCTGGAGGCCAAGTACGACTGGAGCACTTGCAGTCTTTCCACCAATACCAGCAACACGCAGCAGCAGTATTGCGGCGGTTCTTCCACGGACGCCACGGGACGGCTCAACCCGACCAGCATTCTCAGCCCCTACAAGGGCCAGAACTTCAACGCTACCGGCGCGCCCATACCCTGCACCGCGGTTGGCTGCACCGGGACGATCCTGTCGCCGTTCGCCAACAGTCAGCTCTACAACTTCGGGCCCCTGAACTTCATCCAACGGCCGGACGTTCGCTACAACGCCGGCGAGTTCTCGCACTATGAGATCAATCCCATGATTGATCTCTATTCGAGCTTCATGTTCATGGACGATCACTCGGTGGCCCAGATCGGGCCGTCTGGATCGTTCTACGGCGGCGAGAACTTCAACATCCCCTGCAACGATCCGTTGCTCAACGCGTCCCAAGCCAACACCTTGTGCGGCGCGGCGGCGGGCACCGATGCGGTCTCCTCCGCCCTGCTCGGGCGGCGCAACATCGAGGGCGGCGGCCGGACCTCGGACATCGAACACATGGACTATCGGATGGTGATCGGTTCGAAGGGCGACCTGGGATCGGGCTGGTCCTACGACCTGTCGGGGCAGTACGGCAAATCGGTGTCGACGGCCATCTCGGGCGGTTATTTCCTCAATTCCCACCTCATAAACGCCCTGGATGTCATCCCCGATCCGGTCACGGGCGCTCCCGTCTGCGCCTCCGGCGGCGCGTGCGTCCCCTACAATATCTGGACGCCCGGCGGCGTGACCCAGGCGGCCCTCAACTATCTCAACGGAACCGCCATCAGCACCGGCTACACCACCGAGCAAGTGATCACCGGAACCGTGGCTGGGGACCTCGGCCAATATGGCGCGAAGTCGCCGTGGGCCACCGAAGGGGTCGGCATATCGCTGGGCGCCGAGTACCGCCGCGAGTATCTACAGACCCGTTTTGACTCCACCATTCAGAGCGGCGACCTGGCCGGCTCCGGCGGTCCCATCCTGGACACCACCGGGTCGCAGAGTGACAAGGACGTCTTCGGCGAAGTGCGCGTTCCGCTCATCCAGAACATGCCCATGTTCAAGGATCTGACTTTCGAGGGCGGTTACCGCTATTCGGACTATACCTCCGGAGGCGGCAACAGCACCTACAAGCTCGGCCTGGACTGGCAGATCGTTCCGGACTTTAAGCTGCGCGGCTCCTACGAACGCGCGGTGCGCGCCCCGAACGTGGACGAGCTCTTCCTGCCCTCGACGCCCGGGCTCGTCGCCGGGTCCGATCCCTGCGCCAACGCGACCCCGGCCTTTACCGCCGCTCAGTGCGCCAACACATTCCAGCATAACTTCCCGACCCTGACCACGGCGCAAATTCTCACCGACATCACCTCGGTCGGGAGCGCCGGCAATCCCATCAATTCCAACCCCGGCCAGGCGCCGGTTTATGGGTCGATCACCCAGTGCATCTCCGGCCAGTGCGGGGACATCACGGGCGGCAATCCTGACCTCGTGCCCGAGACCGCGAAGACCTGGTCGGTCGGTTTCGTGTTTACGCCGACCTTCTTTAAGGGCTTCAATCTGACGGTGGATTATTTCAATATCAGCGTCAATCAAGCCATCGTCACCCTGCCGCTGAACCTGGTCCTCTCCAGCTGTGCGAACAACGATCAGTTCTGCAACCTGATCAGCCGCGACGCGGTTACGAACTACGCGATCTTCGGGGGCTCAAACGGCGAGGGCGGCGTCAATCTTCAGCTGATCAACGCCGGAAACCTGGCGACCAAGGGCGTCGATGTGAACGCCGACTATCGCGTGTCCCTCTCCGACCTTCATATGCCGGATGTAGGATCGGTGGACTTCAACTTCACCGGCACCTATGTAAAGAGCTTGACGACGCAAATCCTGACCGAAAAGTACGATTGCGCCGGCCTGTATGGGACGACGTGCGGCACGCCGACCCCCAAATGGCGCCATCAGTTCCGGGTCTCGTGGAATACGCCTTGGAATCTGACTCTGTCGGCCAACTGGCGGTACCTGAGCCCCACGAATCTCGATTTCAACTCCAACCAGCCGGCCCTTCAGAACGGCTTTACCGACACCCTCGTCTCTGACGCCCATATCCCGTCGTTCAGCTACTTCGATCTGGCCTTCACCTACAGGCTCAGGGACAAGTACACGTTCCGCGGCGGCGTCAATAACATCTTCGACAGGACCCCGCCCCTGCTGGATTCCAACAGCTTCGGCATCGCCGGGCCGGCGTTCGGCAACGGCAACACCTACCCGCAGGTGTTCGACCCGCTGGGCCGGGTGCTCTTCCTGGGCCTGACCGCCGACTTCTAACCGCGGCCTAGTCAGACCGTTCTATCGCCGGGCCAGGCCTGATCCGCCAAGATCAGGCCTGGCCCGGACTTTTTTCACCCACCGCGACATTGGGAGCGAGGCGCTCAAATCCGCTCTTCGCCGCTGTCCACATTGGGCCTCATATCCGATTGCCCCGCGGCCGGCGCCGTCGGCCCTTGCCTCCTTCAACCGCCGAAGCTAGCGTCGGTGGGCTCGCTGGGTGGGCCGCAACGCTGCAGCGAGAGACGCCCTTAATGGCCACACCGCCGACCGCCGACATTCCGCGCCCGATCGACGAGGTCTCCCGCCTCACGGAGATGTCGCGCGTCGCCCAAGCCGACCTGCCGGCCGGCGTCGTCCTGGCGCAAAGGGCCAAGGCGGACGGCCTCGCCCACCCCCTCGTGCACCATCTGGTGGCGCTGGGCCTCAAGGAGGAGGGGCGCTTCCAGGAGGCGCTCACCGAACTGGGCCTAGGTCTCCATCTCAATCCCAACGATCCGGCGCTCATGACCACCGTGGGTTTCTGCCTGTTGGAGCTGGACCGCCGCCAGGAAGCCGCGCAGGTGTTCGAAGTGGCCGTGAGGCTCGATCCGACATCGGCCGAGGCCAGCTATGGCTACGGCTGGACGGCCGAGAATCTGGGCGCCCTGGAAGCGGCCGAGTCAGGATTCAAGCGCGCGCTCCAACTCAATCCCAACCATGCCGACGCGCTGGCCGGCCTGTCGGGCCTTGAGGTGCGTCGGCGTGACTGGGAGGCGGCCAGACTCCATGCGGAACGCGCCATGGCGCTGGATCGGCGGCAGACCGACGCCCCCATGAACCTGGCCCGGATCGAGATCGGGGTTTCCAACTTTGAGGCCGCCGAGCGGCGACTTCGGGAGATCATCACTATCCCCCATCTCAAGCCGCAGGCTCGCGCGGGCGCGCGCGTCACTTTGGGAGACGCGTTGGACGGCGCGGGACGCTACCGCGAGGCGTTTGACGCCTACGCCGCGGGCAAGGCCGAACTGCGCGAGCTCTATGTGGCCACTTTCGAACGCGAGGGCGTGCTGACAGCCCCCCAAGGCGCCCGCGCGATCCTTGACGAGTTCCTCGGGACGCCCAGCGGCGCCTGGTCCGCTCCGCCGGATCGTCCCGTCCGCGGCGAGGAAAGAGGGCACGCCTTCCTCTTCGGGTTCCCCCGCTCTGGAACAACCTTGCTCGAGCAGGTGCTCGACACCCACCCCGACGTGGTTTCGCTAGGCGAGCGCCCGATCTTGCTCGATGCCGAAATGGAATTTCTTACCCGGACGGGCGGCATAGAGCGGCTGTCGCAGGTGGTGGGCGATCTTCTGGAACCCTTCCGAACGTCGTACTGGAAGCGCGTGCGTGAATTCGGGATCCAGCCCAGCGGCAAAGTGTTTGTGGACAAGCACCCTCTGCACACTGTGCGGCTGCCCTTGATCAACAAGATCTTCCCGAACGCTAAAATGATCTTTGTAACAAGAGATCCACGCGACGTGGTGTTCAGTTGTTTTCGCCGAATTTTCAATATGAACGCCTCCACTTTCCAATTTAATACGATCCTCGACGCCGCGGACTATTACGACGCGGTGATGCGGGCCGGCACAACCTATATCGACAGATTGCCGATTGACGTGCACCGTATTCGCTATGAAGACCTCGTGGCGGACTTCGCGGCGACCAGCCGTCGCCTCTGCGACTTTCTGAGCGTGCCATGGACCGCCGATCTGGAGAATTTTGCTGAAACGGCCCGCGCCAAGGGGATCGTCACGCCCAGCAGCACCCAGGTAGGTCGCGGTCTCTATGATGAAGGCGTCGACCAATGGCGCCGCTACGATTTCGCGCTCGCGCCGGCGCTTCCGCTTCTCCAGCCGTGGATCGAGGCGTTCGGCTATGCGGCCGCATAGCGCGCGACGATTTAATGAGGGCCCGCGCCTTGCCTCCTCCAAACACCGGGGCTAGCGTCGGCCCGCGCGTTGGCTGGGCCTGAGCGCTGCGGCGAGAGACGCCTTCAATGGTCAAGTCACCGACCGCCGCCGCGGGTCCGAGCGCCGAGGCGACCCGCCTCGCTGAGATCTGGCGCACCGCTCGAAGCGACATGCCGGCGGCCATCAACATGGCGCGGAGCGCCAAGGCCGACGGTGTCGCGCATCCCTTCGTCCATCATCTGGTCGGGATGGGCTTGAAGGACGCCGGCCGCTTCGACGAGGCGATCGCCGAACTGGGCCTGGGTCTCAACCTCAGCCCGCGGGATGTGGGAATCATGACCACGGTGGGGCTCTGTCTCATGGAGCTCGATCGTCGCCAGGAAGCGGCCCAGGTATTCGAAGCGGCCATCAAGCTGGATCCGACGTCGGCCGCGGCCAACTTCGGCTACGGCTGGGCGGCCGAGAACTTGGGCGCCTTGGACGCGGCCGAATCGGCGTTCAAGCGCGCACTGCATTTCGATCCGAACCATGCCGACGCCCTGACGGGCCTCTCCGGCCTCGAAGTGCGGCGCAGCGACTGGGAGATGGCCAGGGTCCATGCGCAACGCGCCCTGACGATCAACCATCGCCAGACCGGCGCGGCGCTAAACCTGGCCCGAATCGAACTTGGCGTCTCCGATTTCGACGCGGCCGAGCGACGCTTGCGCCAGATCATCGACCTGCCTCGCCTGGGGCCCTTGGATATGGCCAATGCGCGGATCATGCTGGGCGATGCGTTGGACGGAGCCGGGCGTTACCCCGAGGCGTTCGACGCCTACGCTCAGGGCAAGTCCGACATGCGCCGGCTGCACGCTCGCATTTTCGAAGCCCCCGGCGAGCCCGGGGCGCGGTTCGTCGCGAACGCCATCCTCCAGGAGTTCGTCGAAACGCCGTCGCAAGCCTGGTCGGCGCTGGTCGGCCGCCCCACCATGCTCGGGCAAGGCGGCCATGCTTTTCTGCTCGGCTTCCCCAGGAGCGGCACGACCCTACTCGAACAGGTGCTGGAGACTCATGGCGATGTGGTCTCCCTAGGTGAGAAGCCGATCCTCCTGGACGCCGAAGTCGAGTTCTTCACCCGGTCCGGAGGTGTCAGGCGATTGGCCGCGATCGCTGATGACCTTCTCGAGCCGTTCCGGGCGGCGTACTGGCGGCGGGTCGGCGAGTTCGGTGTCGATCTGATCGGCAAGATGTTCATCGACAAACACCCGCTCTATACTGTCCACCTTCCATTGCTGGCGAAGATGTTCCCGAATGCAAAAGTCATTTTGGCGATCCGGGATCCGCGTGACGTCGTGCTCAGTTGTTTCCGACGCATCTTCGGTATGAACGCCTCGTTATACGAACTCACAACCATGATGGGCGCGGCGAGATATTATGACACCGTGATGCGGGCCGGCAGTGTGTATTTCGACAGGTTGCCGATGCAGGTGCATCGTGTCCGCTACGAAGATCTTGTTGCGGAATTCGAACAGACGAGTCGGGAGCTTTGCGATTTCCTGGGCATGGCGTGGACCGCGGACTTGGCAAGCTTCGCCGAAACGGCGCGCGCCGGGAGGATATTCACGCCGAGCGCCACGCAGGTCGGACGCGGCCTCTACGCCGAGGGTGTCGGCCACTGGCGTCGCTACGCCTTTGCGCTCGAGCCGGTGCTGCCCATTCTTCGGCCATGGATCGAGGCCTTTGGCTATGCCGCCGACTAGAGCGCTTTGCGAAAAGTGCGCTAGAGCGCGATGACGGCGGACGCGGCCCGTTCGGCGGCGGAGACCCGCCGGATCGAAGACCTGGAAAGGGTGTTCGGGGCCGTCAGATCCGGCGACCTTGACCTGGCCAAGCGTCTTGCGGGCGAGGCGCTTTCCAAGGGCATCGAGCACCCGGTGCTGCTCAACCTCAGGGCCCTGGGCCACGAGGACGAAGGGCGGTTCGACGCGGCGCTCGCCGATCTGCGCCGGGCGCATTTTCTGGCGCCCGCCGATTTCGCCATCCTCAACGCCTGCGGCCTGTGCTTGGCGCGCATGGAACGGCCGCGGGAGGCCCTCCAGTGCTACGACAAGGTCGTGGCGATGCAGCCCGAATTCGGACCGGCCTGGTTCAACCGCGGCTGGGCTTTGGAGCGACTGGGAGAATCGGCCAAGGCCGAAGAGTCCTACGCCAAGGCGGCGGCGATCAATCCACAAAACGCCCAGGCCTGGGCCAACCTGGCCCACTTCACCGCCCGGCGCGGCGACGTCGCGGCGACGCGGGCCCATGCCGATCGGGCCCTTGTTCTGCAACCGGGCCTACCAACAGCCGTCCTGGCCCTGGCCGAGGTCGAACTTGGCGAGCCCCTGGCCGCGGAGCACCGGATCCGCAACCTGTTGGCCGGGCCAGCGCTGACCCCGTTCGATCGCGGATTGGCCATCGGCCAACTGGGAGACGCCCTGGACGCTCTGGACCGGCCGGTCGAGGCCTTCGCCGCCTATACGCAGAGCAACGCGATTTTCCGCGCCGAGGCCGCGCCGCGCTTTGCAGCGCCCGGCCAGCCTTCGGTGGTCGACACCCTGACGTGGCTTGTTTCGTGGGCGAAGGGGCTGGAGGGCCGGCGCTGGGCGTCGGATCAGGCGGGCGCCCGGGGCCAGGCGGGCGAGGCTGGGCACGTTTTCCTGTTGGGTTTTCCCCGGTCCGGCACCACCCTGATCGAGAGTGTCCTTACCGGCCACCCCGACGTCACCTCGCTCGAGGAGAGGGAAACGCTGGGGGCCGCGGTTCAGGCGTTCTTGGGCGACGCATCGGGCGCCTCGCGCCTCGCGGCGGCGGACAGCGGCGAGTTGCAATCCTACCGAGACGACTATTGGGCGCGGGTCAGAGGCTTCGGGGTCGATCCGGCCGGAAGGATATTCATCGACAAGAATCCATTCAACACGATGAAATTGCCCATCGTCTGCAAACTCTTTGCCGGTGCGAAGATCATATTCGCCGTGAGAGATCCCCGCGACGTGGTGTTGAGTTGTTTCAGACGGCGCTTCAACCTGAACGGGTCGACTTATGAATTCCTCGACCTGAAGAGGACGGCATTGGCGTATGATCGAGCCATGCGGCTGGCGGAGATATTCAGGGCCAGGCGGGAGCTGGATGAATACACGCTCGTCTACGAAAAGCTCATCGAAGATTTTTCAGGCGGGGCGAAGGCCGTTTGCGCCTTCATCGGCGCGGACTGGCGAGAGGACTTGATGGATTTCTCGGGTCGCGCCCATCGTGGCGAGGTGGCCAGCGCCAGTTCGGCTCAGATCGCTCGCGGCCTCTATCTGGGTGGGGCCGGGCAATGGCGGCGATATCGCGCCGAGCTGGCCCCGATCCTCCCCATCTTGGCGCCATGGGTCGAGCGATTCGGTTACCCGGCCAACTGAGCCGACCGTGGACGCAGCGGTCTAGGCCGGCGAAGCGGCGCCATAGGTATCCACCGCGGCCAGCAAGGCCGAGACCAGTTCGCGCTCGTCAGGCGTCAGTTCCGGCCGCCAGATCTCGAACAGGAGCACCACCCGCAAGCGGCCGCTATTGTTCCACGCCTCGTGTTCCATGGTGTCGTCGAAGATCAGGGCCTCGCCTTCGACCCAGGAGCGCACCTCATTGCCGACGCGAAGGCCGCAACCTTCCGGCACGATCAGCGGCAGATGGCAGATGAGCCGCGCATTGATCTCGCCGGTATGGGCGGGAATGCGCGTTCCCGGCCGCAGGAGCGAAAAGAGCACTGAAGGCGTGCGGCCGGGCGCTCTGCACAGAGGAGCGGGGCGAAGCGCCGTCATGGTCCGCGGGCATCGGGCCGCGTTCTGGGCGACCTCCGCGCCGCCCTGGATGAGGAAAAAGGCGCTCCAGTCCAGGTTGTCGAGCAGGTCGCCATAGTCCATCGGCGGACGGCTCGCATTGCTTTGCACATAGGGCTGAAAGGCCCGTTCGTCGCGGGTGACGTCCAGCAGTTCTTCGCGGATGTGGTCGGTCCGCGCCTCGAGCTCCGCGAGCCAGGGAAACTCGCTCCGTTCATAGAACTGCCGCTGTGGAAGTTCGGGAAAATAGAAGGACGTGGGCGACTGAAGATAGATCTGCTTCTTGCCGAGCAGCAGATCGAGCGACTGGGAGAAACGCCGGCTGGAGGACGCCGGATCGAATCCCGCCTTCGAAAGCTCGCCACGTAGATGGGCTTCGTATCGCCGGCTGTATTGGGCGCTGATTTGCTCCGCGCGGTGAACTTCGCTGCGCAGGTGCGGCGTCAGGGTCGCCAGGGGGGGGGCCCGGCTCACCGCGGCGCGGTAGAAGGCGCCCGCCGACCGGATGTCGCCGACAGCGGCGTAGTGATCCGCCTTCAGCAGCAGCGCCGGCAGGTGGCGGGGATCGAGGGCCAGAACCCGGTCCAGCGCATTAAGCTGGCCCGCGCCATCCTCGAGCCCGCGGCAGGCAAACGCCAGGCCGAACCAGGCCTCGGCGTCCGCCGGTCGCGCCGCGACGATCTGCTCGAAAAGCGGACGCGCCGCGGCGGGATCTCCTCGGTTCAGGGCGTCCGCGCCAGCCCGTCCCAGCTGACTGAGGTCTGTCGATGGCGTTCCGGTCACTCTCGCCCAGCCCCCGACCCGACCCTCGCCGGTCCCGGCCGCGCCGCCCGCGGCCAAATCTCCTTACGTCCCCGGCTGGATACTACGGCGTCCGCGCATGTCCAAGCGCCCTGGGTCGATGGGCGACTTGCGGTTAGGAAAGGCGGGACGCGGGTGCTATCACGAGGGATACCCGATCGCCCGTTCGGCGTGACCGTGAAGCCCAATTTGTCAGGACGGCGTCCTGCTAGCGGCCGGCGAGACGGGGGTTCGGCGGACGATCCATGGTGAGCCGTTGGCGCGACCCACGGCCCCTGGAATTGAGGAATTTGGCTGCGGCGCGATGAGAGATGACCACCTCCACCCTTGACGCCGTCGCCGACCTCAAGGCCGCGGCCGACCGCGCCATGTCCCGCGCCGATCCGCGCGCCGCACGCGATCTGTTCGAGCGCGCCGTCGGCCTCGCGCCGGACCGGCTGGAATTGTGGATAGGCTTGGCGGCGTGTCGGCGGGCGCTCGGCGAGGCGGAGGCGTCGCTGTTGGCCGTCGAGGGCGCCCTGAAGGTCGAACCGCGCTACTTTCCGGCCCTTCTGATGAAGGCGTCGCTGCTCGAGGCTCTGGGCAGGGGAAGGCAAGCGGCCAAGGCCTATGGAACCGCCCTGTTGCTCGCCCCGCCGTCCGATAGCCTCGCCGAGCCGACGCGGCGAGCGTTGGACCACGCGAAGGACGTGCACGAGCGCTATGTCACCGAACTCGCGGCCAGCCTGAAGGCAGAGGCCGGGTTGAGCGGGGGGGCCCAGGCTTCGGCTGAGAGCCGGCGCGCCGACACCTTCATCGAAGCGATCGTGGGACGCCGGAAGATCTATCATCAGGAGCCGGTTCAGTTTCACTACCCCGGCCTCGCGGCCATCGAGTTCCATGAGCGCGGCGACTTTCCCTGGCTCGAGGCTTTTGAGGCGTATACAGATGATATCCGCGCCGAGGTTCTGTCGGTGTGGGCCGAGGGATCGCCCGACCTTGTGCCCTACATCAGCTATGGCGACGGTCTGCCCCTGGATCAGTGGGCTGAGCTCAATCGATCGCTCAGCTGGAGCGCCTTCCATCTGCTCCTCGACGGAGCGCCGGTGGAGGCGAACTGCCGCCGGTGTCCCGCCACCATGGCGGCGCTGGCCTTGGCGGATCAGCCGCGCGTCCAGGGCCGCTCGCCCGCCGCGATGTTCTCCATTCTGCGTCCCAGGACCCGAATCCCTCCGCATACCGGCGTCGCCAACACCCGGCTGGTGGTGCATCTGCCGCTGATCGTTCCGGAGGGCTGCGGCTTTCGCGTCGGCGGCGAGACGCGGCCATGGCGCATGGGCGAGGCGTGGGTGTTCGACGACACCATCGAACATGAGGCGTGGAACGACAGCGACCAGCCGCGCGCCATCCTGATCTGCGATGTCTGGAACCCGCGGTTGTCGCCCGGCGAGCGCGAGCTTGTCGCCCGCGTTTCGGCCGCCATGGATCGCTTCAACGCCGAACCGGCCTCGGGGGCGGGCCTGTGACCGACCCGCTCACCGCCGATGACATCGCCCGCCTGGAGGCGATCTCGGCCATGTTGCGCGCCGGCGCGACGGGCCGCGCGATCGGCGCCCTGCGCGCGTTGACGGCCGAACGCCCCGATCTGGCGATCGCCCACCACCAGCTCGCCGCCGCGCTGGAGGCGGTAGGCGACGCCGTGGGGGCTGAGCCGGAGTGGCGCGCGGCCCTGGCGCTCGACCCGAGCCTGGCCCCGGCGGCGATGAAGCTCGCCACTCGGCTGATCGGCCAGCGGCGAGCCGGCGAGGCGGTGGACCTGCTCGCGCCCTTTCTGGACACGCCCAGCGCCGACATTCATCTCCTGACCGTCTATGGCACGGCGTTGAAGGCGCTAAATCGCTTTGGCGAGGCCGCCGACGCCTATGGGCGCGCCGTCGAGGCGGCGCCGGCCAGCGGCGTGGCGGAACACAACCTGGCCAGCGTGCTCGGCGACGATCACCGTTTCGCCGAAAGCGAGGCGGCTACGCGGCGGGCCTTCGCCAAGGGACTGGACGCCCCGGAAACCTGGCTGGTTCGCGGCCGCTCCCTTCAGGGCCTGGATGCGTTCGAAGAGGCCGAGGACGCCTTTCGCCAGGCCATCAAGCGGCGGCCCGCCTACGCCCCGGCGCACGTGGAACTGGCCCAGCTGATCTGGATGCGCACCGAGGATTTCGACA
>Ga0182024_10019835_pt1 | contig 12343 bp, 9 predicted proteins | sample P32metaG_FD_120480 | JGI IMG/M metagenome (GOLD analysis project Ga0182024, IMG submission 120480) | Permafrost microbial communities from Stordalen Mire, Sweden - P3-2 metaG (Illumina Assembly) | ecosystem: Environmental > Terrestrial > Soil > Wetlands > Permafrost | place: Sweden: Stordalen...
AACCGCACCAGAAGCGGCGACCTGTGCTGGGTCGAGGTTCCTGAACGAAAGCAGGCGCAAGATGGCACCGTCAAGTGGTTTACGTCAACTCACAATCTGATCGACGCGGTACCGAGGGCCATGTGTTCAACATTGGACACAGTGGCGAAACCCCAGCCCGATCATCCGGCCTGTGGGCTTCTACCTGACTCACTCTCGACGTCTCGCGGATCTGATCGTTCGACCACCGCAACTACGCTGAGGGACCATTGGCAAGGCGCCCGGGCACGAGGCATCGGCGCCCGGGCAGGAGGCATCTTTGCTGGCTGACAGTGCGGTTCGATGCCGGGCTGCCCGGCTCGTGGACAACCAGTGGGAGCAAGCCGACCGCTTACGACTCGTCTTTAGGGTCGCGAGAGAGGCGACGTCGCCTCCGCGTTGGTAGGGCGGCGGAACTCGGCTCGCCACCGCTGCCCGCCTGGCTCTTCGGGGAGGGTAAGCAGTTCGATCTCGACAATGTCGAGCCCGTCGGTGGCGAACGCGTCGATCTCGTGCCGTTCCAGTGGCCAGGGTGGCAGCTTTGACTTGGTATCGCCCGGCTTTCGCGCGGCGGCGATCGCGAGCAGTGTGCCGCCGGGGGCGACGAGACGGCCCACGTTCACGATGGCCTGACGCCGCAGTGGGTCGGGAAGCGCTTGCACTGTGATGATCTCGACCACAAGGTCGAACGATCTTGCCCATCCCGTTGGTGGATCGAGGAGGTCAGCGGTCTGGTAGTCGACGCTCGACGACGAGTGGCGCTGCCGCGCGACACGGATGGCCGTGGGTGAGATATCGAAGGCATGCGTCTGGAAGCCGAGGGAGGAGATGTGCTCCGCGTCGGCGCCAAGCCCGCAGCCGACCACGACGGCCCGCTGATCGGCGACGTCGAAGTGGCGAGCGCCGGCCCATTCGCTGAGGAGGGGATGGGCTTCGCGTCTCGACCAAGGCAGCGCAACCTGGCCGGCCTCGCCGGCTGAGTAGAGGGCCTCGAACCAGCCCGTGGGTTCTCCGGCGTCAAGCGATGCCGAGGCGAGGTGCTCCTCGAGCTCGTCGGTAGACAGCGGCCACCCACACTCGGGGGGCCGGTCGTCAGGGTCGGTGGTCATGGGTTGAAGGGGCCGGCGTTGAAGTTCACTGGCAGTGACCACTCTCTCAGCGGGGAGGGCCAGCAGCGATGCGTGCCCGCACCTCGGCGAGAGGCATGTCCGGTTCGATGCTAAGCATCGCCCACGTAGCACCGAGAGCCTCAGCATCGTCGAGTGGCAACGTTGGCTCGGCAAGGACGGCGACGTCGAAGCCCTCTATAGTCCCTCCCCGCTCAGCCGAGACGATCGCCACCGCCCGTTCGAGATCCCCGGGTGTGGCGTCGATCAGAAAGAGTCCGTCATAGTGCGCGGCTCGGCGGACCGGCCGCGCCGCGGGCCACGCTCGAGCGTCGGTCCGGCCCGCTCCGCCGACGGCGGCGAACCACATCGGCACGCGGGGTTCCTGCACGGCGCGCGGCAGGAAACGGACACCGTCGGACGTGAAATACCGACCACGATGCTCCACCTGCTCGCCCGACATCAAGCGCACCAACAGTTCGGCGCCCTCGTCCAGCAGATCGCCGCGGCTAGCAGGGTCAACGATCTCGCCGAACCGGCTGAGTTCCCCCGTCGAGTCGACCCCTAGACCAAGACCCAGTGTCACGCGCCCGGACGAAAGGCGATCCAGTGTGACGACCTGCCGCGCGAGCACCTGCGGACGTCGGCGGGCCAACGGGGTGACCAGGCCCCCGATCCGGACGCGTTCGGTGGCGCAAGCGACTCCGGCAAGGCTGATCCACGCGTCGGCCACGGCCAGCTGCTCGCGCCTGAGAACGTGATCCCAAAGAAAAAACCCATCCCACTCCTGCTCCTCACAGAGAGCAGCCAACGCCATCAGGAGGTGCGGATCTGACAACTCATTGAACGGCGGCAGATACACGCCGTGACGCATCGGCAGAGACTCTTGCATCACCGACTGCCCTTCGAGTGTCTACGAGACTCTCGAGTAGAGCCCGATGGACCGCTGGCTCGAAGAGCTTGTCGCGGCGGTTCAGGCGCGTCTGACGGCTGGTTCACCCTACCGGGACATCCACTTTTTCAGGAGCAGTGGACACCCGGCGCGAGGTTCGGAAGGGTTCGGCGGTCGCCAGTCCGAAGACAACGGCGATCGTCATCTCGTAGACATCCGGCGGCGGGGGCCGGCGCTCGGCGCGCCGTGCTCGGTGAACAACGCGCCGTCTCTCGCGACGGGGCGCCAGGCACCAGCAGCGAACAGGTCGGCGACCTGGCGCGGGCGATCGTGCTCGCTCACCTTTATCGCCTCACCCTCGAAGACGACGTCCAGACCAGTGCTTGCAAGAGTCAGTACGCAGCGAGAGTCCGTCACGAAGTTCCGGCCTTAGGCGTCGACACGAAGAAGAAAGTACCGTCCCATACCGCCGACACGGGCGGACGAAAGACTGTTGTGGTGCCTCGGACGCACGACTGCCCCAACATCCCAAGATCGGCTGCACGATGCGAACACTGGTGGACGAGTGCGAACGGTTGCGGATGCGCCATCGGGGGTCCGCGCGCGTTCGCTGCCGACGAATGACGTCAACACCCTCGGACTGAGTCTCCAGCCTTCGGCCAATGACTCCGATCCGGCGGTCTGGCACAGGCTCCGTTGAGGTCGCCGGGGGCGCGCAAGCCCGTCGATCACGCATGGGGGAGTCCGCGTAGGTCGCTCAGATAACTGGCTGCGAGCGGAGGAGAACCTCGCTGCGCCAAGGGGCGAGGCCGGGCCCGGCAGCAATGTCGACTTCCTTGTCAACGGGGCCGTCGAGCTGTGAGCACAGGCCGCCCGGGCTGGATGATCTCTCCCCCGACCTCCGTGAGGCGGCCGAGTCCGCCGCTGGATCGTTGCTCTCGGGAAGGACCGGTGGGATGCCGAGCGGCCGTTGCGGCTCGCGGGCGAAGCCGTAGTCGGTCGCATTGGACTGGCTAGAAGCCCCCGTCCCCTTTCGGGCTTCCGAGCCCCGTCGGCCCGTCGTAGCCGGCGCCGGCCTTGCAGAAGTAGGACGGCGTGCAGGTGCCTTCAGAGCCAGACCTGATGTCGAAGAACTTCGTCGGGTTGGCGTAAGCGATCGAGGCCGGCGTCGTGGCGGATGAGAAGTTGCCGGCGAGGGCGTAGATGCCCGCCACGATCGGCGACGAGACGCTCGTGCCGAAGTTGTAGTACCAGCCGCCGCCGCCGGACTCGTAGGTGTCGTAGCTCATCGCGAGCGCCGCCACGGCGCTCACGTCCGCCGTCATGCGCGTCGAGCAACCGGTGTCTTTCTGCCAAACCGGCTTCGGCTCCCAGGCTGAGCAGCCGCTGCCGGAGCCTGCGTCGGCTGCTGGCCCTTCGGTGGTTTGGTGACCCAGGCGGTTTCTTTCCATAGCCGGCCGGACGTTGTCGGAACGAGCATCGTTCCCCCGACCGATGTGACGTATTGCGACGCCGACGGGTACTGCACACCGCCGGCGTAGGCACCGTCACCCGAGCTGAAAGTGATCGGCACCCCCGGAAAGTCGAGGTCGCGGTCCCACACCGTCTCGCCGTCGAACTCGCCGCTTCCCCAGCTGTCCGTCACGACGTTGGCGCCGAGCCTCACCGCCTCCGCCACCGACGACAACAGGTCGCCGAGCCCACTCGAGTTCGCCTCGACGAGGATGATGTGACAGCGCGGGCAGACGGCCGACACCATGTCGAGGTCGAGCGAAATCTCGCCACCCCAACCCATGTCGCCTGCCGGCGGCGCCCCCGAAACCCCTTCTTGGTTGACCTGCCTGAAACATTCGCTCGCCGACGAGCATGACGGCAGTCCGTTCGACGAGCGGTAGATGGCGAGGTCAGCTTCGGCATCCGGGTCGTCGTAGGCGTCGACAACGGCCACCGTCTCGTGGAGGCCCTTCGTCGCCGACAGCGTCGTAAGCTTGTAGGCGTTTTCGATGTTGCAGGCCGACCAGCCGGCGGACTCGTTGACGCTACAAGCTGAGCTTGGCTCGATCGATACAGATGCTCGCAGCGTCTTCAGGTAGCAGCGGGCGTGGCCGGGACGGGCGACGGTGCAGCTCGCCGAGTGGGCAGTCGCCGCCAGCGCAAGTTGCCATGAGATGGCAGCTGAGCCCGTCGCACCCGGCTCGGTTGGGACCGGTCGCGGCGTGGCGCCCGCAACCACGTTACCAGCGGCTACCGCTGCGGCAAAGAAACCCGCCAAACAACTCACCGCAACCCGCCCGAAGCTCCATCGTCTCGCTCTCATCGCCCCCGTCCAGTAGATCGTCCTGCACTCACCATCCGACCAAGCCGGTGTATACGGGTGAATCGTCGCTCGCCACCGTCACAGCAGCGTCACGCGGGCCTCGGAGACGGCGACGCCACGCTTCCGACTGCTGCGCCCGTCTATGCCAACGGCTTTGCCGATGCCTCGTTGGAGGCGGCGCTCGTCCCGACGGCGTTTATCGCCTTCACGATGAAGTAGTACTTCGTGCCGTTCGTCAAGCCGGTGACCGTGTAGGTCCTCGTCGCCTGTGAGAGCGGCTTCGCATTGACGGGGGTGGTCGACTCGTGGCCGGGCGACGTCCCCTTGTAGACGTCGTAGCCCATGACGGCGCTGCCGCTGTCGTTCCAGACCACCGCCCACTTAAGGACCGCCGACGTCTTGCCGGCGGTCGCTGTCAGCGACGTCGGCGCCGCCGGGACGGTCGCCGGCGTGGCGGAGGCCTCGTTGGAGGCGGTGCCGACGGCGGCGGCGTTTTGCGCCCGGACGACGAAGTAGTACTTCGTGCCGTCGATAAGACCCTTCACCGTGTAGCTGCGGGCTGAGCCGCTCAGCGGCTTGGCGGTGACCGGCTCAGGCGACTCGCCCTTGGAGTAGGTCCCCTCGTAGACGCTGTAGCCGGTGACGGCGCTGCCGCCGCTCGAGGACGGGGCGGTCCACTTCAAGGCCACCGACTCTCTTCCTGCATGGGCAGAGAGGGATTGGGGCGCGCCGGGGGCCGTCACCTCCGTGGTCGACACTTCCTTCGAGGGTGCACCGAGGCCCTTCGGATTGAGCGCCCGCACGACGAAGTAGTACTTCTTGCCGGTGGTGAGGCCCTTCACCGTGAATCCCTTTGCCGTCGCAAGGACACGCGACTTGTTGACCGGTGTCTTCGACTCCTTCCCGGGAGCCGTCCCCTCGTAGACGTTGTAGCCGGTGACGGCGCTCGCGCCACCCGAGGTGCCCGTCGTTCTCGGGCCGGCGGTGGTCCCGAAGTTGACCTGGGCGACCCCGTTGCCGAGATTGGCGACGGCGGCGTTCTGCACCGGCGCCGGCGGCAGGTTGACTGTCTCGGTGGTGGCATTCGAAGAGGAGGCGGCGGACCCTGCATCGCCCCCGTATACGGCCGCGATGGAATGAGACGACGTGTCGGCGTAGGTCTGGCTGCAAGTCGCCTGCCCACCCGTCAGAGTCAGCTCTTGGCAGCCCGAGATGGGGAACCCGAGGTCGGTGAAGGTGACCGTGCCGCTGCCATCGAAGCCGGTGACAGTCGCCGTGTAGGTGACCTGCTGGCCGGTCGTCGCTGGGTTGGCCGACGGCGTCAGCGACGTCGAGGTCGAGGCCGGGGTGCCGACGAACTGGCTGAGGGCCGGCGAAGCGGAGCCGGCGATGTCGTCGGTCAACTTGTAGCCGCTGTACTCGGCCACGATGGCGTGCGCTCCTGCGGTTGTGTAGGCCGGTGCCGTACAGGTGGCCTGCAGTTGGTGAGGGGTCCCCGTCGTGTGCGGTACCTGCTCAGCGCAACCCGGGATGGTCGTGCCCTGGGTCAGGTCGATGAACGCCACCGAATCCTCGCCGTTGGCACCTTCGAGGAACGTGTCGCCGTTCACCGTCGCCGTATAGGTCACCGAGTCGCCCGGGTTCGACGGGTTGGACGATGAGGATACGGAGGTGGACGTCGGGGCGGCGACATCTATTTGGATGTCGTTCGACTCTTCGCCGGTGAAGTTGGCGTCGCCGCTGTAATCGGCCGTTACATCCGACTCAACCCGGGGATTGCTGAAGGAGGTCACGCAGGTCGCCTGTCCCGCCGCGTTCAGCGGCACATTCGTGCAGCCTGCAGTGGAGTCCTCCAGGGCTTGGAAGTTGACGGTGCCGCCGCTGTCTGTAGGCGTCACCGTCGCCGTGAGGGTCACCTGCTGGCCCTCCGTCACACTGCTTGCCGACGACACGAGCGAGACAGACGACCGGGCGATCGCGTTGACGGTCTGGGTGAGCGCCGGCGAGGTGGAGCCGCTGAAGCCACCGCCGCCGCCGTAGGTCGCGACGATCGAGTGAGTCCCTCCCGTGCTGTAGGTCTGCTGGCAGGTCGCCTGGCCGGCGCTGAGCGACACCGACGAGCAGAGCGTGGCCGAGTTGTCGGTGAATGTCACGCTGCCGGTGGGGGTGGTCGTGCCGGTGCCGCCGGAGACCGTCGCTGTGTAGGTCACCTGCTGGCCACCGGTCGAGGGATTGGGCGACGACGCCAGCGAGGTGGTGCTTCCCGACGGGGGATTCACCGTCACGACGAGGGCGGGGCTCCAGTTGAGCAATGCCGGCGAGCCGAAGTTGGGGTCGCTGAACTGCGGGGCGACGTCGATGGCGACCTGGCCGGCCTGCGAAGGGTTGAAGTTGAAGGAGTCGGATTGCACGCTGCTCGGCGTCGGAGTGCCGGCGGCCTGCACGCCGGAGAGGGTGACGTCGTCGAAGTACCAGCCGTTCGGCTCGGCACAGCAGTCGCCCCACTCGCCGCTCGTGTGGGTGAGGGAGAACCTGAGCTCGATCTGCTCGTTGGCGAACCGATCGAGATTGACCGTCTCGGGCGTGAAGGAGCTGTCCTGCTCGGTGCCGGACGGGCTCTGTGAGAAGACAGACGTCCAGGTGCTGCCGCCGTCTGTCGAGACGTCGACGCTGGCGGTCTCGCTCGGGGTGGTGCTGAAGCCGAGGTCGAAGAAGAGGCTCCCGAAGCTGAGCTGAGCCCCGGCGCTCGGGAAGATGGTCTGGTTCAAGGTGAGCGTCTGTTGGGCGGGGGCGGCGAGGGGGTTGAACGTCCCCTGGCTCGAGAGCCTGAAAGCCGTCGCCCCCGTCGGCTCTGACGTCGAGATGACGGGGTAGGTGGGCGAGACGCTCGCCGTCCAGTTGGACCCCCCATCAGTCGCCGGGTCGTTGGAGACGTTCTCTGGCGAAAGGGGGGTGGTGCGCCACTCGTAGCCGTTTACGAGCGGGTCGCTTACCGGAGAGACGTTGTAGGTGTTGTTGCTGCCCGTCGTGACGGTCGCCGGCCCGGAGGGCGCAGACGAGATCGTGTCGGTCGTGCCTGGGACAGCCGGGTCGAAGATGATGACGCTGTAGGTGTAGCTCGTTTGGGTGACGCCGCTGATGTTGTTGATCGTCACCTTGTAGGTGTCGTCCTCGGCCGGCTTCGGCCATGTCGAGCCGACGGGGACGTTGTTCGGTATGAAAGAGATCGCCGGCTCGCCACCCCCATAGACGGTCCCTCCGCCGCAAGTGGGGCTCGTCGTCGGGTCGAAGCAGTTGATGGCGACCGGGATCGAGTTGCCGTTCAATGTCATGGAGACGGTGGCGTTGGCGAAGTTGGCATTTGGCAGACTGAAGGACCAGATCGGGTCGACGACCTCGTAGGGGACATAGTCGGGGGCGGCGGAGGTGCCCCCCGGCGGCCACTCGATGGGGGTCGTGCCGGTCGGCGTCGTGTTGTTGGTGAGCACGAGCTGGGCGAGGCTCCCCTGGAAGCCCGGGGTGGCGGGGACGGCGCCGGCGCCCATCTCAGTGAGGACGGGGTCCAACATGTTGCGGCGATGTCCAAGGGGGCCTTCGTCCGCCATCAAGTTGTCGATCCCCGGACCACCTGTCGCCCCGGGGGCGGTGCTGTCCGTCTCGAAGAGGTTCGAGCTCGACGAGCCGTTGAAGGACTGCTGGGTCCAGCAGTTCGTCCCGGCCTGGGGCGGGGTGTGCTGGAGGAAGTTGTTGGCGCTCTCCATCAGCGCCGCCGCCTGTGCCTCGGCGTTGTTGGGGTCAGACGACGTGCCGGCGTCGGTGCCGTTGAAGGTGACGTCGGGCACGCCCGCCATCGTGCGGTAGTAGTTGATCCGGGTGAGGACCGAGGCGAGGAAGGCGGGCGAGACGTTGCCGGGTGTGCAGGACGAGATGTTGCCCGTCCAGCCCTCCGCGACGCCGTTCGAGGCGGCGTAGATCTGGTTGTAGAACTGACGGACGTCCTCGCGGTTGGTGTTGTTGACACTGAAGGGGCCGGTCGGCACCGTCGCCGGAGCGGCCTTGGCCGATCTTGCATGACCGGCCGGAGTGTGACGGGCCGGGGAGGCCGTCGCCGCCACGGCGCTGGCGGCGACAGTCACACTCGCACAGACCGCAGCAGTTAACCCGAGGGCGACGGAAGCCCGGCGAGCGCGATGCCGCTTATTGATCGCGAACCCGTGCTCGGCAAACACCATTGTCGCTCCTCAGCTTCCGTCGGAGTGGGCCATGCCGCGGACAGGCAGAAGCTCGCCAGCGCGCCCAGAACAGGCGGGATCATTGCACGGCGCAGCAATCGACGTCCAGTAACGCATGCTCCAGGCGCACCAATAGACGCCTGTCCGCTTGGTCCTGCTGCCTGCGCGGCACTGGAGTCGGACGACCCTCGCGTTGGGTTCTTCTATCCCGGCAATCTACGATCCCCGCCATGCTTCGCGCGTTTTTCGCGCGTCCCTGGCTGTGCAATTCCGTCCGACGCTGCCCGCCACCCACGCTGACCGGGTCATGTTGGGTCGCTCGGGCCAAGACCGACCGCCCTCTCCGTCCTGATAATGCTGAGGTCGCTGGTTCGATTCCAGCTAGCCCCACCATAAACGTCCAGGTCACAGCCGGTCTACGGACCGGCGTTCTTCGTGGCTGGCAGTTGGCGTGCGCGATTCGTGCGCGAAGGACGCAAGTACTCCCCCACCGCTTCGGCCGCAAGACGGTCGGCACCGGCCGGTAGCACGGGCGTAGAGATCGAGCGTGACGCGTGACGACGAGTGGGGACCCGTCGTCGTTCATAGGTATGCCCAACCTGAACACGGTTCACGCGGCTGCGAGCCGACGTCGCCTGGCGTCCCGGCCATTGCACCGTGCGCGGCCGACGTTGACGGACACGACTACCGGGGGCTTGCGCAGTAGCTGATGGGTTGATTAGGTCTGGGCCGTGGCCGGCGACGATTGAGCCCCTGTTCCCCCAACTGTGTTGTAGGCCGCGACGGTATAGGAGTACGAGTTGGCCGGGGTGGCGCTCGTATCTACGTAAGTAGTGCCGCTGGTCACGTTGGCGATCTGTGCAGGTGTACCGCCATTGTCGGCTCGGTAGAGGTTGTAGCCGGTCACGTAGGAGTTGCTGGGTGCCGTCCAGCTCAGGTCGACCTCGGGGCCGGACACGACGTTGGCGGTGAGTCCTGTCGGCGCGCCTGGGGCGTTGTAATAGGCATCCGTGAAGCGGGGATCGTCGGCGAAGGCGTAATAGAAGCTGGCCTTGGCGGGGTCGTACGTGCCGTTGTCATCGTAAGCGACGCGGTAGTTGTCGCCGTCGGCGGTGTTGATGCTGTCGTAGATGTTGTACATCTTCAGATTGGGAAAAGTGTCATTGTCCAAAGCCGTCTTGGCCTGCGTGAAGAAGTCCTCTTCCAAAGCAGTCGAGTAACCATGTACCGACCATTCGGCGATGCCCCACGGCTTTGACAGGTAGTCATGGCCGGAGGTAGGGCTGCCGCTGTGGGCGGTGAAATAAGCGTAGAGGTGATTGATGTCGGTGTCGAAGCTGAGGGGCGAGCCGTTCCCGTAGCCGTTGAACAGGATCCAGTCGACCAGTTTGTCGCCGGGGTACAGGGCAGGGACGAAGCAGAGCCAAGGTGGCCAGTTCATGTAGTCCATGGCCCAGACGACGTTGGTGACGCCGTCTGCTGCGAAACGATTCTCGACGTACTGCCACATGGCAACGTACTGTGCGGGCGACCCGGCCTTGCCCTTACCGAGTCCTGGACAGTTGGGGTCGCTGCCCTTTGTTACGTTGTTCTCGGGCTCGTGCCAGATCGACAAGAAGACCTTGTTCGGAGCAAGTGACGCGATGCTCGTTGCCATTTCATCGATCGTCTTCTTATGCGCCGCTACCGTAGCCGGGGCCCACGTAGTGGATGGGTTCCAATTTATATCGAGCATCGTATTGGCACGATGGCCAAAGAAAAGGTCACCGGAAGACAGGCTGGTTGCCCCGTGACCGTAGAAGCTGCGGACGATGTCGACCTGGCGCCCTATTCGCTGTTCGTGATACTGAAGTTGGGTCTCTTCGTTGCTGGCAACTTGAGGGTAGTGATTGGCCACCGCTCCCAGCCAGGGGCGGCAGGAATTGACGAGTATCGCCGAGACCGTGCAAGTGTCAGTGGTACTTGCTCGCGTGACGCTTGCCCCAGCAAGAGTCGGGGACCCGACGCTGAGCATGGCGACGCCGGTGGCAAGCGTCGCGAGGATCGAAAAACCCAGTCGAACCAGTGAGCGTCGGTGTCGCATCATTCGTCCAGTGCTCCCTCTCGCGAGGCCTCAGGAGGCCAGCAATCTTGTTCCGCAATCCCGGCCGCTTCTGAAAGTCAACTGCAAGTTGTTGCCGGACTTGCGCATGCTAGAGCCTTGGTGCGGTCCCTCCGAGCCAAAGAGGACGTCCGGGTAACAGCCATGTCCTCGCCTTCGACCGTGCTCAGCAGCCAGCCAGTCAGTCAGTTCCCCCCGCTGCGAATCGAATACCGGACCACGGTACCGCGCCTATCCCGCTGACGACGAGGGAGGCCCCGCATCGGCGCTAGGACGTCAAGGCGCCGGGTTGCTCGGTTCGTCCACTACCGAGCGACACGCACCAGAGCCAGTCCGGCGCGTGCAGCGTTCGAAGCACCGAGGGCACGGCTACCAGTCATCTCTTGCCTGCGAGACCCTGGTCAGGGCCGCGCAGCGCTGTGGGCTCAGCGCCAGGATTGGCTCGACGGTGCCAGGACAGTCTCTGTGGACCCCGAGGTCAGGGTGGCAGGCCACCGACTGGGCCATCCGGCTCTTCGTCGTCGCCTCCGGCCGATCCGGCCGCTGATAACTGACCGTAGGCGCCGGCACCAGCAACTTCTTCGAGCTCATTCAGGGCCGACTCCGAAAGCAAGCCGGGACCCTGATGCTCGGACAGTTCCTGGCGAACTCCAGCGCCTGTGGCCACGTGACCACCGAGCTCCCCTCGCGCGACGGCCGCGACGAGCCCTTCGACGTCGGCCTCCCAGCTACCCACGTCCCGCGGCATGGGTACGTGCTCGCGCACGGTCTCATAGGCAAGAGCCGTCCCGCGCCCGAGCGGGTGGCACCCCCGCATATCGACTGCTTGGGCAGCCACGATGAGTTCGTGGGCGATGCTTCTCTGGGCGAGTCCGACGAGCTCGTAGGTTCGCCGCACCGCGAGGGGTGCTGGCGTGGTCCTCCATCCCCTCGGCCCACCTGGCCGACGTAGTCGAGCGTGACGGGGTTCGCGACTGAGCGGGCCTCTGCTGTCAAAGCGGCGCTCCAGCGGCCCATCGGCTTCAATCCGTTCGTCGGCCCCTGATCGAACGCGAGAGAGCTCGGCAATCCGCTGAAGTCGTTCCAGAGGAGCCTCTGCACGCGCTCGTTGGCGACCTTGACGGCGTTCGCGATTGCGAGGCGCAAGAGGTCGAAGGCCATCGCCAGACCGGCCACGTCAAAATTGCCAACCGAGACGATGATGCCCTCCTCGACAAGGACGAGCGGGTTGTCGTTGGCGGCGTTCAGTTCGGCCTCGAGAGTGGACCGGGCGTAGGACAGCGCGTCGTAGAGCGCCCCGTGGCTGCGCGGCACGCAGCGGAACGAGAGGGGATCCTGCAGGTTTCGCGCGGCAGCACGCTGCCAGAGATAGGAGCCCTCGAGCAGTTCGCGGAGCCGCTCGGCAGCCGTGTTGAGACCGATCTGGGGCTGGAGGCGGGCTGCCACCGGACGGATGATCGAAAGGGTTCCCGGCGAACGCCTCAAGCGAGAGGGCAGCGGCCACCTGGAGCCAGTCGACGAGATCTGATACGTCGTAAAGGACGAGCGAGCCCCGCCCTAGTATCCTGTCCTGCTGATACGCCGCGTAATTTGAATAGGTCTATGCACCTGCGCCCCACTGCCCTATGCGGGCGCTCCTCCTTTGATGGCTGCGCAGTAGCCGGCGAGCCGCTCGAG
>Ga0182024_10019836_pt1 | contig 12343 bp, 9 predicted proteins | sample P32metaG_FD_120480 | JGI IMG/M metagenome (GOLD analysis project Ga0182024, IMG submission 120480) | Permafrost microbial communities from Stordalen Mire, Sweden - P3-2 metaG (Illumina Assembly) | ecosystem: Environmental > Terrestrial > Soil > Wetlands > Permafrost | place: Sweden: Stordalen...
GCGCCGTACTGGCGATACATCGGCGCGAAGTCGGTGTTGTAGCAGGCTTCGAACAGCTGTTCGAAACTGTCGAGCACGAAATAGGTGCGCTGAAAGTCATCGATCCGGTAGTCGGTGCGCATCACGCGCACCAGATCGAAGGCCACGCGCTGCGGCTCGGGGCTCTCGATGCTGTACACGGTCTCGCCCTTGGACGACAGGATCCCCGCGCCGTAGACGCGCAGCCCGGAGCCGGTGCGGATCAATCCGAATTCGACCATGTACCAGTAGAGCCGTGCGAGCATGCGCAGCCCGCCCGGCGTCGCCAGCGCCTTGGGCCCCGCCTCCCCGTATGCCTGCATGAAGCGCGCAAAAATCGGATTCGTCAGCAGCGGCACGTGGCCAAAGAAATCGTGAAACACGTCGGGCTCAACCAGGTAATCAAGCTCCTCGCGACGCCGGATCCAGACCGTGACCGGGAAACGTAGATGCGCCAGGTGGTCGAAGAATGTCTCCTCCGGTATCAGTCCCGGCACCGCGACGATGCGCCAGCCGGTGGTGGCCTGCAGCACCCGGTTGGCATCCTCGAAGCGCGGGATCTGCGACGCCGAGGCACCCAGTGCGCGCACTCCGGTCATGAACTCCGGGGCCGCGTAGCGCCCGATCAGCTCGATCTGGCGACTGTAGAGCGTCGCCCAGATCGCGTGCTCATCGTGCGAGTAGCGCTGCCAATCCTGGGCCAGCGTGTAATCAGCTCCGACACGCGAATAGTCCCCGCGCAGTCCGCGAGGCTGATGTACCGGCGCTGACGGTGGCTGAACCATGTGCGACTCCGAGGAATCGATGCGCCATTCTAACCCCGGAAGCGAAACGCAGTACTGATCTGCGGCGGCGCCGGTCGAGCACTACCGCAGGCGGACAAGCGCTGTGCCGAAGGTCATCAACTCGCATTCAGACGATCGCGTTTGGTAGTCCCGGTCAAGGCGCATTGACGCAGAACCCTGCGCTGCTGGAACTCGGGAAAAAACGCGGCGTCGGCACCGCGCAGATCGCGCTCGCCTGGTGCCTGCACGAGCCGGACATCATCGTGATTCCTAGATCCGTCACCGCACGACGAATCGAGGAGAATTTTCGTGCCGGCGATCTACAGCTGAGTGCATTGGAACTGCAGCGGCTCGAACAGGCGTCTCCGGTGCGGCACCGATGGTTGAAGGCAAATCCGCTGCTGCGTCATGCGCGGTCGGCGGCGCACCGGCAATCCGGCAACACACAGCGACAGTTGACCGGCCGCAGGCGGATATGGGTCGGGTGGGGCTCACATACCGGTTAAAACTAGGCTATTTTTAGGGTTTTCGGTCTCTCCGCTAGGGCGGATACCCCAACTTGTACCCCAAGCCTCGTGAGCCTTCTACGAATGCTCCGGAGCCGCACGCGACGGTCGCGACTAGGATCGAATTAGGCGATTTTTGCGGCCGGAAAGCCTTTTAAGTCGATAGGGCCGACACATGCCCTACCCCGATTCGTACCCCGAATGCCTTCCCTTTGTATTGGCGCCTACGCTAGGCGTTCGCGCGCGATTCCGCGATTCGCACCCTCACTGCAGCGATCTATCCGTGCCGCAAACTTGCGGGCATGCCATCCGACCAGCACGCCCACCTCACGCCCTCTTACTTCAGCGGGGAGTGAGCCGTACTTCGGCAACAGAGTTGACGACTTGGTCGGCCAATGCGGACGCCGCCGCCCGGAAACCACCAGCAGTGCCAGGGTGTGCTGAAGTTCGCGTGCAGCTCATGCATGGCCACGGGCTTGATCGGATAATTCCCGCCTGGAAACTGGCACGCAAACCCACAGCATAGAATATGTCAGCAGTCTCTGCCGCGGCGGCGCGCGCTGCAAAGAACGGCCGGTCGTGAGCAATTGGATTCCAGCGCTACCGGCCCCGCCTGTCTAGACTCGGTTCGCCGTTCGAGTATATTGCCACCCGTCACGGCATGCTTCGAAGCAAATGTTTAACGGGCAGTAACTTCATCGATAGGAAGAATAGATATGCGTAAACATCTGATTGCGTTTCTGCGCGATGAAGAAGGTCTGACGATGGTGGAGTATGCCGTGGCCGGAGGGCTCGTCGCCTTGGCAGCGGTCCTGGCATTCACACTTCTGGGAGCCGCCGTTACACTCAGGATCACCGCTCTCGCTGCCGCTGTGAGGGGTGGCGGCGGTTTTTAGGACAGATTTCTGGGTCGGATAGATGGATTGTTCCGAGCGGTTTTTGATGCTTGATCTCTCGTCCTTCACTTTCAATCTTACACCAGCAGCGCGGTCTGCCGCCGCAGGCGGCAGAAGTACCGGAGTCTGCTGGATCGCTGTCATGTTCAGGCTGCCTTTCTCGTCGAGGCCGCCGCCTGCGGCTCCTCGAACTCCCAGCACACTACCTCTGGCGCGAATCGCTGCACCGCTGCCTGCACCGATCCAAGGTTGGAGCACGCCTGGGGCGTTAGGGCCGACTTGCGCCCTACCCCGATTCGTACCCCGAATGCCCGCACCTCGGATCGGGCTCAATTCCTAACACTTTCGCCCGCGATTTACGCGGCATTCGAATCGTGTGCCGGATAGCGGCGGCAGCCTGCGGTCTGCTGCATCGATAGCGCTCAACACGTCAAGGATTCGCGACGACCAAAACGTACACGAGCTTAGTTCATGTACATCGCCGCGATACCGCGGAGGCGCGCTGGACACCACACTACCGGCGAGCCGCCTGATGCCGGTGAATTGACCATCTAGACCGTGCATGGGCTGCACAATGAAAAGGAGCAATCGTATATGAACCCCCGACCGGCGTGTCTCCTGCCGGTCGGGGGTGAGCGGGCGGAAACATTCATTCGAGGATTTCACCAATGACACAGCAATATCTGCGCAAGCTCAGTGTGGCGGTCGGCGTTGCCGGTGGTCGCGGAATTGACTTCTCCAATCTGCGCTGCGTGTTCACGGTGCGTCGCGGCGCCGAATGACCGGTATCGAGAGGCGCATCGGGCGCCTGCCGGCCAACTCCGGCCAGTGAGCGTGACGAAATGCTGGCGCGGAAGCGGACGCTCGTGGCCTCCGGTAGGCTGTAAAAGGGCTGCGCAAATGAGGACAGCGTGTCAAGAGGATGGCGCCACTACTTTCGGTTTGCCTTATGGAGCGCCTGGCTGACGGCGCTATGGGCATTTCTGTCGCTCTATTTGTTTCACTCTCCAGTCCTGTTACCACATGCCATCGAGTTGTCCGTGCTCTTGAGTGCTGCCGCCGCATTCGTCGGCGGCTGCCTTCGCCTCGCGGCGAAAGTCTCAGCGCGGGCCATGACCGGTGATTGCACGACCCGAACCGGTCGACACAAAGGTCTGCCGGTCCAGGGACCGCGTCCTGTCCTGTCTGCTACAGTCCTTCACACGCGCGGATCGATCGTCCCGCCGATTCTGTGACGCCGGCTAGCGCGACGGAGATTCGCTTAACGTGAAGCGCCTTACTTATGTCATAGGGATCTGGTTCCTGTCGTTGGTGGCCTGCGCAGCAGTAGTGGCTGTGTCGTTCGTGCGCATGGATGTACCGATGGCGCTGTACTTCTGGACAGTCGGTCGTGTTCTGAGGCCTTTGAATGAGCCCTTCGGAGCGGCCATCGTTTTGTCTGCAGAGTCGGCAGTGATCTTAGCCATGGTTCTTGCACGCGTGGTGCGCGGCCATATCTCGGTATTCGGAGAGACTTTGGCGATAGCCTGCCTCACCTCGATATGTGCCTACGGCACCAACGACCACGTGCTGAAAATATTTTTCGGGGTTCCAAACCCTACAGACGTAATGCATGGCGCTAGACATAGCTTCACTTTTTGGATGGGTTCCGAAAATAGCAGCTTTCCCTCGGGCCACATGGTACTAGCAGGAGCGTTTGCGGGGGTTTTTATGAGGCTCTATAGAGCCAGCATCTGGCCTCTTTCCGCGCTGCTCCTGCTTGCCGCTGGTCTACTGCTCGTCGGGGATTGGCACTTTCTCAGCGATGTAGTCGCGGGAACGTTTTTGGGCATATCGGCAGGAATTCTGGCCGGAGAAGGGCGGGCTGCGCATTCAGCGCGCTAGTTGCTTCAGGAGCCCAGCAGCCGTGGAATCGCGCGCTTTGGGCAGGGCAGCCCGAGCCAATAGGTCGCAAATTTCCTGCCCCGGAAGCTGCTGTTCGCGAGCGGCTGGTAGGGATCAAACCCGGACGTTGCCCAACAAAAGGATTGGCACTCTAAAATGGATACATCGATTTTTATTAATGCATTCAGGAGCAATGCACAGAGTAAGTTATTTCCCTGTGGCTTTGATACTAAATCCGATGAGGCAAAGGCGCGGCGAGCTTCACGGCACCTGGGAAACATCCTCGGCACAAGGCGGCAGCAGGTAACGTGCTTCGAAGATCTCGGTCGGCAGCGGTCTGCTGAACAGATACCCCTGTATTTCATCGCAGTTCATGAACCGCAGCAGGCGCGATTGCTCCTTGGTTTCGACGCCTTCGGCGACCACATTGAGCTTCAGTGAATGCGCGAGATTGATGATAGCGGACACCAGCGCGAGCCCCGCCTGCCCGGCGGTCATGTCGTTTATGAACGATCGATCGATCTTAAGCGTATCCAGCGGCAGCTTGGACAGGCAACTGAGCGATGAGAAGCCAGTGCCGAAGTCATCGATGGCCACGCTCACCCGCATGGCGCGTATCGCCTGCAGGCTTGCAATGGTGTGCTCGACATTCTCCATGATCAGGCTTTCGGTGATCTCCAGTTCCAGTCCGGCCGCGGCATGCGTGTCTATATCGATCATCTGTTTCACCTCGAAGATGAAGCCGCGATTGCCCAGCTGCAGCGGTGAGACGTTCACTGCGATGCGCACTGCGGACATGTAAGCCGCACGCCAGCGCAGGTAGTCCTGGATTGCCGTATGCAGCGCCCAGCGCCCGACTTCATAGATCAATCCGGTTTCTTCGAGCATCGGAATGAATCCGGAGGGCAGCACCAGGCCCGTCCGCGGATCATTCCACCGCAGCAGCGCCTCGGCGCCGGTGACCTTGCCGCTGGCGAGGTTTATCTTGGGCTGGTAATGGAGAATGAATTCTCCGTTGTCGAGCGCCTCGCGCAGCTGATATTCCAGACTCAGCCGGCCAACCACCGTCGCGCTCATCTTGTCGGTGTAGAACAGGTATCGATCGCCGCTGACCTTGGCTTTCTTGAGCGCGGCCTCGGCGTTCTTGAACAAGGTGTCTGCCTCCGCGCCGTCGTCCGGAAATAACGCGATGCCAATCTTGGCAGCGACGCGAAGCACGGTGTCATCCACGTGGAACGGATGGCGCAGAAGCGAATCCACTGTTCTATCCAGGAGTCGCGCCAATTCACCCTCATGACGAATGTGCGGCAATACCACCGCGAAGTGATCCACGTCCACGCGTGCCACCTGGCTGGCGTCTCCGAGGCTCTGCGTTAGCCAATCCGCCACCTGCTTCAGCAGCGCGTCACCGGCGGGACGCCCGAGGCTGTGGTTGACGTTCTTGAAACGTTCCAGGTCGATCAGACCCACAGCAAGCTTGCAGCCGGTGCCAACCGCGGTGCGCATGTACTGCGCAACGCGCTCCAGAAACAGACTCCGGTTAGCCAGCCCGGTGAGCTCATCGTAGTAGGCGAGATAATTGAGGCGATCCTGCTTTTCAATGTGGTCGACCGCGAACGAGATATTGCCGGCCAATTCCGACAGCAGGCGCATCTCCTCCGTATCGAACGCGTTCGCCTCACCCGCGAACAGCGCAATCACTGCTTCGGGCCGTCCGGCTACCATCAGCGGAAAGCACGCTAACGACCTATGACCGCGTCGCAGCAGCTCATCGCTCAGTGCCGCAATCGACGGGTCGGTCGCGATATCGTTGCAGACCGTGGGTTGCGACTGCCGCAGCGCACGGCAGGCGGGCCGCTCGCTGTCCGGCGTGCCGTCGCGTGCCGTAAGCCTTATCTTGTCGACGTAGCCTACTTCGCCGCCGTGCCAGGCGACGACTTTGCCGTCGAGTGTGTTCGAATCGATGACGCCGATCCACGCCATCCTGAACGCGCCCGCATCCACCGCGATCCGGCACGCCTCGCTGAATAATTCTCCGCGCTCCCGTACCCGGACGATCAGCGCGTTGATCTGGCTGAGCATCGCGTACACGCGGTTGAGGCGCTTGATTCGGAATTCGTCCCGCTTTTTCTCGGTCAAATCCTCGCCGATGCTGGCGATTCCGATCGCTTCCCCGGCGCTGGAACGCAGCAGCGAGTTGTTCCAGCGAATGAGCCGGCGCTCTCCCGAGCGCGTGAGGATGTCGTTCTCGTGATGCCACGCCGCGGAAACATTGTCGAGCATGGCAAAAAAAACGAGCCGCACTTCGGAATCGAGATCGGGCGGTATGAACAACTTAAAAAAACTCTGGCCGAGGACCTGATCGCGCGGCCAACCCGTCAGGTCGAGCAGATAGTCGTTGCAATAGCTGATGTCCCCGTTTCGATCGAGCATGATCGACACCAGCTCGACATTGTTCAGCATGTCGCTGAGCCGGCGCTCGCTATCGCGCAAGTCCGCCGAGGCGCTTTGGCCGTCGGACGGATCGCGCAGTATGGCGGCCGGTTTGTCGGAGTCGCTGCGCCGCGACCGGCGCTTCCTGCGCCGCAACGGAAACAGCCGGCCGTCGCACTGCGTCACCGAATCGGTTTCGCCTGCTGTCAGTTCTTCCAGACGTGACCATGCCTTGTTCAGCGTATCGATCAATACGGCGATTTCCTCGTTCGCTTCGGCCGCTGGCAGCGGTCCAGACGGCTTCGGCGCAGCCTCGGTGTACGTGGACGCCTTGAGGACGATTCTCGCCGCCGCCTGACCTTTCTGCATCAGGCGATCACTTTCCTGCTTGACGACCGCGTAGCACTCGCAGCACAGTTTCTCCAGTTTCGGTCGATCCAGCACCGTGATGTGCCCGCGGCTATAGAGCACGATGCCAAGCTTCTGCAGTCTGGACGCGGCTTCGGTGACGCCCTCGCGTCGCACGCCCAACGTCTTGGCGATGAGTTCCTGGGTCATGGTCAATTTGTTGGATGGCAGGCGATCGAGGTAGAGCAATAGCCAGCGACACAGCTGCTGGTCTATCGTGTGATGGCGATTACACACCGCCGTCTGTGCCATCTGCGTAATCAGGGCCTGCGTGTAACGCAGCAGCTGCAGTTGCAGGTCGCCGTTGTGATGGAACTCCTCCTTGATTCGTTTGCTGGACAGACGGTAGGCGGAGCCGGCGCTCTGCACGATCGCACGGCTCGGCGTGGTTTCTCCACCCATGAACAGCGCGACGCCAATGAGTCCTTCGTTACCCACCAGCGATAGTTCAGTCGTTCCGCCATCCTTCAGGGTGTACAGCAGGGAAACGATGCAATTGGTCGGAAAATAGACATGGCTCAAGCGGGCCCCAGACTCGTACAGGACGCTGCCGAGCGGCATCGCGACCAACTGCAAGTGCGGGACTATTCGTTCACGTTCGGCGGGCGTCAGCGCAGCCAGCAGGTGATTTTGATTTGGATCGATAGAGTTGATCTGGCTGGGAAGACTCATTCAAACGACCAAGGGGCATTGCTCTGAGGCGAATGGAGGTACTATGGGGTTGCCCGGCGTCGCGCAAAAGACACAGATATCCGTCATTTCAGCTAGCACACCCCGGGGGCTTGGGCGCTGCACATGACCAGATACCAGACGATCGCCAATGAACTGGCGAGCATGATCGCCAAGGGGCTGCTGCGTGCCGGGGACCGCGTGCCGTCGGTTCGGAGCACGATGCGTAAGCATCGCGTGAATCCCGGCACGGTGCTGCGCGCGTACCGTGACCTGGAGGCGCAGGGCCTGATCGAGTCACGACCGCGATCAGGCTATTTTGTACGATCGAGTGGCGTTAAACGCCTCGCCGAGCCGAAGCAATTCAAGGTGACCCGCCGTTCCAGCGCGGTGCTCGTGAGCGAGCTTATCTTCGAAGTATTTGAAGCCATGAAGCAGCGCGCGCTCGTGCAGTTTGGATCCGCGTTTGTGAACCCGGAGCTATTTCCCGTCGAGATGAACCGGGCGGGTGCGTCGGCGGCCAGGGTACTGAAGCCGGCGGCGACGCTGGAGTATCTGCCGCCCGGAAGTGCGGAGCTGCGGCGGCTGATCGCGCTGCGCTATCTGGACTCCGGTCATATCGTCGGCCCCGATGACATCGTGATCACCACCGGGGCGCTGGAAGCGATCTTTCTTTGTCTGCGTGCCGTAACGCGATCGGGCGACACGGTCGCGATTGAAACCCCCACCTTTTATGCCACGCTGCAGATGCTCGAATGGATGGGGCTCAGAGCCGCCGAAATTGCAACCGATCCGCGCACCGGCATCGACCTCGACGCGCTCAAGCTCGCGTTTGCATCGGGATCGGTCAAAGCCTGTGTCGTGATACCCACGTTTCAAAATCCCCTTGGAAGCTGCATGCCCGAGGAGCACAAGCGCGCGCTGGCACGACTCGCGGAGCGTTACAGGGTGCCGGTGATCGAGGATGCCGCCTACGCCGAGCTGTATTTCGGGGCGACGCGCCCTCGATCGGTAAAGTCCTTCGATCGGGCCGGATGGGTGCTGCATTGCGGTTCTCTGTCCAAATGCCTAGCCCCGGGCTACCGCGTCGGCTGGGCGGCTCCCGGACGATTCACGCGCGCCGTCTGGGAAAGCAAAATCATGAGTTCGCTTACCACTGCGCCCGTCTGCCAGGAGGCGCTGGTTCGCTACCTGAAAAGGGGCGGCTTCGAGCAGCATCTGCGTCGCTTGCGCCAGGCTTTGTCTGAGGGCTGCCGGGAGATGCTCAACGCGGTGTCATCCGAATTCCCGGCGGACTGCCGCATGACGCGGCCCGACGGCGGTTATATGCTCTGGGTGGAGCTACCCAAGACGGTCGACGCCCTGACACTGTATCGGCTGGCGCAGACCGCCGGGGTCAGTATCGCGCCCGGTCCGATTTTCTCAGCCCAGCGCAAGTATCCGAACTGCATACGACTCAACTTCGGCCACGCATCGATACCGCAGATCCGTCAGGGCGTCAGCACACTGGCGCAGCTGGTCAAATTTGCCGCCGGCGCCGGCAAACCTTGTTAGACCCCGGGGCGCGGAACCAGAAACAGCAGTTTGAGCGATCCCGGAACGATCGATTTGTGACCCGCCTGGTCCGAGCCGGCAGCCGCCGCGGCGGCGTCGAGCTCCGCTGCAACCAGGTAAATTCGTCCCGTGTCGGGATCGACGCTCATCGTTCTGGCCGTAGGCGCGGTCACGACGCTGCCGAGCGAGACAAAGGTCTGCGCGTCCTTCTCCTGAATGATCGACAATGTACCGTCTTGGCCGTTGGAGCTGAAAACGAGCTTGCGCTTGGGATCGAATGCCGCCGCGTCAGAGCCGCGGCCAATCGGCAGCGTCGCGACGGCAGCGCCAGTGTCCGTACTGACGACGACCAGCGTGCTATTGACGCAGCTCGCGAACAGCCGGCCACTCGCCGTGTCGATCGCCAATCCATGAGGTTTGCTGCAATTGGGAATCGACCAGCGCGCATCGACCTGGTTGGTCCTGGTGTCGGCGCGGACGATTTGCTGCCTTTCCGCGCCGTTGACGTACAGCTTACCGTCCCCGCCGTCGACCGCGGACTCGAGCTTGCCCCCGACCTGCACCGTGGCAATGGCGCTGTCTGTCCTGGGGTCGATCACCGTGAGCGTGCCGGAGTCGCCATTGACAACGAAAACGTGTTTGCCGGCGGCATCGTAGACCATCGCATGGGCATCTTCGCCGGCCTTGATTCGATTTAGTGGCCGTAGGGTCTTGAGATCGAAAGAGCCGGCCTCGCCAGCGCGACGGCGCTGAAACCTCGAATGCCGACACATGACCACGTTGCGCGCGGTGTTGCGCAAGTGTGTCGAATGGGACCATCTGACCACGATTCCCAAAGTTCCTATGTTCGAAGTGCGAACGACTGAGAAGCGATGGCTCACACCTGAAGAGTATGGTGAACTTCGAAAACACTTGCCAAAACATCTAAAACTGGCTGCTGACCTTGCCGTGTATACCGGCATGCGCATTTCGTCGATGCTCAATTTGACTTGGGATCGCATCAACCTGGACGAGGCTCACGCATGGGTGCCGGGTCCGGGTCAGCAGATGAAGTCCGGCAAGCCGTTTGGGATTCAGGTCAATGAAGGAGCGATCACAACGAGCCGCTGACGCATCAAACGACGTGGATTTTCTTAAGTTTCTCAGTGACTTGGGCCTGGGTCGGGTGGGGCTCGAACCCACGACCAACGCCTTAAAAGGGCGCTGCTCTACCGACTGAGCTACCGACCCGCCGAGCGGGCGCGAATGATAGACGAAAAACCGCCGATGCGGCATGCGGGTCGCCACCCGCACGCGCCCGGCAGTCATTGATAGCGGGTCGGATCGGCGATAGCGGCCGCCTCGAATCCTTCGCGGCGCAGGCGGCAGGAATCGCAGCGGCCGCAGGCCCGTCCGCCGCCATCGGCCTGGTAACACGACACGGTCAGCGCGTAGTCGATCCCCAGCCCGACACCGGCGCGAATGATCTCGGCCTTGCTCATCGACATCAGCGGCGCGTGCACCTTGAAACGCGCTCCCTCGATTCCGGCCTTGGTGGCATGCCCCGCCAGCGTCTCGAAGCTGCGAATGAACTCCGGGCGGCAGTCCGGATAGCCGCTGTAGTCGACCGCATTGACGCCGATCACCAGATCGCGCGCCCCAAGCACTTCGGCCCAGGCCAACGCCAATGCCAACAACATGGTATTCCTGGCCGGCACGTAGCTGACCGGAATGCCTGGCGTCGGCCGGTCGGGCAGCGCAATGCTCCAGTCGGTCAACGCCGAGCCGCCGATGCCGGCCAGATCCACACGCATCACGCGGTGCTCGCAGGCCACGAGCGCACGCGCGATGCGTGTGGCGGCATCGATCTCGGACTGGTGGCGCTGGCCATAGGCGACTGTCAACGCGTAGCAATCGAACCCTTGGGCGCGCGCCCAGCCGAGCGCGGTGCTGGAATCCAGGCCGCCGGACAGCAGCACGACCGCCCGTGCGCCGCTGTCAGCGACCGGGCTCATTGCCCCACAGATACTTGTGCAACTGGATCTGGAAGCGCACCGGCAGGCGGTCCGCCAAAATCCAGTCGGCGAGCTGCCGCGCCGGCAGCTGCTCGTGGCTCGGCGAGAACAGCACCTGGCAGCGCTGCGCAAGCTGCAACGATGTCAGTTTATCGCGGCTCCACTCGTAATCGGCGCGATCGCACAGCACGAACTTGATCTGCTCTTCCGGCCGCAGCAGTGCCAGCTGATCGTAGCGATTGCGGTGCTGCTCGCGCGACCCCGGCGTCTTGACGTCCACCACACGGATCACGCGCGCATCGACCGCATCAATCAGCATCGCCCCACTGGTCTCGAGCGAGACACGGTAACCAGCCTCGGCCAGCGCGCCCAGCAGCGCCAGGCAGTGCGGCTGGGCCAGTGGCTCGCCGCCGGTGACGCATACGTGGCGTGTCCCAATCTCGCGCACGCGCTCGAGTATCGCGTCCATCTGCCACCACTCACCGCCATGAAAGGCGTAGGCAGTATCGCAATACTGGCAGCGCAGCGGGCAGCCGGTCAGGCGTATGAATGCGGTCGGCATTCCTGCCGTGTCCGCTTCGCCCTGCAGCGAATAGAAGATTTCCGTGAGCTTGAGCCGGACGCTCAATACGGGTACCTAATGCTCGTCGGGCGGGAGGTTCTGCAATCTTGAAGCTGCAAGCCGGGCGGCATCGGTCCCTGGAAAACGCTGCAGCACCTGCTTAAGCGTGGTGCGGGCATCGGCCGTTTTCTTCTGGTCGATCTGCGTCAATCCGAGCTTCAGCATTGCGTCGGGAACCTTGGGCGACTGCGGATACTGTTCGCCGACCGCCCGAAACGAGGCAGCGGCATTGTCGTAGTCATGCGTGACGTAGTAGGCCTCGCCCAGCCAGTACTGCGCATTGCCGGCGAGCTGGCTCTGCGGATAGCTGCGCAGGAAGTCGCGAAAGCGCGTGATGGCACTGGCGTAGTCGGTGGTTTTGAGTGCATCGAACGCGTGCGTATACGCGGCCTGCTCACCGCCGCCATCCGCGCCGCCACCACCACCACCACCACTGCCATCACCGGGCCCGGCTGCGCTCTTCGGCCCCGCCTGCAGCGCCGACAACCGCCGGTCGAGATCGGCATACAGGTCGCGCTGCTGCTTGCGCAGCATGTCGTTGCCGTTTTGCAGCTCTTCGAGTTCGCCGCGCAGC
>Ga0182024_10019837_pt1 | contig 12343 bp, 11 predicted proteins | sample P32metaG_FD_120480 | JGI IMG/M metagenome (GOLD analysis project Ga0182024, IMG submission 120480) | Permafrost microbial communities from Stordalen Mire, Sweden - P3-2 metaG (Illumina Assembly) | ecosystem: Environmental > Terrestrial > Soil > Wetlands > Permafrost | place: Sweden: Stordalen...
AGGGGCGGCGAAACGCGCCAGCTGGTAATAGGGATAATTCCACGGCTGCACGCCAATCAGGACTCCCATCGGGGAATACTCGATGTGAGCTTCGCCGGCGATCGAGTGAATCGGGCGAGGGGCCAGAAATGTCTCGGCGTTGTCTGCGTAGTACTGCAGAATGGACGCACTCAGTTCAACCTCTCCGCGGCCCTCCCCTATCCGCTTTCCCATTTCGAGAGTCGTCAGGCGCGCGAACTTCTCCTTCTGATCGAGCATCAGGGATGCCGCTTTGCCGATAATCTTCGCTCGTTCACGCACCGGTTTACCGGACCAGATCTCGCGAAATGTCTTATCGGCGGCCGCGAGCATCTTTTCCATCTGCTGATCGGTGTGTTCATCGAAGGTGCGCAGCGCTTCCCCGTTGAACGGATTTACACTTTGATATGCCATCGTGATGATTCCTTTTGACGTTCTCCGGTTAGAAAGAGCGAGTGCCGCCTGATTTTGTTGGACATGAAAACTCAGGCTAAAGTACGAAGCTGCGGCCGCCTGGTTATCCTTTTTGCGGGCTGCGGCCTGTGATTTCTGAATCCGGCGAGGAGCATTGACCGCCCGCGGAAAAGGCGACTCTTGACCGCGGGGACGGTACATCGGAGACGTTCCGCGATTTCCAGCATGCTCAGCTCCTCGAGTTCACGGAGCATTACAACCTCGCGGTACCTGGGAGGAAGTGAGGTGACGACCGCGCGAACGGCCTCGCTTCTTTGAGTTCTGGCGAAGCACTCGTAGGGAGACTCGTCGGGAGATGCCAGGACATCGGGACCCGACAGTTCCTGAAAACGCGAGGCGCGCTCGCGCCGCTGAAACTGCCGCACTTCATTGATCGCCACACGTGTGAGCCAGGTGCGAAAGCTGGATTCCGCCCGGAAAGCCGAGAGGAACCTCCATGCTTTCAAGACAACTTCCTGAGTCAGGTCTTCGGCCGCTGCGTTACCGTGCAGCATGAATCCGATACATCTGCTGATCGCGCTCAGATGGCGGTCCATCAATGCGGTGAAACAATCGGTCTGGCCACCCAGGGTCAGCCTGATCAGATCGCGGTCACTGAAGAGTGCGAGCGATCCTGTATTTGCTGTGCAGGTCATCATCTCATAAGGAAAGAACCCGACCGATTGATTCCTGTTGGCTGAGACTATTGTTGTGTCCCAATTACAATCTCACGCAACGTGCGATGCGAAGTGGGCAGGCAATTCTGCCCAATGTCAGCCGATTTTGGGGATGCGGTCCCCGCGACGCTGGCCTGCCGACCGGCGTTTCGAAGGCGCGTTGGCCCATGGAAGTGTTTCTTGCGGTGAAAGGCGCCGAGCGGAAGCTCGGCGGCAGGGCCGAAGCCCATAAGCGCTAAGATAAAGATGGTGTTTTGCCTTTCGATGCGTTATGCTTGGGCATGGGCGTTGCGAATGAGGACTGGCGTGTTCTGTTAAGCCTGTTTCCGGCAGGCTGGGAAGATCTGGGCCGCAAAACCGGTGCGATTAGCAGGCTGCGGGGATTCGATTCGGTCGCTGACGTACTCCGCACACTGCTCATGCATGTAGGTACGGGATGGTCCCTGCGCGAAACGGCGGTTCGCGCTAAGTTAGCGGGAGTCGCCGATGTTTCCGATGTGACGCTACTGAACCGGCTGCGCCAGTCCGAGAGGTGGCTGCGCGAACTTTGCCAGCAACTCTGGAAGGAGACCGGCGTCGACCTGACCCCCGCTATTGCCGGATACCCTGTGCGACTGGTCGACGGGACGGTGGTGAAAGAGCCGGGTAAAACCGGCAGTCAGTGGCGGCTGCACTACAGCCTGCGGTTGCCATCGCTGGAATGTGAAGAGTTCATTTTGACATCCGCGCACGGACAGGGTAATGGAGACCGATTGGCGCGTTTCCATTTCCGCGCAGGTGAACTGATCCTGGCGGATGCCGGTTACAGCAATCCGCCCGGTGTACTGGCCGTTCATAACAGCGGCGCCTACCTGTGCCTGAGACTGAACCCGCATACGCTGCCGTTATTCGATCGACAAGGTGTTCCCCTGCAGTTGCCCGTGCTGCTGCGGACGCTGAAGGGGCCGGAACAACCGGGGGAATGGCCGGCATGGGTAAAGGCCGGTAAACAACGCATTGCAGGCCGCGTTTGCGCAATTCGCAAGAGCGAAGATGCCATTGCCCGGGCGCTGCGCCGGATCGAGCTGAAAGTCGCGCGGGGCAAAGGAACCATGTCGCCGTTGCGGCAGGAGTATGCACGTTACGTCATGGTGTTCACGACTCTGCCTGCCGGCACCGTCAGTGCCGATGAGGTGCTGGAAGGCTATCGGTTGCGATGGCAAATTGAATTAACGTTCAAACGGCTGAAATCGATCATCCAGCTGGGGCATATTCCCAAAATGGACGATCAAAGCTCCCGGTCGTGGCTGCTGGGAAAACTCCTGGTGGCACTGCTCAGCCAAAAGCTTACGCGAATCGGACGATCTATTTCCCCCTGGGGCTATGTCCACATCTCCCGGACAGCGGACGCGAAGCAACTGGCGTGAGTTCCAGTTCGCCTTCCATCAGGTTCAATCGGCAATCATGCCGCTGGTTGGCCTGAAATCCGTACTCCGGCAGTGGTCCGAAATCTCTGCCGCACTGCGAGAGCGCAGCCGAAGTCGCAAACCGCAGATCCAGTCCATCGAGACGAATGCGTGAACCGCAACTCTACTGCTCGCCGCTTATCTTAGCGCTTATGGGCCGAAGCCCTGCCCCACAAATCCTGTGTAGCGAATTATCGGAGACAGGAGACCATTGCCTGTTTTACTTCGTCTATACGCGTGGAAAGAAAGTGAGGAGTTCGGCGTTGATTTGATCTTTCAATGTCGAGCACATGCTATGTGGCGCGCGGAGCAACCCTGAGTTTTTGCGCCGGGCCGATTGAACCCGTAGAACGGATCGCGAGTTCCTTCCAATACGTCGATCGGTCAGACAGAACGGCTGCACGGATCTGGTCGAAGGCTTCGATGGGAGTGCCCGCTGGATTCGCGGCCACCGTCGAGTGGCCATCCATGACTGAAGACTACTGGCTGGCCTGTGCCGTCTCCCATCCGTTATGGCTGGATAAGCGGGGTTTGTGAGGCGAGTTGCAATTCCAGGATCAAGCCCAGGCGCCAATCCATTTGGAAAAACAGGGCGGTACTTTTGCCGGACAACACTTGCCGGAAAAGTGGATAATACTTCAGCCGGAGTTTCATGGTAGCTTCTTCAACTTCCGCTCGTCCTGTTATGTAGTTGTCGGCTTGTTCGCTGGTCAACGTGTCATAGTTTGCGGCGTACGATTCGAGCAGTGCATACTTTCGGTCGTACAGCGTTGTCAATTCGGCTGTGTATTTGTCCTAAACGGGCCAGAATTTCACCGCCTCATCGTCAGTCAAACCCATGTTGAGGGCGATGATCTGCTTTTTCAGAGAACGTACGTCTTTGCGGAAAAGATTCAGGTCCTGGTCCGATACGGCGGGCGCGTCGGGGGCCAGCGTTGGCCGAGGTGCGGCCTCCTGCCCAAGTACGGTTGTGCCGGTTATCGCGGGCAGAACGATGACTGCAAGCATCAGATACAAGGGTTTGTTCATTTAGTCCTCACAACGGAGAGCAATCGGCGTAGCTCTGTTGTTGGCTTCGACGTATCAGGGACAGTGCAAGCTTTACGATTCTGTGTGAAGGCGGGCTGAAGCCCGGCTGAAGCCCGCCGCAAGCTGAAGCTTGCCCTACAATATCTGCCTGTCAGGCCGCCGCCAGGGTTCGGCTGGTGTCTTCCTCGTCGCGAAAGAAATCCAGTTCCTGAGCGCTCCGGTTGTGAGTGACCCGAAGACAATCGCGCGAACCCACCTGGCCGGAAGCGATCAGATTCGACAACGGCTGTACCAGCAAGCGCTCGATTGATCGTTTCAGATGACGGGCTCCGTATCGCGTATCTGTGCCTTCCGCTAACAAAAAGGCCCGCGCCGATTCCGTGACCTCCAGGGAAAAAGGCTTCGGCGCGGCCATCTGAATTCGGCGAGTGACTGCGTCCAGTTCGAGATCGAGGATTCTTCGGAGCGCCTCGGTCCCCAGAGACCTGAACACCACGATCTTGTCAAGGCGGTTGATGAACTCGGGAGTGAACTTCCGGCGAGCGGCCTCTGTTCCCACGCGCGAAATACGCTGATCGAGCCGCTCGATGCTCTCGCCCGCGGATCCGGTGTGAAATCCGAGGCGAGGGGAGGCGAGCGAACCCATTTCCGAGGCGCCCAGGTTGCTGGTCATGAAGATCATGGCATTGGAGAAATCGACGCGCCGGTTATCGCCCAGCGTCAGCGTGGCCTTGTCAAGGATGCCGAGTAACAGATTCCATAGCGAATCGCTGGCCTTCTCGATTTCATCGAACAGCACAAAGCTGATCTTCACTTTATCCGTGTGATATTGGTTGACCGCCTCCTGGCTCAATAGTGGGTGGGTCTCACGATGCCCGAGATATCCCGGGGGAGAACCGATGAGCTTGGCGATTTCATGGCTGTGCTGAAATTCGGCGCAGTCGATTTTGAGGACGGCGGACGGGTTTGCCAGAAGGGCCTCCGCCGTTGCCTCAACCACCCGAGTCTTACCGGTGCCTGTGGGTCCGAGGAAGAGTAAGTTTGCGATCGGGCGGCCCGCCGCGGCAAGGCCGGTCAGATAGCATTGGTAAGCATGAACGATATGCTGGATCGCTTCGTCCTGTCCCACGATCGTACGATGAAGTTTTCTCTCCAGGTCTTCGCCGGGTTTTCCGGCTCTGCTGGTATCCAATAGCCTGAGGTGCGCCATAACAACTACTCCTATGCAGCTTTTTCTTCGGATTTGGGTTGGTTTCTCTCCTGCTGAACTCCCTGATCAGTTGCTGTTAATCGCGGAGCGAGCTTTTTCTTTGCATTGAAAACGATCCACTGGACGGTGCCGATCGGCATATCCTTAGCGGCTGCGATCTCGTGGTATTCCCACTGTTCGATAAAGCGCAGCGTCATAACTTCACGCTCACGGGGATTCAGAAATTCCATCCAGTGCATGAACTCGAAAGCCGGTGGCCCAGGCTGGGCGGGCACGATGGCGAGGCGATCGACGGAGTCCTCCACATAGACAGTCTCGACTTCACGCGCCTGCTTGCCGTAGTGACGACACAGAGAGTTGTGGGCAATTCTGAAAAGCCATGCGCGAAATAGTGCCCGATCGCGAATCTGGTCCGCCTTGCGATAGACGGTGAGCATAACGAGCTGTGCGAGATCTTCCGAGAGTCCCTGATCGCAGTTGCGAGCCCGGTAGTACGCGACCAGGCGCGGGGCGAAAAGCTTATAGAGCCCGGTAAACGACTCATCGGATGGCTCATCAAGGAATCTGGCGATGATGGCAGCTTCGCGGAGGAATTTGCCATTCGCGGCGAACCTGAGTGGGGCTGGGGTTTCACAAATCATGCCCTCACAAAGGCAGGCGGGCTGCCATTTGTTATCGACACAAGCACGCTGTATTTTCAACGGTTCGTGTGGAAGGGCGGGTCATCTGACGGTCACCTCCATCGTCAATTGCCCGATTTGCCGAAAATTGACGCTGCTGCGAGGGAGGATTCGAGAGACCGCCAATTCGTCCAACAAAACAAGCCGGCAGATCCTCTTGTTTCGTGTAGGCTATGAAGCTGTTGACTGTATGTTTGGCCGGACTGAGTATCGCGTCCACATTTATATGTGGATGCGGCGCTGTTCGGTATCCGAATTATTACGAGTTGAGCGCGCCGGTTCCGATTGCCAGAGGCAACACGGCGCCGCCGCTGATCCAATCGGTTGCCGTGCAGCAGTTCGACGCACCGCCTTTCCTTCGAAGCGGGCCGATCGCTTACCGGGAGTCAGCTGAGAAGCTCGGGTTTTATCCTTACGATCGCTGGGCCGTTGATCCGCGCCGGTCCGCCACTGTGGCGATGATCAACGATCTGCAAGCGACCGGAGCGTTTCAGTCGGTCGGCCCCTTCGATGGACGTACGGCGCCGGAATGCATTATGACCGGCACAATCGAGCACCTCGAAGAGGTCGACAGGGGAAAGAGTGTCTCGATCGATATCAGGGTCTCTGCACGTTTAACTAACGCAGAGAGCGGTGAGATTCTCTGGCATGGGTCGGCATCGAAAGACGCGGTAGTTGAACAGAGGTCCGTCTCCGGAGTTGTCTCGCAGTTATCTCTGGGGCTTGGAAGCGCAGTTCAGGAGCTGGCTTCTTCCATGCAGGATCATCTGCGTTCCTCGCCACCCCACATTGCTCAACCGATACCGATACAACCCACCGCGAGTAACTCGCCTTAGGAGTCAGGAATGCCGGAATCAGCACAGGGTGTAGACAAAAGGACGCGATGGCAGCGTCTTCGGGGTCTTCTTGCGCCAGTCGCGATCCTTCTGATCGCAGGCGGCATCGTGGCTGTCATCGCAGGAGACTGGGTCACGTGGACGGTCGCTCGTACGGCGCAGGAAACAGATGACGCCTACGTGAGGGCCGATCTCACGCCGCTCAGCACGAAGGTGGCAGGGCTCGTGGCGCAGGTAGCCGTTTCCGATTACCAGACAGTGAAAGCCGGGGATCTTCTCGTGGCGCTGCGGGACGACGACTTCAGGGCGCAGGTGCGACAGGCGGAAGCCGCGGTTACATCCGGCGAGGATTCTCTGATCAACAATCAGCGCCAAAAAGACCTGCAGGACGCGCGGATACTTCAGGCGCAGGATGGAATTGCGTCAGCTGAAGCGGATGTCGCGGCAGCTGAGGCCGGCATTGAAGCCGCGAAATCGGCGGTCGCCAGCGCACAGAGTGGAATCGAAGGCACGAAGGCCGACGTGCAGCGCACACTTCTCGAGAGAAAGCGGCAGGAGGCATTGATTGCCACGGAATCCGCCACAAGGCAAAAGGTGGAGCAGGTGGCGGCCGACGAAGAGCGATACCGCGCGACGCTCTCTACGAATGAGGCAAACCGGTCCGCTGCCGAGGCCCAATTGGCCAGCCGGCAAGCTGACCTGGCGCGCGCGCGGGCTCATCTGGCAAGTTCGCAATCGGAGCTCGAAGCGCAGAGGAGAGAGCGCGCCGTACTGGACTCACAGGAACTTCTGCTGCACGCCGATCTGGCAGCGAAGAGAGCATCGCTCACGCTTGCACAAACGAATCTGGGCTATACCCGGATTACCGCTCCTGAGGACGGCGTTGTGAGCGAACGCAAAGTCAGAGTGGCGCAACTGGTCAGCCCTGGCACGCAGGTCATATCGCTGATACAGAAAGATCCGTGGGTGGAGGCAAATTACAAAGAAACGCAACTGCGAAACATGCGCGTCGGTGACGCCGCTGAGATCAAAGTCGATGCCATTCCGGGTGTCACATTTCGCGGGAAGGTGGATCATCTTGCGCCCGCCAGTGGATCGCAATTTGCGCTGTTGCCTCCGGACAATGCCACCGGAAACTTCACCAAGATCGTGCAGCGTGTCCCGGTCAGGATTGTGCTCGATAACTCTCAGGCCGATCTGGACAAGCTGCGGGCTGGTCTCTCTGTGATTGCAACCGTGCGCACGAGCACTGCCGGGCAGTAATGGGAACGCAGACGACGGCAACGCAAGTTCCAGCCACCGGGCCGACCGGGGGCGTGCGACACTTCACCAATCCTTATCTGGGAATAGCCGGCGTGTTTTGCGGAGCCGGAATTGCGACGCTGAATTCGCGCCTGGTGGGTGTCGGACTGCCGGACCTTCGCGGCGCGCTCGGACTGGGTTTCGACGAGGCCTCCTGGATTCCGACGGCCCTGAACATGGCTACTATGTTCAGCGGCGTATTCGTTTGCTTCCTGAGCGTCCTTTATGGCCCCCGCCGCATTCTGCTTCCGGCTGCAGCCGTGTTCGCACTGGTTTCCGCGGTTCTGCCTTTTGCTCCCGGCTATACAGCGTTGCTGGTTTTAGTGACCCTCGCGGGACTCAGTTCCGGCACGTTTTACTCACTGACGATGACGTTCGTGGTCAGCGCGCTTCCAAAAAAGCTGATCATCTTCGGAATTGCTGCTTATGCCGCGGACATTGTTTTCGTGAGTAACATCGCCTCACTTCTGGAGGGCTGGTTCATCGATGCTCTTTCCTGGCGATGGATTTTCTGGACCGCCGCCCTGGTGACTCCGCTCATGATGATCTTCGTCTACTTCGGGATTCCGCGCCGCGCCCCTGAAGATGCGCGGCCAAGCTGGCGGGGCTTCGCGTATTTCAGTGCAGGCCTGGCTCTTCTATATGGCGCGATGGACCAGGGCGAGAGGCTTGACTGGCTGCACTCCGGCGTCATCACCGGAATGGTTGTAGCAGGCGTATTTCTGATACTCGCCGCGGCTGTCAGGCGGATCGTCCAGCCGAACCAGATCGTCAATCTTTCATTCCTCAACCGTCGAAACACGATCATTCTGTCGTTCTCTATCTTCTTCTTCAAGTTTTCGCATCTTGCCACGATCGTGCTGATCCCGAATTTCCTGGGCAATGTCGCAGGTTACAAGCCGCTTCAAACGGGCACCGCCCTGGCCTGGGTAGCGATCCCGATGTTCGCGGTTGTCTGGCTGGGCGCTCTGCTGGTCCTCTATGCGAATTCGCGAGTGACGCTGATACTCGGGTTCGCAGTCGCAGCGCTCGCGAGCTGGCGCCTCGCGCACCTCGATGCGTCATGGGCTGGAACCAGTTTTGAAATGGTGGAACTTGTGCTGGCGGCGGGGTTCGCATGCACTTACATCGGTCTGGTAGCAAACATTGTTCTCGAAGGACTCGAAGCAGGCGCTTTGAGCAGTGCGGTCAATGCGGCTACGTTTTCCGGACTCATGCATTTCATACGAATATTCGGGGGTGAGGTGGGAGTTGCCTTTATGACCCGCGTTTTGACGGTGCGGGAGAGGTTCCATTCGAACCTCCTGGGATTGCACGTCTCGGCGGGCGACTGGATCACAAACGAACGCCTGCAGGCGCTGACCGCGGGGATGTTTCCAAAATCAGCTGGCCCGGATGAGGCACAAATGCGCGCAATGGAAATACTCAGCGCGCAGGTGCGGGCTCAGGCCTATACGATGTCCATTTCGGACGGATTCGTTCTGGTCGGGTGGATGGTGGTTTTGTTTGTGGTGCTGATGGCCTTTCTGCACAGACCGCGTTTCAGCTTTCAGGATCTGAGGAGAATGTAATGAAATATATTAGTCTCTGCTGGCTCGCGGCGGTCCTGTCGCTCGCAGTTCCGCCGGCCTTTCCTCAAAATACGCCCGCGGTGCGTCATCTGTCACTGAAGGAAGCTGTGCAGCTGGCGCTTAGCCAGAACCGGTCGCTGCGAATTGCGCGGCTGAAGGTAACCGAGAATGAACAGCAGAAAGCCGGCGAACGATCGGCTTACTTCCCAAGCCTTACGAATCAGTCGAATATCGTCCATGTCACGGATCTGCAGAATATCGGTATTCCCGCCGGCGCGCTCGGTACGGTTGGAGGGGCGCTGGTGCCCGGGCATAACGTCATTATTCCGCAAGGCCAGAACACAATCTATTCCACTGGCACGATGCTGAGCCAGCCCCTGACACAGCTCATCCGGATTCGTGCGCAGAATCAGATCGCGGCAGCGCAGGTTTCCGGCTCCAAAGACGATCTCCTAAAAGCCGAGAACGATGTGGCGCTTCAGGTGCATTCGCTCTATTTCGAAGTTCTAATTACGGGCATTCAGAAACAGGCGGCTCTTCAGCAGACGAAGTACGCCGGTGATAATTTGCGCGAAAGCGAAGATGGCATCCGAAACGGCAGTGCGCTGAAGGTCGCGGCAATTCAGGGCCGCGCCGGAGTCCTCGAAGGTCAGCAGGCGGTCCTTACGGCAGATCTCCAGATGGACGATCTCACCACTGAACTCGATAACCTGCTCGGACTTCCACTGGACACCCGATTCGAACTCGATCCGAATGTTCCAGCCGATTTCGACCCGCGCCCTCGTGAGGAATACGTTCAGACTGCGTGGGACAAGAACCCCGAGGTCCTGTCCGCCGACGACGCTGTCAGGAAAGCGCGCGCAGGTGTGGCCGCGGCAAAGACCGCCTACATACCGAATATCACTGCCTACGCCCGCCAAAGTTACCAGGATGGCGTCCCTTTCCTTTTAAGGAACTTTGGCGAATTTGGGCTCACCATGAACTGGGAAGTTTTCGACTTCGGCAAACGCCGGTCACAAGTGCGCACGCACGAGGCTCAACTGGCTGAGGCGGAGGAAAATCTGCGCCGCATGAAAGACGACGTGGCAACCGCAATTGACAAGAGCTATAACAAGCTGACGAAAGCCAGGAGCATGGTCGTTGTGGCGAATGAGGTCGTAGAACTTAGAAAGGAAAGCGAGCGTCTTGCGGAAAATCAGTTTGCCCAGGGTGAAGTATTGACTTCCGCGCGAAGTCAGACGACGGCCGCGACTTACAAGGCTCAGGCTGACTATCTTCAGACCAGGCTTGGTTATTTGCTGGCATGGGCCGAACTTCAGGAGCAGGCTGGAATTACGCCGGGACTGTGAGCCAAACAAACAACCGCTCTGGCCGCTCTTATCAGGTACAAGCGTTGTCGCGCGGCGGAATTCATGAGACTTCTGCCGTCGCGGCCTCGGGTTAGAAGGAGAAATCTCAAACTATGAAGACATTAAAGCTCGCCCTGGCAGCGTTTCTGGCCTCCGGGGCGGTCATGTACGCGCAGGAAAACACGCCGAAAGTTGAAGTGGGTCTGGAGTATTCATGGCTGCATGTCAACTCATCGAACTATGATTATCAGCGGACCGGTAACGGCGGATCCGGTTATCTCGAATACAACATCAACCATCTGATCGGGCTCGTCGGGGATTTCGGCGGTTACGCCAATACCAGAACAGGGATCAATGACAAAGTTGTGACTTACCTGTTTGGTCCTCGGTTCACGTGGCGTCACTCCCGGTTCAATCCGTACGTTCAGTTTCTATTCGGCGGCGCCTACGCCTGGGCCGGTCCGACCAATTTCAGTCAGAATCAGAACGCATTTGCAACTGCGGCGGGAGGTGGGCTGGACATTAACCTGTCTAACCATATATCTCTCAAGCCAATTCAGGTCGAATATCTGACGACCCAGTTTGACAGCGCCAGACTGGGCGGTTCGACGCAGTCATTTGGCGATCACCAGAATGACGTTCGTTATTCCGCGGGTATCGTATTCAAGTTTGGTGGCAAGTAGAAATTGCGCACCAAAGAGAATACGACTTATGCGTTGCCGGCGGGCGGCAGCACGAGAAAAAAGATTGCTTATGATTAACCGCATACTTCGATCGGCCGCCGCCGGTATGTTCCTTACAGCATCTCTGGGGCTGTGTCAGTCGAACACGACTGACACAGCGCCTGACACAACCCCTGCCACAACCCAGGACAGCGAAAGCAAACATTTGTTTTGGGTGATGCCCAATTACCGCACCTCACCAAGCCTGACCGACTATCAGCCCCTGACGGTACGAAAGAAGTTCAAAGTAGCGGCTGATGATTCCTGGGACCGCGGCACGCTGGCCTTGGCCGCCATAGCCGGAGCAGAGAACCAACTGAGTAACTCCAATCGGGCTTTCGGCCAGGGCGCGGCCGGATTCGGGTGGTATTTCGGGACATCGTACGCTGATTTCGTAATCGGCGATTACATGACGGAGGCCGTGTTTCCGTCTTTGTTGCATCAGGATCCTCGCTACTTCAGACGTGGCACAGGCAGCTTCTGGTCCAGACTGGGTTATGCCATCGGGCAATCGTTCTGGACGCACAACGACTCCGGACGCAGTGGATTCAATTATTCTGAATGGCTCGGGAACTCAGCCGCAGTTGCGATCTCGAATGCTTATTATGCAGATAACCGCAGCGCGAGGGACAACCTTTCTCAACTTGGAACCCAGGTCGGCATCGATACGGCGGGGAATGTATTGAAGGAGTTCTATCCCGAGATTGTGCGCAAGTTTACGCGGAAACATCAGCAGGCAGAGAGCATTCATTAGTGATTGTCATCTAAGACTTGTGGCGCTGAGTTTCATCGCGGCATCCCGCCCGGCGTCTATGCCAGTGTTGTGTCCCGGTTAAGAGCTTACGCAGTGTCCAATCTCATTTAGTCACGAATTCGGCCCGACGCTGGCCTTCTGACCGCCGTTTCGAGGTGAATGGCGCCGAGCAGAAGCTCGGCGGCAGGGCCGAAGCCCATAGGCGCTAAGATAAGGCACCGTGGCCACCGCCTATTGTGGCTGGACTAAATTGGGTTGCCAACATTTTGTATGTAAAATGTTTTATCTTAGCGCTTA
>Ga0182024_10019838_pt1 | contig 12342 bp, 16 predicted proteins | sample P32metaG_FD_120480 | JGI IMG/M metagenome (GOLD analysis project Ga0182024, IMG submission 120480) | Permafrost microbial communities from Stordalen Mire, Sweden - P3-2 metaG (Illumina Assembly) | ecosystem: Environmental > Terrestrial > Soil > Wetlands > Permafrost | place: Sweden: Stordalen...
GCCATGGGTGGAAGAATGATGTATTTGATCCGCAGAAGTAGGGGTTATTACTGTAGTTTGCTGTGCAATGTTGGTTACATGTTGGTAGGTTGGAAAGTGTTATCTCAAATGTTCGTTGATTGTGCTGTACGGTTTCGGTATTGGGTCAGGAGAGAGATACCGACTACACAGCCCGCCAGAAAAACAGTGGTTACTATTCTCATGTTGCATATATTCTTGCGACACCCGCTCGAAAACGAACCCATTCCACCCTCCATCTGACGACCAACTACCAATCGCCCTGCAAGTCCTCCAATTGGCCCCCCCGCATCCCATCCCAAAACCCTTCGCCGAGTGGGGCCGCACTGCGCCGCACCCCGCAATTCCTCAAATCCACAAATCCACTCTCTCACGGTCCTCAACGAAGATCCCAGCAAGTACAACCAAACACTCACAAATCCACTCCGTAACAGCTGTCTCAGGAAGATGTCGAAGAAATTGAGCGTTGCGGTAATTGGGCCCACCGGTCTCACTGGCTCACACGTCGTCGTCGAGGTACCTCCACAGATCCCTCCCCCGCAAGGAATCCCCCTTCCGCTTTTGCTTGTACATTCTACTGTCGTTGCGCACACTCGGCCAATTCCACTGCTTTATGATTGAAACATGGAACTAATCTTTGTAGCTATTGAATCGTGGACATAGTGTCACTGGAATATCCCGCAATCCAAATTCAATGGGGACGCATAAACGATACAAGGGCGTCTCACTTAATGTCTTCGATGCCCCCACCGAGCAATTCGCCAACACCCTCAAGGGTCATGATGTCGTTATTTGGTATCCCCCTTGGCTATCCCCCTATTCCAAGAGCCTTTTGTTAGGGAAACCTTTTGCCAAGTCCTCTGCAGGGCGGTTTGTTGAATCCCTTTCGTCGGGGGGCAAGATTTATTTGGGTCGGGAAGTTGGCTGATGGCAGTACTTTCGGACCCCATACGGGCCATGTGGTCACTTATGTCCCCTTCGTAGAGGGAATGCGGAAAATTGTCCTGGCGGTGAAAGCCGCCGTTGTGCCGTATTTTATCATGATTGGAGGCACGGGGTCCACAATCCTCGAAAGCGAGGGCGTTAACTGTTGTGATTCACGGAACTTCTGGGTCAAGGTATCTTCCCATTTCCTCATCCCTCGCATGCATCTCCAGGGAGTTTAACCATATCTTGTGTTTTCATGGTATCTGACTTTTGCGGTAGTACTTCAACATGATCGCAAGGGCCCCCGTCCACGTAGCATACATGGAAGCAATCATGCCTCCCGAAGGCGCTGCCCTGCGGAAACAAATGTACGCCCTGAAGGCTCTCGACGAAGGACGCGCCACGCCCGAAGACCACAAACAAATTGAGGGTACCCCCCCTTCCCGCGGGCAATGTCGATGTCCCCATTCCCCACGCGTGTGTCATGGCAATATCTGATCGTAGAATTTGAGCGCGTTTTTGGAGAGGCGATCGAATTTGTAAAAGGCTGTCGAACTACTTTCCTCTTCTTCCTAGACAACAAGTACCCCCCCTCCCGTTTCCCATCTGACTCCCCCAAACCACCTCCCCATCTCACGAACATCTCCTGACTTTACCTAGATCCTTCAATTGGACATTCCTCTCCCCTCCCGCAAACTACTGCCCCTCCGTAGGCGTAGGCACCTACACCGCCATCCCAAACGACTTCCTCCCCGTCGACGAGAACAACCAATACCGCGGCATAGCGACCAGTGATCTTGCTATTGCGCTGGCGGACGAAGCGGAGTCTAGGGCCCATCCGTTTATGCATTGGACTTGTTGGGCGGAGCAGCCCGATTTGGTTACTGAGGTGCCTATTTATTTGACGCTTAAGGATGTCAAGAATTTGGATTAGTTATAAAATAAAAAGGGGGGAGGGGGGATGCGGAGAGGGAAGGAGGATCGAGTTTGGCGATGATTGTGTTCGTATCGTTAGCTTGGGATAGATTGGATCCATGAAGTTGGTGCAATGGGAATTAGATATTCCTCGAAAGCGTATCCCTCGCTCGACCCGTAACAAGGCTTCCTGCTCGCGCAATGCGAGTCGTTGGAGATCGTCCGTCCTTTTCTGTTCAATTTTATCCCTCCCATATTCCATCTCATGAGATGGAATATGAAGCAGCCTTCAGATCTCGCACAACAGTATGTATAGCCCACCGTCTAAGCAACATCCGACAACATCAGAATCATAACGATCAGTTCACCATCCTATTTTGCAAATTGCTTCAATGACAACTTGTAAGGATAAAATATCTGTACACGGAGAAAAGCATCCCTCCTGGTCAGACTTAAGACACACGTGACGTCATACCTAGATACTTTCAGATGTTCCGGAATACTAAAACAAGCTATCACTCAAGCTAAATAAATTATACGTTGAACAATAAAACACTGAATAATTAAGCCTGATAACCAGGCAAACGAGTGATATCATGTTCGACCTGCTCCTTTGCATGCGTCAAATCCTCATCCAACTGCGTCGAAACAGCAACATCCTTCTTCTTCCAGTCCACAGCATCCGTTTGAGACCCAACAATATTCCCCATCATTTCGAAATCCACTACTCCGACGGAACTATCACTGAAATCCTGTCCCACGTTAATTGGCACCTTGGCCAACACACGTTGAACAAGCTTCGATTTCTTGCCCATGGGAGTCTCGTTCATGGTCTTGGTATGCTCGTCGGTGACATACTTCAAGTATTGTGCTTTGGCGGCCTTGGTGCCCGTATGAGAGAAGTGTAGATCGATGAAGAGATCGATTTGTTGAAGCAGTTCTGCCCAGAGATTTTTGCGACGGGTAGCAACAGTTACTTTCCTCGGAGCTGATCCCGGACAACAATCTGCCAAAAGTCTGATGTCGCCTAGAACTTCCATCACCTGGCTCAGGGAGCCCTCGGCGAAGGCCCGGCTAGGCTCATGCTGGAAGAACTCGTACACACGGGGGATATGTGAAAGAATCGCAGGTCGCTCAATGGTATCCGGCCACGGAGGCTGAGCATGCACCAACCTTGCAAGTTCAGTAATCATTTCCGCTTTGACTACTTCGAGAACATTCACAGGTGCCTTCTTCCTGCCCGGCTGAGCGAATTCACTCCAAAGCATATCCAACTTGTTCCCAAAGGGCAATGCCAGCAAAATTGCAAACTCATTCATCTCCTCGGCTCGACTCGGCGGCACCGGTTTCGTAAGAATGAACTTCGAGTTCGCATACGGGGTACACGGCCGGACCTCGATTCTACCCGCTCCGACGACCGGATTCTCGCATTCCTCCGCTATGGTCCACGAGATAAGGAACCTGCTATTGGGGAGTTGGCGCAGTAATTCACTCGCTGCACGGTTGGCCTTACTTGAGCAGCGGCCGGTGTTTGCGCCCTTCTTGGCGGGGAGACATACGAACTGGGTGTTGTAGAAGTTCTTTTCGTGGCGTTCTACGCGGACAGCTTCGACGAGTTGTTTTATGGTGTTGAACTCGACGGAGAGCGAGTAGGAGGGCGTACATAACAGACGACTGAGTTGCAGGGGGTTCTTTTGATCGATTCCCGAGACGAAAATACTAGTTCCGTTGAGAGTAGCAGGCGAGAAATCCATGGGATCGATCAAGTTCACCGCAGTACGTTGTCCCCTGTCGAAATATGGGAATTGATTCCCAAGCATGATGATTGTCTTGCCTTTATAGAGTTGAAACAGACTTTGACGTTCTCCAGTCCGGCTGCCGGCGAGTAACTCAAGGTGACCATTGACAGAGACATTCCACACATCCAACTTCAATCCGAAGCGGGTACGAACGAGATGATTCCACATATCCATTTCCTCAGATGTCGTTTCAAAGTTTGTAACGAGCAGGACATTGGCTTCAGGATTGTGACGGAAGGTATTCGATACTTGGATGGGGAAGTCGTAGACTTGTATCGGACACGGCGCAGACTTGTCCGGTGGGGTAAGAAGAAGGGAAACGCGGACATCAGTCTTCTCGTAAGGAGTCGCCGTCGCGGGAACTTTGACAGCCAATTCGACTTTGTGACTGGAATGGGCTGACAAGACGTTGATTGGGAGCTCGATTGCAATAGAATTGGTATCACCAAAGGTCAAAGCGGAGGCCCCAGTTTGAGTAATAACAAATTTGATTTGTCTGCCCGAGGCACTTCCAACACCAAGGTCCTTGTTGCTCTTATTGTCGATCTACTATTAACCTCGAACATGGGATGTATACCTTCCAGGAGAAAATCGCCTCCTGCCCAACAGTCAAACACCTCAGAAACTTGGGCGTGCTCATTTCCACGGGATGCTCCAGTGTGACCTTGTTGGCGGCGTGGAAGCCGGGGACAGGACGGTCGATTCCTGACATGTGTCCCCGAAGTTGAAAGGCATCGTTGACGGAGAAGGGTTTCCCCTCTGTTGCATCCTTGGGACGTTTTACGCGGAACGTGAATTTTCCGTCGATCAGGACAGTTGCGCCGCTCATGATGGACCGTGGGACGACGTGAGTTGTTCTACGAGCGACAAGCCAGTCCGTTGACTCTCCCTCCATCGTAACCTCCGAGGCACTGGGCGACGGTGTGCCCCCTACAATCAGTCAGAATATGTGGAGGACGAACCAGAGTTTTCGACACGAATGTTGCGAAGGACGATATTTTCCCCGAATTCGAGAATCCCATCTTCATTCTCGTCCACAATTTCAAAGTCCACCACCTGTAATTTGTAGGCTGAATCATACGGACCGGCAAGTTGGCCCCCTGGCTTTTCCACATAAATCTCAACCCTGCCGTCCGCGCCATCCTGTCCATCGACGGGATTCGCACTGCTGGGAGCGCCAGTCTTTCCCCCTGCTCCCGCTTGTCCACCGACATTATGGTGGGTAATTTCGTGTGTTCCACCCTCGGTCGTCTTAGTCGTCGTCCGCCTACCATTAGTCTACCGCTTTTTGTAACAGACATACGACGTATAGGATGTCCCACCGCGGCCGCCGAACCCACCGGATCCGGGGGACCCATTGAGTCCGGCCTTCCCTCCCTTCCCTCCTTTGACATTAGGCGGATTCATCGCCAACAGGAGATCCAAATCCTGTTCCTTGACAACAAGCTTCAACTGTCCCGCCTTGCCTCCGTTGGCGCCGGACGTACCATCCCCGGCACTCCCTCCAGCTCCCCCAGGACCGCCATTTGTTCCGCTCATGTCCTTGGTAGCGTTCCTGCCGTCAATGCCGTGTCCGCCTCCCTGGCCATTTCCTCCAGACCCACCGCGCCCACCGGGTCCACCACACGCGGAAAGCGACAGCGTTCCCTCCTTGCCCAGATCGTGCACGAACTTCTCTGCTAATTCCGTATGGTCGACTGTCTGGGTGCACGGCTCCGTGTGCTTATCCACTGTTACGTGCAAGTTGAGGGATTGCTTGGGTATAGAGCCATCACCGCGCCTCAACGCGACATGGACGGTCTGCGCATTTCTCCCAATGGTCGGGGCGGTTCCATTTTCCCCATTCAATCCTACACATTAGTCAAATTCTTCCTTTTCGCCATTTGAGGGACGTACCATCCACACCAGGCTCACGGGCGTGCTCATTGTAGCCAGTTCCATCAGTCCCATCCTGCCCACGTCTGCCATCCCCGCTGATCCTGAGGTCACCGATTGCCATTGTATTTTGGAGAAAAGCGAATTTCGGATCACTTTATTAGCCTCCCTTGAGCGCGGCGGGAGGGCGTGGTGTGCCTGCCCCTGCCCCTTTTTCTGGGAATGAATCTGACCATGTCTTTGGCCAATCAGGTTGACAAGAAGCCCGCAACCCATTTGAGAAACTTTCGCATTACTTTTTCGCTTTTCATCTCCCGCGGGATGTAATGTTCCACCGTTTCATGTGAGGAACACGGCCAGAATGAGACGGAGACTTGATTATCTGTACAATAAAGCGGCGGATGCAAAACCTTATCTCGACTTCCCCAGAACCAGTTCCCAATAGCCCTTCAGTTCATTCCGGAAGTAATGCGGGCATAACACGACCACGTGTCTAGAACTATATAAAGTTTAGCTTGGACCCCCTCGGGATGGAAAAAGTCTATTTAAGTGCGCGCGGGCCTCGGTCTGGACGCTGTTCTGCTTCCAATTCATTTCCCAGCAATCACACTGAGCTATTTTAGGGATGCGCTTTTAGGCGATATGGCCAATTACCAGGCTGTGCAGTATTAGTGTCCCCGTTCCGTTGCCGTACACACAATGCGGAGCGCCCACTTCCGTTGGCGCTATGTATTTATGGGCTATGTCTGGAGGATCAGAGCAGGATGGTTGTTGACATCGATCATGACTCGCTTTCAGGCTCACGTGGCTAGCTAGATGTTTTCGTGTTTGTATCCTTTGTTGGACCAGGTTACTTCGCAGGATCCACTCGTTGGGAGCTAGAATGCAAGTTCGCCTGCGCCTGATCTTCACCGATCAAGCCTGTTACAAATCTTCTGACTGTAATTTAGTGCACTTTACGAGGTCCACACCCTGCAAATGACCCGCCACGTACAGACCGCCGGCACAGGGTAAATAAACTTTTTACCCACGTGCCCGGCCCATTGTACGCCCATTTCCAGACCCAAGCATCCAACAAAACACGACCCGCTCCAGCCCTTACACCGAGTCGGTCGTGAACGATGGTCGCGGAACCCATCTCCATCGCCGTGACAGCAGCCACCCTCGTCGCTACCTGCGCCAAATGCACCGCCTACATCTGGAACCTAACAAACCAAGTCCGCATGGTGGATACAACCATCACAACGCTCGGCGTAGAAATCACCTCCCTCTCGCAAGTCCTGGAGAACATCCGGATGAGTTTCAACGACCCCAATATCAAGGAGAAGGTCTTGGCTCCGCAGACGGGCCATGAGCTCGAGCATTGGAAGAGTGTTCAGCGCAGTATGAATGACTGTCGCGAGACGCTGGAGAAAATGCAGGGGATTTTCGAAGGGTTGGGGGCCACGAGGACGAGGTTCGGAATCGCACTCAAGCCTAAGAAGTTGATTAAATTGAACATGAAGGATCAGGATATAATGTTGCTCAAACAGCAGATCACGGCTTATCGACAGACGATGCAGTTATCCTTTCAACTCATCACCGTGTACTCCCCCAACTCTATAAATAGATGTTTTTCGCTATTCGTTTCAAGGGTCGTGTTGACGGTAGATCTTCGGTTTTGAGTAATGAAGAACTCAGTCTGAGTCTCATGTCGAAACTAGATGCCCTGAAACTGGACATTCACGAAATAAAAACAAGTCAACAACGTCTTATTCCGCCTTCCCAAGAAAGTCGACAGGGCAATACCGAAACACAGAATTTAGCGGCCGTCGTCACCGCAGCCTCGCAGGTTGTGTCGTCAGCAGCCGAAATTGTCCACCAACGATCAGAAGGGAGTAAAGTCGATGTCCCGGGACATATGTCAGAGTTGACGGATGACAAACGAAAAAGACTCGCGCAGTGGCTTGTCGATGCCGCAATTCCCGAAGAACAAGAGAGCCCGCCATTTAGTCCTTCCACTGCGACCGCTTCTAGCGCCGTGTCAGATATCTTCGATAGACAGCGTCAGTCAACCCTGAACACAGATATCACTACCCCGACTTTATACAATCCAAAAACACAATACTTCCCTATTGACCAGGTAGCGGAACCTGATGAATTAGATGAGGAAGAAGGGGAAACAGCAACGGGACTTTCTCCCATTTCATCATCACCTCGATTAGAGAACAGACTTCGAATTGATACTGGGGTAGACACCAAAGATATATCAACTGTCTGCGTTATCCCTATCGAGCCAGATACATCCATTGAGGGGGATGACTCCGACGGAGAAGACAAAGATATGTTGATGAAGGAATGGCAGGAAATCGGCCTCATGAAATATGACGAAGGAGAATACGCGGAATGCGAACAATACCTCGAAAAGGCATCACAACGTTGTCGAGCACTCTACCCAACCGATCTTCCTCGCCAAGAAATCATACTGGAAACGCTCAGTGCTGCAATTGCCCATCAGGGCAAATGTAGACAAGTTGAAGAAATCCTAGACAACACACCTTCCACTACGACGTGGAAATATCGGATAACGGAGATTATGATCACAGTGTCTCTGGAGGAAGGGAAAAGTAATCAAGCAAACAGTCTATTCGACAGGTACGGTAACGAATTGCTCGGCAGAAGCTCGATCCTCGAACATCTCATCTCGCTGTGCATAAAAAACGGGATGTGGTCCGTAGCAGTCAAGATCGCAGGGCGGTACCGATTCCCCTCGCGAGACACTGCCTTGGAGACATGTATCACGCTGACACGACAACGCTCAAATTGGGAATATGCCGCTTTGTTCCTCCAAGAGCTGTTGGCCGGGAAACTCGAATCCGGAGGAGAAACCTCGGATGTGTACCACGCGTTGGCAGAAGTCCAAGTTGAAATGAAGGACTATTCGAAAGCTCGTGAATCGGCCCAAAAGGCAGTCAAAGGACGGATCAAACTCGGCACCGAAACCAAGAAAGCACAGGAGGCGATATACTTGTTGGCAAAATTAGCTTTTGAAATTTTTGGACCTGCGAATCGGGTGGAGTATGACTCGGCGATAAAACTTCTCAAACTCAGTACAAGAGGTTAGTTCTTCTCCACGCTGCCAGTCTAACAGGTAGAGAAATTGGAATTGGAATTACTCTCACGGATGTCATATTCCAAAGCGGCGCAAGTATTCGGACATTCTCTGCTGACGGGATTGTGTGAGGACTCGCAATTCGTTCGCGCAAAGTTGGACTTCGAGTCAATCCGTCAGGGTCTCAAGTTTGGCGGGGTGACTGCCAAGGACAGCAGCGGCGACACATTACTGCATGCTTTCTCCAACAATGGCAATCACGAAGCAGTGCAGTTTATCCTCTGTCTCGATAGCAGTGTTGAAATCCGCGGCAAATTAAACCAAACACCACTTGATTTGGCAGTCGTGAATGGTCATGAAAAGGTCATCAAGTTGCTTCTTGACAATGGCGCCATCATCGATTTAAAAGATCATCCCACAACCGCTTTGTTCAAAGCTTCTACCCTGGGATACACCGGATCCGTGCGATTATTACTGGAACATAAGAAACCCCAGTCATGGGATGCCCCGACAATGCTCTATCAGACTGCGGTGAATAAACACGAGGCAACCTTGCAAATCCTTCTCGAATACGGCGCGAAGGATAAAAGAAGCGTTGAAGATGATTACAGCCCATTCTTCAAGACCCCAGCCAGTCGACCCCGGAGAAGAACGGCTTTACACGAAGCTATTTCACACGGGCTTCGGGGGAGCGTCATTGAGATGCTGATAAATGACGACAATGTTCTTGCCGTGGACTCGAAGGGAAGGACGGTACTTCATGAAGGAGTTATACGTGGATCAGTCGCCGCTGTGGAATTGTTGATGAAGAGTAAAGTTGAGATTTCGGCTACGGATTCAGATGGAAAGACGCCGTTACATCATGCCGTTACCCGTGCTGGAGCGGAAGCCGGGGGTATCGTGAAGTTACTTTTGGAAAACAGAGCGATCGTAGATGCAATCGACAACGACGGAAACACACCGCTCCACCTAGCGATATTTACCGAAGGACCGGTGTCCGCGGAAATAATCGGTCTCCTATTACAATACAATGCCGATGTCAACGGGACGGAAAAATTAACTCACCAAGCGCTCTCCCGGATGGCCACACGAGGGACGCCGGCGGCAACAATCGTCGTGAATCTATTACTCAACAAGAATGCTGAAGTCAACGGATTGCTGGAGGCAAAGTATAGTGAAGAAGATTATGTGAGACTTACGGGACCCGAGACAGCGAGAAGGATCATGACCAGATTGGCTGCTGCAAAGAGGCGCAATACGCAGAAGTCAGCGGCAGGCCGTCGCACAGGTAGCGTATGGAAAAGAGGAAGGACAACCATCAGCAGAAACACAACCTTATGTATAACGCAAAAGGAGATTGTACTGACAATAGGATTTCGGATGGGCAAGCTAGAAAGGAGTGGAAGAAGGACGGGACTTGGATAAAGTCATCCGAAATATCCGCTTGTCTTGGGACGAGTAATGGAGATGTAGTTCCCTTCCGTACAACCTGCGCCGATCGAGACTGTTTACCGAAAAGCCCACGCGCCACAAGATTTGATCAACGATGTGGTGCTTTACGTTCAACCCGAGAATACTAGTCACGTCGTTGGTCAAACCTTGTGGCGCATAGGCCTTTCTGTAAACGGTCTCGATCGGCGCACTGGGTAGAACTGTTGGGTTGGGAGGTCACATGGAAACTGTTCTCGTGTATCTCTTCCCGCAGTCTCCTCAGAGGCGTCTTTAGGGTTCAGGAAGTGCAGAGGGAAGGTATTCGATGCAATCGGGGGAAGTTACAGGATCTTCGTTTCTTTGGAGTGTAAAATGGGAGCTCTCCCTTGATGTAAATTACCTGATGCGAAGAGTTTTATAGTGCTGCTCAACATCAGATGGACTCGCGAGTGGTTGATTAAAATCAACGTTCTGCCTCGAGTATAAAGCTTTTCCTGTGGTATCCATACATAATATCCTTGATTCATAAGTTCAGCCAATTAATTAAAAAAACGCTGCTAACTAAGTTGTGCGATAAAGGTTTCGCTTTTCCCATTAGATAATCGCGACGCGGCCAAAGCAGTGCTACTATGTAGTATGGTTGTGAAGCGAGCCATTGCACTGCCATTGAGTCCCGCGACATTGCTGCCAGCCTGCTGATACTCCAGTATGTTGAGTCGCCATGGAGTTGACCCAGCCCTCCTCACTGAGCTTCCACCGATGTGGGTTTATGGTGAGTTCCCATTCTGTCTTGGTCTTATCGCAGACACACCGTATATATGTCGCTATGTCCCATATCATGCCGCTTCTCTTCCAACGCCCTCATTCGGTCCTAGCTGGCTTCCTCAGACCAGGAGCGCTTATCCTTACGATGACCAGTTTGAAGATGAACCCTACCCAGTCCAACCTTATCGACTGCTTTCATGCCCATCAACAGGTGTCGGACCTACGCACGTCAGCTATTCGCTTCAACGAGATTCTACATTCCAGACCCATCTCCAAGAGCTGACAAGACTTTGCGGCCAGGGACTCCATGTCGACGAGCATGACACAAGACGCCTAATCGAGATTCTCGCCCCTCGTGCACCGCACGAAATCGATGCCCTGCGCCATGCCTTCGAAGCCAGCACAGGACAGGATATCACTATAACTCTTTGCTCACTATACCGTCAAAAGCCTTTTTCCGTGCAATGTATCTTGGTTGGTCTAACCATGGGCCCGATCTGCTACGACGTATGGCTTCTGCTTAGAGTATTCTCCTGGCCTAGTACTAGTGTTCTGATGGTAGATCTTGGAAAGAGATGAATTGACAGGACTTTTGATTGATATTCTGATTGGTCGATCGTTTCAGGATATTCAGTTGCTTTTGTTGAAGTATCGAGAGCAAACTTATGGGAGAAGTCTATTAGCAGACATCAATAACGGAGTCCGGAATCAAGAATTGCGATACGCTTTATCGGTATCATTACAACATAGTATTCGTGATCCTTTGGTACCCATCAACCAAATGCTCATCCAGCGAGATGTATCCGATATCACCACACTACTTCGATCTGGCGACGCAACAGCGATTTTCAACATCTTCCTTCGCCGTACGGACTCTCATATACTCGCTATTGGAATGTCCTATGGGATGGTAAACCTGGATAGAGACATCGATAAAAGCAACTCCCTATCCAACACTGCGAAAAAGGTACTGCTGCATGCCTTGAGAACGGCGTATAATATCCCCTACCGCGATGCTATTTTGTTGAATGAGTCCATGGGCGGGAGTTCGACGTTTCGAGTCGGTAATGATGACAAGTTAAGTATTCGCGCGTGTCGAATGCATTGGGCAAGGGATACTTGGAATTGTACAAAGCTGGAGTATGCCAATATTACGGGGAAAGATTTCGCGAGGAAGATGGGTCGGAGGAGTGGTACGTTCGGGGCTCTCATGGGTGCACTTGCGTCTCTTTAAAGTTGCTTAACATCTGTATTTGCAAAGGGGTGAATGGCGTATATAACTTGGTCAAAGGAATTATTGAATATAAGCTATGGCTTTGACAGAACATAATATACCTGACGTCTGTGAAGAATTGGTGCGATGTGCGATCAAGAACTGATATTTCTCTCTTCTATGATTCTCTATCAACGCGCTAGCTGGCTCCCTTTATCTTTGAGCTCTCCGGATGCGGTCCATTCGGTCCATTCGGTCCTTCGGTCCTTCGGTCCTTCCAAGCCATCAAGCCACATTGTCCTGGAGCC
>Ga0182024_10019839_pt1 | contig 12342 bp, 7 predicted proteins | sample P32metaG_FD_120480 | JGI IMG/M metagenome (GOLD analysis project Ga0182024, IMG submission 120480) | Permafrost microbial communities from Stordalen Mire, Sweden - P3-2 metaG (Illumina Assembly) | ecosystem: Environmental > Terrestrial > Soil > Wetlands > Permafrost | place: Sweden: Stordalen...
GAAGCTTTTCCTCGCGTTCGGCGACCACGACCCCGGTAACCGACATTTATCCGAGCGTAACAAAGTCCGCAAGCTTTTGCAAGTGTTGATACTGTTACATGTAACAGTATCAAACCCAGGAATAACTTGTATAAACATACTAGAGAGGCCAAACTAGCAGGAGTTCCGATTTGCTTGGGCCAACGTTTGGCCCTGGGGTTTGTACTAAGTCTCACATGGATGTTCCAAGGAGAACAGAAGATATGCGTAATTCAAGCAAGACGCGCCTAAGCGTCTGCCTGGCTGTAGTTCTAGCTTTAGTAGCCTTCACCACACCGACATTTGCACAGCAGGTTTTCGGCTCCATCTACGGCACCGTTACGGATGCCAGTGGCGCCGCAGTGGCGAATGCCAAAGTCACCATTACCGACGTCAACAAGGGCACCAAATCCGAAGTGACCACCGACGCCAACGGCAACTACAACAAAGGACAGTTGATTCCCGATGGCTACAAGCTAGTCATTGAGGCCCCTGGCTTCCAGCGCGTGGCTTCGAACGAGATCCCAGTCCGGGTCGACGAGGCAGCTCGCTACGACGCGGCGCTCACGGTTGGTTCGGTTACGACGGAAGTGGAAGTCTTGGCGGTAGCGCCGCTGCTCCAATCCGATCGTGCTGACATTGCGCAGACATTCACTACCAAGGAAGTGGAGGATCTCCCGAACATCTCGCGCAACGTGCAATCCATGGAACTGCTCCAGCCCGGAACTGCGAAGCTCGGATGGCAGCACGCCTCCGATGAGAACCCGCAGAACAGCATCCAAATGGTGGTGGATGGCCAGCTTTTCTCCCAAATGGGTTACGAGCTGGATGGAACCACAAACCAGGACCCGATTCTTGGGATCATCGTGATCAACCCGACCATCGACTCGCTGGCCGAAATCAAGCAATCGCTCCAGAACTTCGACGCGGAGTTCAGCTATGTGGGCGGTGGGATTGCATCCTACTCCACCAAGTCCGGTACTAACGCCTTTCATGGCGACGCCTTCTTGTATAACCAGATCAACACGCCTGGTTTCGACACGGTGGCAAGAAATCCTTTTTCAAGCTTGCCCTCGGCTCTCTATAGGCAAAATCAGTTCGGCGGTTCCATTGGCGGACCGATCATCAAGAATAAGCTGTTCTTCTTCGGCGACGCCGAATTAAACCGGCAGTTCCAAGGCGGTTCCATCGTCACTAGCGTGCCCGATGCCCTGAGCCGTCAAGGCAACTTCAGTCAGTGGCTCGCCTTCAACCCCAACAATCAGATCTTTGAGCCCAACACGGGCAACCAGACTACCGGCGTAGGCCGAACGCCTTTTCCCAATAACACGATTCCCGGTAGCATGATCACCCCACAGTCTCAAGCGATCATGAACTACTTCCCAAGTCCCAACTATCAGCAGATCGCCGGTGAGCCATTTATCGACAATTACGCTGTGAACGGCGGCACTGCGATCACCTATAACAAGTGGGACACGCGCGAAGATTATTACCTCAATCAGAAGAATACGATTTTCGGCCGTTACAGTTATACCGGGTACACGGAAGCTGCCCCGGGCGCATACGGCGTAGTAGCTGGTGGTCCAAATTTTGTCAACTACGCCGGCAGTTCCGTATCCCGAGACGACAGTGTAGCCATTGGGTGGACCTATACCCTCAGCCCCACGACGATCAACGAATTCCGATTCGGCTATATGCGGTATCACGTGTTTGACGTGCCGCAGGGATACGGTACCGATCCTGCCACCCAGGCGGGAATCCCCGGCTTGAACCTCGACAAAACCTATACGTCCGGCATGCCGTATTTCGACATCAACGCTCCAAATCAGGACTACAAGCTCGGTTACGCGCTCGGCGTCAACCAGTGCAACTGCCCGTTGACTCAAACCGAACGGCAATTCCAGTTCATTGACAATCTGACCCATACGGTCGGCAAGCACACCTTCAAATTCGGCGCCGATCTCCGCTACGCCGAGAACCTTCGTGTCCCGAGCGACAGCCATCGTGCGGGTGAGCTTACCTTCGGCTCCGGCGCTACCGGGAACGTCCCGGCCGCCGGCCAAAACGAATTCGGAGGTATCGGTCTCGCGACGTTCGAGTTGGGTGATGTGACTAGCTTCAACCGCTACGTGAGCACCAGCACCAATGCCCAGGAACAGGAAAAGCGCTTCTTCTGGTATGGGCAAGATGAATGGCGCCCCACCCCCAAGTGGACCATCACCCTGGGACTGCGCTGGGAAATGGTTTTCCCCGAGACTGTGAACGGACCGGGTAATGGCGCTACTTTGGATCTGTCCAACGGCTTGATGTATGTGTTCGGGGAGGGCGGCGTTTCCTCGCATGGAATCCAAAACATGCTGTGGCATAACTTCGCTCCGCGCGCCGGTTTTGCTTACCAGCTCACTCCGAAGACGGTTATCCGTGGCGGCTACGGCTGGTCCTATGATTTAGGTGTCTTCGGTTCCATCTTCGGGCACAACGTGACTCAGAACCCGCCCGTTTTGTCGAACCAGAACCTCAACGCTCCGACTGCATTCGGTGACGTGTTTACTTTGGCCCAGGGACCCTCCGCCCCGGCGACGGTCGCGGTCGGCTCGAATGGGACATTCCCGCTGCCGAACGGCATCAACGTCAAATTCCGGCCTCCACAAATCACGCTGCCGGAAGTCTATCAGTACAATCTTGCGGTTCAGCATCAGCTAACCAATAAGATCGCGGTGCAAGGCGCCTATGTCGGAAACCAGGACCGGCACGGGTTTATCGGAACTTCCGGCCAGACGGTTAACCCCAACCAACCGGTCTTCACTCCCGGCGTTTCAAATCTCAACTTGGATAGGCCCTACTACGCCAAGTACGGTTGGACACAGGACCTATCCTATTACTGCGACTGCTCAAATGCGCATTACAACTCGTTCCAGGGACTCGTCAGGATCAACGCTTGGGACGGTTGGACCTTGCAGACCAGCTATACCTACCAGCGATCCTGGAGTGACGCGCCGGGGAATAACGGCTACGACAATGGCTACGACTTCCTGTTGAACCGCGCCGCTGGCACTGGAAACAGCGGGTTCTTCCCCAATCAGCAATGGACCTTCGCCCAAACTTACGACCTTCCGGTCGGGAAGGGCCGCCGATGGGGCTCGAACATGAACCGGGTTGCCGACGCAGTTGTGGGCGGTTGGGAGCTAAGCGGAATCACAACCTATTACAGTGGTTTCCCATTCAGTCCCACGCTGGAAAACTACGGTCCTGGTGGTGGACAGCCCAATACGGGACCCAACAACCGGCCAGTTTTGGGATCTGGGGGCGTGTATGCCGGAGCGGCTGGGAATCGCAGTCAGTGGTTCGTCGGCTGCCCGAACCAGAACTGCTCCACTGGCCCGTATTTGTGGCCCACGGCTAATACCTTCGGCAACTATCCCATCAATACTCTGTATGGTCCGCATTTCATCCAGCAGGACATCTCGGCGTTCAAGACGTTCAAAATGACCGAACGCTGGTCCTTCACGTTGCGCACCGATGCGCGCAACGCATTCAACCATACCAATCTTGGCCTGCCCAACTCTGATGTGCAGAGCCCGAGTGTTGGAGTGATCACCGGAATCGCCGGCGGCGGCTACATGCGCAGTCTGCAGTTCTCGGGAACGGTCCGCTTCTAGCTTTAACCGCTAACGTTTGACTAACGGCCGGTAGGGGAAACCCTACCGGCCTTTTTCTTTATGATGGATAGCATGCCGGGCGCCAAAAAATGTGGGGCAGGCGCTTTCGCCTGCCAACTAGCAAATTGCCCGGGGATGTGGCGCCATCTTCTGGCCGCCCCCGCACTGCTCTTCCTATGTCTGGCCAGTGGCCACGCCCAGGAACCCTGCGCCCGCTGCCACCCCTCCGAAGTCGCTGCGTTCGAGCGATCTCCCATGGGCCGATCCATAGGCCCTCCCTCTGTTTTTGAAGAAGGCCGCATCATCCACAAACTTTCGGGGAGCACCCTAACCATAAAGACGCACGATTCCCAGTTGGAACACACGCTAGAGCGCCGTGGCGTGGTTGCCAAATATCCCGTAGCGTACTCGGTGGGAGCCGGCATCGTCGGCTACAGCTACATCGTCCGGCTGGGACAGTACCTGTTTCAATCGCCGGTTTCCTACTACACGCAGACCAAAAGTTGGGACTTGACGCCGGGCTATGAGACCGATTCTCATCTCGATTTCACGCACCAAATCTCCAGCGGCTGCCTCTTCTGCCACACCGGATCGGTGGATCTCGTAAAAGGAACCGACAACCAGTTCGGCGATCCTCCCTTCACGCCGATCTCTTGCGAAAGATGCCATGGTTCCGCGGCCGCGCATCTCAAGAATCCCGGCCCGGGCTCCATCGTTAATCCGGCCAAGTTACCGCCAGGCCGGCGCGATAGCGTATGCGAGCAATGCCATCTGGAAGGGGAAACCAGGATATTGAATCCCGGGCGTGATTGGTGGGACTTCCAGGCGGGCCAGACCACCGAGAGCGTCTTCGTCACATATTTGCGGCCTGCCGCGCGCGGCACCCTGCGGGCGGTGAGCCAGAGTGAGCTGCTGGCTCAGAGTCAGTGCGCCAGAGAGAGCGGCGGCCGCTTATGGTGCGGCACTTGCCACAATCCGCACGGCAGCCGCGAGAACCGCGCGCAGGCCATCCAAAAAGTGTGTCTCTCCTGCCATGGCGATCTCTTCGCCGCCGGGCGCCATAAGCCAGCCGAGGAATGCGTGAGCTGTCACATGCCCCGGCTCCGGCCCACCAACGTGGCCCATTCCGCCGTCACCGATCACAGCATCCCGCGGAAACCGCATGGCCAGCAGTTCGAGGGCGGGGACAATCCCGAACTGAAAGCATGGCGCGAGCCGGATCCCGCGCTGGTCCGCCGTGATCTCGGCTTGGCGTATTTCGAGATGGCTTCCGCGAGCCACGCCGGCCCGGATTTGCTGCAAGCCTACCAGATTCTTTCCCAGTTGCCCCCTCGAGAGCGGGAGGATCCGGCAGTGGAGGCCGACCTGGGATCCGTCTTGTTGGCACAGGCCCAGACCCAGTTGGCCATCCAGATGTTCTCGCGCGCCTCGGCGCAGCAACCCTCCAACGCGCGCTATGTGTATTGCCTGGGAACTGCCCTGGAACATGCGGGTAAAACGGAGGAGGCGGTCAAGGAGTTGAAGCGAAGTATTGAGCTCGACCCCTCTCGGCCGGATGCGTATCTCGAGTTGGCCGAGCTCTACAAAAAAGCCGGGCGCGAGATGGAAAGCCGTAACGCGCTACGCGAATATCTGCGCTTTATGCCCCAAAATCTCCAACTTCGCTTGACGAATTGAATGGAAGAGCAGCAAAAATGCGCAACGGATGAAGCTGACTGGCCTACGGGGGCGTCAGAGATACAGAGGATACTGAACCATGAAGTTCTTCGAGTTGTCGCCGCTGGCCGCGATTCTGCTAACAGCCGGCGCCTTCACCGCAATGGCGCAACCGAGCCCAAGCAAGCTTGTCACCCTCAACGTAGTCGCCCTGGATTCGACAGGCAAGCCCGTCAAGGATTTGACTGCGTCCGACATTTCCGTCTTTGACAACAACTCCCCGCAGAAGATCGTGAATCTCCGGCTGAACCAGAGCGACGGGCCGCGTGCCCTCGTGGTTCTGTTCGATTTGATGAACTCGAGCGAGAATTCCCGAGGGGCCGTCTGGGAGGCTATGAAAACATCCCTGGCTCACACCCCGGCCTCAGATTCTCTTTATCTCTATCTGTTAGTCGAGGACGGCAGCCTGTATCCGGTACACCCACTATCCGCCGCTCCAGGTGAACCCTGGACAGAAGATGCCGTCGCCTTGCTGGATGTCGCCATGAACAAGGTCAACCAACTGAAACCCGTCGAATTGAGATTCAATCCATCGGTGCATTTTAACACTACGGTCCGCGCTCTGGACGACATCCGCGCAGAAATGGCGGCGTTGCATGGCCCTAAAGAGCTATTATGGGTGACCTACGGAATTCCAAGCTCCATTCGCTACGCTGGCGGCTGGTTCGACGGCGCTCCGATACTGCAGCAGCTGGGCGCAAGGTTCGTTCAATCTGAAATCGCGGTCTATACGGCAGACCCAGGCATGAATCTCGAACGGGGAATGCTGAATCGTGATTCGCTCGATATATTAACCGGCGCCACCGGCGGCCGCACCTTTTCAACTATTGACCTGAACCAGGCCATCACCCAAGCTGAAGCTGACGCCCGCACCAATTACACCCTTGAATACCAGCCGCCCGCCAAGAATTGGGACGGTAAGTACCATAAATTACGCGTGTCGAGCGACCGCAAGGGAATTAGAATCCAATCGCAACACGGTTATTTCGCGGTTTTAGGTTCGTAATTCCCGGCCAACAGAGAGTAAGATGAAGGAGAAGGGACTATGCGCGCGAATCTCGCGACTCCGACGTTCCTCGCCCTCGCGCTCACCATGGGCGCGCAGTCGCCCGATCCCGAACAAGCGCTGGCCAAGACGCGAGATAACATCCTCGAACGTACCGAGCGCCTACCCAACTACACTTGCGTCCAAACCGTAGACCGCAAGTTTCTCAAGCTCAAGAAGCCCGTCTTCCCGATTCCTTCCTGTGATGACATGAGCGCCCAAAGGAGCCCGAAAGCCGATCTTCTCGGGCTTCAAGCTACGGACCGCCTGCGCCTGGACGTCCAGGTTTCAGACGGAACTGAGATCGAGGCTTGGGCGGGCGACAGCCATTTCGGCAACGGCACTATGATGAGCCTCATTAAAGGGCCCTTCGGTTTCGGTACCGGGGGATTTGGTAATTTCCTAACGGACATTCTCACCGGCGCCGGCGTAAAGCTTTATTTTGAGGGCGAAGAGACGGTGGATTCGCTCAAGTTGTTCCGATATCGATTTCAGATTTCCCGGGAATCCAGCCACTATATGCTTCACGCCGGAAGCGAATGGCTGGTTACCGGATACGGCGGCGCAGTATGGATCGATCCCAAATCGTCCCAACTCAGGCGCCTGCTGGTTCAAACCAGCGAACTTCCGGAAGAGACCAATACCTGCGAGTCCAGCACCACCGTCGAATATGCAACCATGCGAATCGGAACCGGTGATTTCCTGCTCCCGCAGCACAGCACATTGCATTTTCTAATGAGGGACATGACGGAAAGCGATGTTGCCACAACTTATTCCCGCTGTCATCAGTTCCACGGAGAAGCGAACCTGGTTACCGATCCGGGTGTATCCGCGGGCGAAGAAGCACCCCCCGCCCCACCCCCGATTTCAATTCCAGCCGGTCTGGTAGTGCCGCTAAAGCTGGCCCAGGCGATCGATACGGACACCGCCGCGGCCGGCGATGTGGTCGTGGCCACGGTCAGCGCAGCCGTGCGCGATCCAAAATCAAATGAGATTGTCATACCAGCTCGCTCCACGGTCCGGGGACGCATCCTGAGGATGGAACACTCGCTCGATACACCGCGCCGTTTCGTCATTGCATTCCAACTTGAGACTGTGGAGCTCCATGGGATTCCGTCGCCGCTGTACGCAATCCAGCTCCGTGACGATGAAAGACAGGCCGCGAAGAATGCGCCTTCAGCGCTAGTGGAGAGGAGCCACCAGATATTCCTGCCAGCGCGAGGGGCGTCGCCCCTAGCGGCCAACTTCTCCGTTACGAGCAAGGCGAAACACTACGTCCTGCCACGCGGCCTGGAAATGCAGTGGCTCACCGTTCCCCAACCCTAATGGCACCCAGCATCCATCGTGGCGCACGCACTCTTGCGTGCCGCGTCGGCACTCATGCCGACGCCCGGACGAGCGAAATGAACGAAATGGCAAGGAGACCCATGCGCGCGTCCATCGTCTTCGCGACATTGCTCGGCACGGCTCTAGCAATCGGCGCCCAAGCACCGCCCGATCCAGAGCAAGTGTTGGCGAAAGCGCGCGATAACATTCTGGACCGTACCGACCGCCTGCCAAACTACACTTGCGTTCAGACTGTGGACCGCCAATACCTCCATCTTAAGCAACCCGTATTTCCCGTTCGTTCTTGCGACGACATGAGCGCCAAAAGGAACAAGAAAAACAATCTCCTGTACCTCGAGGCCACGGACCGTCTGCGCCTGGACGTCAAAGTTTCGGGAGGAACAGAGATCGGCGCATGGGCAAACGCCAGCCATTTCGACGACGGCAACCTGATGAAACTGATTAAAGGGCCCTTTGGTACCGGGGCATTGGGCACTATTCTGAGAGATATTTTCACGGGATCGAGCGTCAGCTTTTATTTTGACGGCGAAGAAGCAATGGATTCGCTCAAGTTGTTCCGGTATCGATATGAGGTTAGTCAGGAATCCAGTCATCATATGATCCACACGGGCAGCGATTGGGCCTTTACAGCATACGACGGCGCTGTTTGGATCGATCCCAAATCTTTCGAACTCAGACGCTTGCAGATGCGGACCAGCGAGCTTCCGGAAGAGTCAGGCGCCTGCGAGTCTACCACTACGGTCGAATACGCGAGCTCGCGGATTGGAACCGGTGATTTTCTGCTCCCACAGCACAGCACGTTGCATTTTCTGATGCGGGACATGGGGGAAAGCGACGTTGCCACAGCTTATTCCAGCTGCCATCAGTACCATGCGGAAGCGAATCTGATTACCGATCCGGGCACATTAGCCGCCGAGTCGCCAGCCGCCCACGCTCCGATTTCAATTCCAGCCGGCCTTGTATTGACGCTAACGCTCACCGAGCCCATCGATACAGACACCGCCGCAGCCGGCGATGTGGTGGTAGCAACGGTCAGCAAAATCGCGCGCGATCCAAAATCCAAAAAACATCAGGCCGGCGAGATTGTCATATCGAAAGGTTCCACGGTACGGGGCCGCATAGTGCTAATGCTGCACCTGCTGGATTTTCCGCAATCTTTTGTTATTGCAATCCAGCTCGAGACCGTGGAGATCAATGGCATTCCATCACCGCTCTACGCCATCCGGCCGCAACACAATGAACCGTGGAAGGTGACAAAGGTGATTTTAGACAGGTACCTCACGCGGCCCATATTTCTGCCGCCACGAGGGCAGTCGCGCCTGGTGTGCAACTTTCCCTTTTTCACCGATGCGAACCACTATGTCATGCCGCGCGGATATGAAACACAGTGGACCACCGTTCCGGCTTCTGAATTTGTTACCGAACCGCGACCGTAAGGGAGTCGGTGCCTTTTTTTCTCGGCTTCTAAGCAGCCTGCGCTCCTCAGTTAATATAAGAAAAGACCCCTTGCAGTCGAGCTTCCTCAAACTTTCCCGCCGCGGCTTTGTACGCTCCCTCTGCGCCACCCTGCCCGTGTTCTCCTTCGATCAACTCGCCGCCGCCACGGGACTCGGCATCCAGTTCGTCAACGTCGCGCACGAAGCCGGTCTGAACGCGAAAACCATCTTCGGCGCCGAACACAAGAACAAATTTCTGCTCGAAACCACCGGTTGTGGTTGCGCCTTCATCGATTACGACAACGACGGCTGGCTGGATATCTTCCTGGTGAACGGAACGCGCTTTGAAACCCAGTGGCCTGCGGGCGAAGCTCCCGTAAGCCGTCTGTATAAGAACAATCGCGATGGTACATTCACCGACGTCACAGTGAAAGCGGGCGTCGCGCGCACCGGCTGGGGGCAAGGCGTGTGCGCGGGCGATTACGATAACGACGGCTCTGATGACCTCTTCGTCACCTACTGGGGCGAATGCGCCCTCTGGCACAACAACGGCAACGGGACCTTCACCGACGTAGCGAAGAAAGCCGGAGTCACCACCAATCCGGGCGACGGCCAATGGCGCTGGAATACCGGCTGCGCCTTCGTCGACTACGACAAAGACGGTCACCTGGACCTTTTCGTCGCCAACTACATCGACTTCGATCCGAAAACTGCTCCGCTGCCCGAATCCGGTCCGTGCCTCTATAAAGGCATCCTGGTCCCGTGTGGCCCTCCCGGCCTCAAAGGCGGCAAGAATATTCTCTTTCACAACAACGGCGACCGGACATTCACCGACGTCAGCGAGAAATCCGGCATTTTGAAAACGCCGGGTACATACGGACTGGGCGTCCTGGTCTGCGACTTCGACAACGACACCTGGCCGGATATCTACGTGGCCAACGATTCCACTTCATCCACGCTCTACCGCAACAACCACGACGGCACCTTCACCGACGTCGCCATTGAAGCCGGCGTCGCCTACAGCCCGGACGGCAAGCCGCAAGCCGGAATGGGCGTGTCCGCCGCCGACTACGATTGCGACGGCAAGTTCGACGTGGTCAAGACCAACTTCGCGGGCGACACATCCAGTCTCTATCACAATCAAGGCAACCTGGTATTTGAGGACGAAACATTTCAGGCTGGTCTAGGAAAGAACACGCGCTTCCTGGGCTGGGGCGTGAGCTTCATGGATTTCGACAACGACGGTTGGGTGGACATCCTGGTCACCAACGGCCACGTTTATGCCGAAGTCGGCGAGACCGATATCGAATCCGGGTATCGCGAGCGCAAGGTGTTGTACAAGAATCTGCGCAATGGACATTTCGCCGACGTAACCGCGGATGCGGGGCCTGGCGCGCTGGAAAAGGTAACCGGCCGCGGCTGCGCCATTGGCGATTTCAATAACGACGGAACTCTGGACGTGCTGGTGAATTGCGTGAACGATGTCCCGCAACTGCTGCGCTGCGACAGCACGCTCAAAAACAACTGGATCAGGGTCAAGACGGTGGGCGTAAAGTCGAACCGCTCCGGCATCGGTACGCGCATCTACTGCACCACGCCGGGCCATCGCCAGATGGATGAAGTCCGCAGCGGCTCATCCTATATTTCCCAAAGCGACCTGCGCGTCCATTTCGGCCTAGGCCCCGCGGAAAAAGCGGATCTAGAAATCCACTGGCCCAGCGGCACTGTAGACAAACTCCCCGGCGTGAAAGCGAATCAAGTAATAACCGTAAAGGAAGGCTCGTCGCCTCGCTGACCGTTTCCGACCGCACCCAACGAGAAACGAGAAACGAGAAACGAGAAACGGTTTTAACGGTTTTTAAGCTCCTGCCATCTCGCCAGTTCTTTTTTCCCATCCTCCGTCTTCCCGTCCTGCATCAACGCCTGTCCCAAAATATAATGCGCCGTCGGATTCTGCGGATCCAACTGAAGCGCGTGCCGCAGGACACCCTCCGCGTTCGCCAGTTCCTTCCGTTTAAAATACACTTTTCCGAGCAGGATATAAGGTCCACTGTAATTCGGATTTAACCACACCGAGCGCTCCAGCGGTCCCTGCGCTTCGTCCCAGCGTTCCTCGCGAGTGTAAGCGTCGCCCAGCCGGTAATGGGCCATGGCAAAAGTCGGGTTGATCTCAATTTCCTTCTTCAGGGCAGCGATTGCGCCTTCGATATCGGCCTGGTAGATGGCTACCTCGCCGAGCAGGAAATTCGCGCCTGCAATTTTCGGATCGATTTCCAGCGCCTTCTTCGCCTGCGCAGCAGCTTCCGTAGCCAGATCCTGGTGCATCATCATGCGCGCGGTGGTGAGGTGCGCCGTCGCAGAATCCGCGCTCACTTGAAATAGTTGCGCGAATGCCTTTACCGCTCTCTCGTTTTGCTGCGTCAGCAGACAAGCATTGCCCAGCATATAGGCGGCTTCTGGAGTGGTTCCTTTTGCGGCTGTCGCCTTTTCGAGCCACGGAACCGCCTCGGCGTATTTGGATTCCAAATACAAGCTCTGCCCCAGCAACAGCACGGACTCGCCGTATTCCACGCTCGCGGGATCTTCTGTCTTCAGCGCCTCAGTGAACTGAGCCACAGCGTCAGCGAACTTGTGCTGCTTGTACGCCGCTAGCGCCGCTTGATGCGTGGCTCCAATATCCATCGCGAGCAGCAGAAGGGGCCACATTCTCTCAGTATAATTCAGTAAAATAGGGATCATGCGGCAGAGCGGGCGATGGTTGTTCCTCGTCGTCTGTTTCCAGTTCGTCGCCTTCGCCGCGACCACCCTGGAAGAGATTGAATCCCGGGCCAGCGCGCTGAAGGCGGCAGGGGACGCGGCGGGCGCGCTAGCTGCGTATCAGGAAGCCGCCACACTCGATCCCAAATCACCTCGTTATCAGGATGAGATCGGCTTCTTGCTCCGAGTGTTGAATCGCGGCTCGGAAGCGACGGAACATTTCCACCGGGCCATTGAACTAGATCCGCAGTTCGCCCCCGCGCATTTTCACTTGGGAGTGGCTCTGTGGCTGGATCAAAACACCGCTGATGCCATTCCGGAGCTTCAGGCTGCGGCGAATCTGGACCCGGAAAACGGCGCCTAC
>Ga0182024_10019840_pt1 | contig 12342 bp, 11 predicted proteins | sample P32metaG_FD_120480 | JGI IMG/M metagenome (GOLD analysis project Ga0182024, IMG submission 120480) | Permafrost microbial communities from Stordalen Mire, Sweden - P3-2 metaG (Illumina Assembly) | ecosystem: Environmental > Terrestrial > Soil > Wetlands > Permafrost | place: Sweden: Stordalen...
CCGCATCCGCCGCATACGCCGGCGGATCAGTTCAAACGATCCTATCGAAACTGACCCGGAACAAATAACCGGACTCAATCCACCCTCGTCGCCGGGCCAGTCCCGATAGGAACCTAACGTTTACCGGGACCGATCAGGACATCGCGTCACTTCGGTGAACGCGCCGCCTTCGTTTCCATTGAAGCGCCGAGCGATTCCATCAGCAGATCTGCGGCGGCAACCGCAAATCCTTCGTCGTTGATGTGTGCGTCAAGTTCAACGACCCGGATGGTCGGGCTGAGCGAGGTTTTCAAGGCACGGCGATAGACGTCGAGCGCCTCTGGCGAGTAGAACGGTGCGCCGATTTTATCGATGGCGGAGACACCTTGCAGAGGAATGAGCACGGTCACAGGGCCGCTTGCGCGGTTGAGCCTGGTGGCTGTGATGCGTCCGATCTCCGCGCATTCTTCCGGAGTGGTTCGCATGAGAGTTACGCTTGGGTTGTGGATGTAGAGATTGCGGCTGCGAAACTGGGGCGGCACCGTTTCCACTGACCCAAAATTCACCATATCGATTGCTCCCGGACAGACAAGCTGAGGAATGCCCTTGCGGCCTGCTGCTTCAAGCCGGTGCGGTCCCGCGCTCATGACACCGCCTACCAATTCGTCTGCGAGTTCCGTGGTCGTCATGTCGAGAACGGCTCGAAATGCGCCGTCTTCGATCAACTGTTCCATCGCCTGCCCGCCGGCTCCTGTCGCGTGAAAGACGAGAACTTCGTAGCCTCTCTCTTCGAGCGTGTGCCGTGCGGCGGTGACGCAGGGTGTGGTGACGCCGAACATGGTGGCCGCAATCGCGGGCTTCTGGTCGAGGGCGCTGGCTGGCTCCGATGCAACCATGCCGCAAATCGCAGCAGCCGCATTGCCGATGATTCGGCGTGAGACGTGATTCAAACCCGCGATGTCGAGCACCGAAGGCATCATGCAAACGTCAGTGGTTCCCACGTAGGGCTTGATATCGCCGGAGGCCATTGTGGAAACCATCAACTTTGGGAAGCCACACGGGAGCGCGCGCATGGCCGCGGTCGCAATAGCCGTACCCGCAGAACCGCCCAGGGATACCACTCCATGAATGGCGCCTTGTTCAAAGAGCCGCACAAGAATCGCCTTCGCCCCGACCGCCATGGCGGTGACGCTTCGACCTCGGTCCATCTCTGTTCTTAGTGCAGCGAGATTCTCATTTGCCGCCGCGGCCACCTCTGCTTGCGAGATGTCTGCCTCAAAGGTAGCGCTGCCAAGCACACCGACATTGATCATCAGCGTTCGCAGGCCAGCATTCTCAATCCGCTCACGCAGGAAGGAGAACTCTTCTCCCTTGGTGTCGAACGTGCCGATGAGCGCAACGGTTTTCGCAGTCATCGCATCAGCTTTCCGGCAACTCGCCGGGCGCAAGCACACGGCACTCTGGCATTGCGCGGAGGAGGGCCTCGGGGCCCGGCGGCGAATAGACGGCAATCAATTTCAAAGCCTCCCAGCCAGTGTTCACAGTGGAGTGGTAGATGTCGGCAGGAATGTGAATCATATCGCCGGCGCCGATGGATTCCCACTGCTCGCCGTCGATATCGATCATCTGCTTGCCTTGCCCGGACACTACGTACAGAATCTCTTCGGTTCCAGGGTGATTGTGGCGCGCGTGGCCTTTCCCAGGTTGCAGCAGCACAACACCCATGGTGAAGCGCACCGTGCCGGTGACCCGCGGTTCACTTAGCCACTTGATCGTTCCCCAATCAAAGACCTGTGTTTCGACTGAGGCGGGTGTAACGAAACGGCGACCGGCGAGCCTAGTCATGCCTGCTCCTTTGGCTGTGTTCCGTATGGATGTTTAGATTTTTGAAATTCCTTACCTGCTCGGTAATGGCGCGCTCGGTGGGCAGGCGCTCGACGCTCGAAGCTCCAAAGAATCCGCAGACGCCTTGGGTCCGGCTTAGTACGAACTGAACATCGTCCGGCTCGGCAATCGGGCCGCCATGACAAAGGATCAGAATGTCGGGACGGATGGAGATGGCTGCTTCCCGGATGGCTTGAATGCGATCAACCGATTGATCGAGAGTGATAGCTGTCCTGGCGCCGATTGTCCCTTTTGTCGTCAATCCCATGTGCGCGATCAAAAGGTCTGCGCCTGCTCTTGCCATGGCCTTTGCCTCATCTTCGTTGAAGACATACGGGCAGGTGAGCAGGTCCAGATCATGCGCTCGCGCAATCATCTCAACTTCCTCGGCGTATCCCATGCCGGTTTCCTCGAGACTCTCGCGGAAGCTGCCATCGATCAGCCCCACCGTCGGAAAGTTTTGCACTCCGGAAAAGCCGAGCTGTTTCAGGTCGCGAAGAAACAGATCCATGATGCGAAAAGGATCGGTTCCACAGACGCCGGCCAATACCGGTGTCTTGCGGACGATGGGCAATACTTCGCGGGCCATCTCCACGACAATGGCGTTCGCGTCCCCGTAAGGCATGAGGCCAGCCAACGATCCTCGCCCAGCCATGCGGTAGCGGCCAGAATTGTAGATGATGATGAGGTCCGCTCCTGCAGCTTCGGCGCACTTGGCAGAAAGTCCTGTGCCCGCACCAGCGCCGACGATGGGGGTGCCCGCCGCGCTACTCTCTCGCCATCGCTTCAGACTTGCCGCTCGGTCCATTGTGCCGCTACTCCCACTTGCCAGCTTGGATCACAAAGTCACTATAAGGCTACTGACGCCCCACTCAATAAGGGAATTTGGAACTGGTCGTAATCTCTTGCATTTCAAAGAGCACAATAGGCCCCATCTTGTTTGCATTTGCACAAGGTAAACGGACCCGAAGACGGCCAATCTGGTCCCTATGCGCATCAGCTGCGTTGAGACCCTGCAACTCCAGCGTAAGTCGGAATAGCCACGCTGTATTTTGCTTGTTACAGATCCTCTCCGGGATTTCTCCTCAAAAGTCGGCATCGCGACTGCAATCTCGTGACTGAACAGCAGGTTATAGATGGCTGGCGCAATCGCAGTTTCAGAGTGCTAATCGCTGCGCGAGTACTGGCGCTGGATGCCTGCCACCGTTCGGCACACGATTTTGCGATCAACGCCAACTAGGAACGTTCGATATATTGTGATGTGAAAGCCAATCGCAAATCTCAGGAATTGCGGCACCCATGGCACCACAAACACGTGAAGTGTCTTCCTCTACATTTCGTCGCGGCCTTGGACTCTTTGATTCGGTCATGATGGTGGTTGGCGTCATGATCGGGTCTGGCATCTTTATCGTCCCGGCGGAGATGTCGCGCCAGATCGGCAGTGCAAGCTGGTTGTTGGCGGCATGGGCACTGACCGGACTGCTCACGGTGAGCGGCGCGCTGACGTACGGCGAACTTGCAGCCATGATGCCGCAGGCAGGTGGCATGTATATCTACCTGCGCGAAGCATTCTCTCCGCTGTGGGGATTTCTCTATGGCTGGACATTATGGACAGTTATTCAAACAGGTACGATCGCTGCCGTTGCCATCGCTTTTGCGCGATTCACTGGAGTACTTCTGCCCTCCATCTCCGAGTCGCACTACATCATTGCCCCGGTACAAATTTCAAGCCACTATGCCGTGTCTCTGTCCACTGCGCAGCTTCTCGCCCTTGTGGTCATCGTCCTTTTGACTCTGACGAACAGTTGCGGCCTTAAATACGGGAAGTTCGTTCAAAACACCTTTACCGTCGCGAAAATGGGAGCCCTCTTGGTTCTCATCGTCCTTGGAGTGACAGTGGGCGCCAACTCGCCTGCGATTCATGCAAACTTCCATCATGCCTGGTCGACCGAGCCATCTGTCTCTCTTGCAACGGGCCTGACGGCGGCATCGGGAGCGGGATTATTCGTGGCTATCTGCATCTCGCAGACGGGATCGCTCTTTTCGGCGGATTCCTGGCACGACATCACATTCGTCGCAGCGGAAGTGAAGCGGCCCCATCGTATCCTTCCGCTATCGCTTCTCATCGGCACCTGTTCGGTCATTCTTCTTTACCTGCTTGCAAATGTCGCCTACCTGTTGACGCTTCCACTCCCCGTGATACAGCACGTCACGGACGATCGTGTGGCGACTGCCATGCTACGCGTGATCTTCCCTCGTTTCGGTGCGCACATCATGGCCATTGCTATTATGGTGTCGACCTTTGGAACAGCGAATGCCCTGACGCTCGCTGGCGCCAGGGCTTCATATGCGATGGCGAACGACGGACTGTTCTTCCGCGTCGCCAAAGAGCTCAATCGTGCGCGTGTTCCCGGATGGGCGCTCCTTCTTCAGGGAGGCTGGTCGGCGCTGCTCGTCCTTCCGCGCACCTATGACCCAGCTACCGGGCAATACGGCAACTTGTACAGCAATCTACTCGACTACGTAATCTCCGCGGCGCTGATGTTCTACATTCTTACTGTTGCTGGAGTGTTCCGGCTACGCAAGACACGCCCCCTTGCGGAGCGGCCCTATCGGACATGGGGATACCCGTTTGTGCCGGCGCTGTACATACTGGGAGCATCAGTCATTCTGGCTGTGCTGTTCCTTTACCGTCCCACGACCACATGGCCCGGTCTCGGCATCGTCGTTCTCGGTGTGCCGGTGTACCTCCTCGTTCGCTCCAGGAAAGACGACCGGGTCGAGCCAGTTACGGCTGTGAGCGACGTAGATTAGGGATTCCGCTCTTTTCTGGGTCGCGAGTGTCACTTACCCTTTTGTTGCGCGATCCAGGCCTTCATCCGTGCGTCAAGGATATCCAGTGGAAGTGGGCCCTCGTTGAGGATGGCGTCATGAAAGGAGCGAATGTCGAAGCGGCTCCCGAGTGCATCCTTGACGTGTTGCCGCAATTCGAGAATCTTCATTTGACCGAGTTTGTAAGCAATAGCCTGACCCGGCCACGCGATGTATCGGTCGACTTCCGTAGAGATGTTGTTGTCGTCCATCGCCGTGTGCTGACGGAAAAAGTCAATCATCTGCTGGCGCGTCCAGTGTTCATCGTGCACTCCGGTATCGACCACGAGACGGACGGAGCGCCACATTTCGTTCTCGAGCCTCCCATACTCGCTATATGGGTCCTGATAGAAGCCGACTTCTTTGCCAAGCCGCTCTGCATAAAAGGCCCACCCCTCGGAATAGGCGTCGTATTCGGAGAACCTGCGAAAGGCGGGCAAATCGGGAAGCTCCTGCGCGGTGGAAAACTGCATGTGATGGCCCGGGATGCCTTCGTGGTAGGCGATGGCCTCGACGTTGAGCAATAGTCGATGTGTCGGATCAGACTCATTCACGTTGATGCGTCCCGGACGACTGCCGTCACCTGCGCCAGGCGAGTAATCGGCAGGCACGGCGTCCGGGGCGCGGTAGGCCTCCATCGGGGTCACTTCCAGCCGCGTCTTGGGAAGATGGAGGAAAAGCTGCGGCAGCTTTGCGTACATCTGAACTGCGTAATGATTGTAGAGGTCAAGAATCTGCTGACCGGATTTGCCATAGAGATCCGTGCCATTGCGGATGTGTTCGTTGAAGCTCTTCAGGTCGTGGTATCCCAGCGACTGTGCAAGCTTCAGCATTTGAGTGTCGATTTGAGCCACCTGCTTCAATCCCATGGCGTGAATCTGGCTTGGGGTCAGGTCTGTAGTTGTCATGTGGCGTACAGCGAACCGGTACAAGGCATGGCCCTCCGGCAGTGCCCACACGCCATATTCCGTGCGTCCAAACGGAGCGTAATCGTTGCGTACAAAACTGGCGAACTTCGAATAGGCCGGGGACACCTCATCGCGCACCATAGAATTGATTTCCTCAGCCAACTGTTGACGGTCCGTGGCGGAGATGGATGATGGAAACTGGCGCAGCGGCTGAGCGAAGGGGCTGGTGCTGAGCGGCTTCGTCGCGATGTTCTCTGCTTCAGTGGCGACCTCTCGAAGCAAGTATTTCGGTGGCATCAGGTGGTCATGCAAGCCTTGCTTCATGTTGTCAGTGACCTGATCCAGCGCATGGGGGACGGCGCGCAGGCGAGCAAGATAGTTCTCGTAATCTTTTACGGAGTGAAACGGCATCTCAGTGGCTAGCGCGGCCAGATCGAGATGATCGCCGTTCACCTGATTCACAGGCATTTCCCACGGGCGGAACTCAGCGCCCTCCACACGGTCGCGTAGTTGCCGGAGCATCAGTGTTTTGTTCAGCGCTTCTTGGTCTGGAAATCCGTGCGTTTCGATCGCTGCGAAAATGCGAATCTCATCTCGCGCGTGCTGAACATCTTGTTCCTCCGCAACAGCGGAGCGGTCATCCAGTCTGTCGTTATAGCGTGGATCACCGATTGCTGTGGCGAACTCCGGATGCGTTCCAAGCTCGTATTGCCATTCCTGCTCGAGGGCGTCGCGCAACCGCGCACGGCGGGTGCCAATTGACTTGACCGCCGTCGAACGCGATGCACCTGACTGGGGGACGGCTGAAAGTGCTCCTCCCGAAAGAAGAATCGAGAACAAAGCCAGGTGAACGATGGAACGCGCATTCAACACGCAAGGAATCTCGGTGAACACCGAAGAATCAAAGTGCAAAGCATACCTCCAAACCGAACCTGCGGGCTTAGCGCAAGTGAAATGCCGTGCTTCGCACCGCAGGTGGATTGCGTAGTGCACCTTGAACCATCCTGAGTGTGTCGTTTAGTTCTGCCCCGGAGACCTGCAACCGCGGCGGACGCACGCGCGCATTGCCAGTACCCGTCTCCTGTTGCACCTGGTGGATCAGTTGAACGAACTTTGGCACGGTGTCCATGCGCAGCAGAGGTAGAAACCAGCGATACAGCGCACGAGCTTCCTCCAGCTTTCCGGAGATGGCATAGTCGAATAGAGTCACGGACTCGGCAGGAAACGCATTGGCCAAGCCGGCCACCCAACCGACAGCCCCTGCGGCAATACCTTCAACGATTGCATCGTCAACACCAACAAACACTTTGAGCCGGTCCCCCACCAGACACTTGATCGCCGTCACGCGGCGCACATCGGTGCTCGATTCCTTGACCGCCGCGAAATTGCCGCACTCATGGGCCAGTTCTGCGATATGCTCCGGAAGAAAATCTGTTCTGTACGCGACGGGATTGTTGTAAAGCATGCAGGAGAGCGAGGTGGCACGAAACACCTCCGTCACGTGCGCCTTCATCTCACACCAGTCGCCGCAATAGACATAGGGAGGAAGTACCATCAAGCCGGAACAGCCTGCCTGTTCCGCCGCCTTCGCCAACGCGACAGCTTCATCGGTCGAAGGCGCCGAGATGGCGGCGACAACGGGCGCGCGGTCTCCAACCGCCGTGGCCATATTCCGGAGAATTGCTTGCTTCTCCCCGAAGGCGAGCGTTGCAGCTTGCCCCAGAGAACCGAGTGAGATGATCCCGGTGCAGCCATTTTCGAGAAGCCACGTAGCATGGGCGGTCATGAACGAGGCATCAACCTGCAGATGAGCGTCTAGACAGGTGGTCATTGCGGGCATTACACCGTACCACTCCATGGGGTCTCCTTTTCAGTCGATGTTCCTGCCGGTGAGACTTTCACTCTCACGTTCAGAAACTCCGGAATGCCCCAGGCTGGAAATCAAGGCTGGGAAGACCGGAGGCCTGATGCTGGAACGTATGGAGGCTGAGTCCCAGCCAAACAGAAACTCTGCGGCCGTGCCACAGATACGCCCCTGGCAGGGGCCCATACCGCAGCGTGTGTGCAGCTTTGCGTCGCGCCAGCAGGCATGTTTGTGCAACTCTCCAAACGAAATATCCTCGCACCGGCAGACCAGGGTCAAGTCCGACGCGAGTTCCTTCAGTTGCGAGTTGAGAGCGGTGGCAGCCTTCAGTGCTCGAACAAAGCTCAAGGCCCGCATTCGACGCCTGGCCTGCCTCGCAGCCTTTTGAATATTGCCCGCTGCCGCCCAACCGGCAATTTGCCCTTCCAGCAGCGCCCGTTCTACGCCGCCAATCCCGGTGGGCTCCCCCGCGCAGAATACGTCGGCCACGGATGTCCGCTGCAGCCTGTCGGTAACGACGAAGCCTTCTTCAATGTGGCATCCGAGCAGCGCCGGCAATTCCAGGTTGGGTAGGAGATGAAAGCCGCACGCTAAATAGTCGCATCGCTCGGCCCATTGCCTTTCATTCTGCTGCAGAGTGACCGATTCGAGCCTCTCCGTTCCGTGCGCTGCAACCGGCCAGCAGCCGGTGTAGAAGCGGGTACCACGCGCTGCCATGACGCAAGTGATCCCCTGCAGAAGTTTGGCAGGTTCGCGCAGCAGATGTGCCGTAAAGGGAACGAATCGGCGCAGTGGAGCTTGCTCGCAGAGGGCAACGATCTTCGCGCCCCGACGCGCTAGATGCGCTGCAACCGCGAGCAGCAACGGGCCGGTCCCCGCGATCACCACGCGTTTTCCGGCGATCGGCAGCCCACCCCGTACCATGGAATCCAGGCCTCCAACCCCCATTACATTGGGCAGTGTCCATCCCGGAAACGGCAGAAACCGTTCGCGCGCGCCGGTGGCCAGAATGAGCCTGTCGAAATGCAACTCGCGACACTCGCTCCGAAATTCTGCGCGCAACACACCTGGCTCGGGGCAATCGAAAGCTTGCCATCCTTGCAGCCGGGTCAAGGAAGTCGTGTCGAGCTTCGCGAACCAGCTGTGGGCCGCCGTGTCCTTCATGCTTCCGTTGCGCCAGATCTGTCCCCCCGGCGCCGGATTATCGTCCACCAGCGCCACGCGCTCTCTCGATGTCCCGGCGCTTACTGCTGCTGCAATACCGGCAGGTCCGGCGCCCACAATCAGAATGTCGAAGTGTTCCCTCATTGCGTGTGCACTTCCATTCCTTCTGCGCAAAGGATTTCGCAGCTTCGCTGGTGTGCTCGTCCATCAATCCTCGCGCGACACTCGAAACAGATGCCCATCCCGCACAGCGGCCCGCGCGGCTCGCCGGTCACCGACCTTCGCGTGTGGGCGCGCGTCATAAGGATCGCGGCTACCACTGTGGTCCCAGGTGCCACGGTCAACGAGACGCCGTTCACTTTTAGGTTGATGGAATGTGCGGGCTCAGGCATGGGCGTCACTCCTCGCAAATCGTGCCGGCAGGTACGGCTCGATCGGAATCTCCGGTTCTCTGCCTGACAGTTGATCCGCAAGAATGAGAGCTGTCCCGAGTGAAGTGGTGATACCAAGTCCCTCGTGTCCCGTTGCCAGAAAAAGTGATTCGTCCTCGGGCCATGGGCCGATAAGTGGCAGCTTGTCTGGAGTTGCCGCTCGAAATCCGGTCCAGACGCGGATCGCAGAAAGCGCGCCGATCGTCGGCAGATACCATTGCGCGCGCTCGATCATCGCAGCCAGAATCTCTTGGTCAACCTTGAATTCCTCCGCTCCGAACTGACGCGACGAGCCGATCAGGACCTGCCCAGTTCGGCGGGGCTGGATATTGAAAGCAACTGAATCAGCCGTCGACGAGTGCGCGCTTTTCAGGTACCCGAGCTCCACCAGTTGATGCTGCACAAATCCCGGATAGCGATCCGTGATCACCAAATGGCCTTTGCGCTTCCGGATCGGCAGCCCTGCAAGCAGTTTGCCTGCATCCGCGCCCCCTGCGTTGACGATGCGCGCAGCGTGCAGCTCGGTTCCATCGCCGAGTCGAACCTTCCCCGACCCTGCGGACAACGCTTTCGCTGCATAAAGCCGCGCACCCATGCGCTCTGCTTCGCGCATCAGAAAGCCGGCCGCACATGGCGGATAAAGCACGGCGTCCAGAGAGACAAGTAGCGCCCCTGCAAGCGGCCGTCGCAGTTGCGGCTCAGCCTCGGCCAGCATCTGACTGTCCAAAATCTCGGTGGACACACCGGCGGAGGTATATATTTCGCTCTTGCGGCGCACCTCTCGCATCTCTTCTTCGTCAGTCGCCACCCACAGAGTTCCGCAAGCCTCGTATTCCACGTCGGCAGGAAGCCGCTTCGAGAGATCCTGCCATAGCTTCTGAGAACAATGAGTGAGAGCCAACTGCGCAGGCGAATCGTCCATAACGACAATATGCCCCATCCCCGCAGCCGTCGCGCCGCTGCCAACGCCTGTGCCTTCGACGACCGCCGTTCGCAGCCCGCGACTCGCGCACTCCATCGCGCACGCCGAACCCACAATGCCCGCTCCCACAACGACCACGTCCCAGGCCTCGCTCATAGCGGTATGCCCGCTGAAAATGGATCGTCAGGATTTAGAATGAGCCGGCTCTCCGCGGTGACAAAAGCAGAGCCAGTAATGCTGGGGATGAGCTTGCCCTCGCGCAGTTCATACGACCCCTCAAATACCGTGTCGAGAATGCCTGCCTGCCTCCACACCTGGCCGGGAGCAAGCTTGCCTTCGGCGGCTAGGCAGGCGAGTTTTGCGCTGGTCCCTGTCCCGCACGGTGAGCGGTCATAGGCCTTGCCCGGGCACAGCACAAAATTCCTGCTGTCGACTCCCGCTGTCGGTGAGCGGCAGGAGAGCTCGATGTGGTCGATCTCCGCTCGATTTGCGCCCGTGAATCCGCAGCTGCGCAATGCGTTTCGAACGGCCCAAGCGAACTCGGTCAGTTGCTCTACATTGTCACGGCTTATTCGGAGCGGAGGATCGTCCAACAGAAAGAACCAATTGCCTCCCCAGGCAATCTCGCCGATCACGGTTCCGAAACCCTCAACTGTCACCGATACGCGCGTCATGTGCCGGTAGCTCGCAACATTTTCAACGGTCACATTGCCTTCGGAACGAAGCGTTACGCGCACAACGCCGACTGGCGTTTCGATGCGATGTTCTCCTTGACCGATTCGACCCAAATGGGCCAGCGTTGCCACTACTCCGATTGTGCCGTGGCCGCACATTCCCAGATAGCCGACATTGTTAAAGAAGATGACCCCCGTGGCGCAGCTTCTGTCTACCGGCTTGCAAAGTAGCGCTCCCACCAGGACATCCGAGCCGCGCGGTTCGTTCACCACTGCGGACCGGAAATCATCAAACTCCGCAGCAAAGCGCCGCAGGCGCTCCGCAAGTGCATCGTCGCCCAGAGCCGGGCCCCCGTCGACCACTACGCGTGTGGGTTCGCCGGCCGTATGCGAATCGACCACCTGCACTGACGAAAACGACGCACGCGAACTGGGCATGCGAAGAATTCTAGCTGAAGACGAATGCCTTGTTGTTTCGCGCTTCTCGCGAATGCTAGCAAGAGTCGAAGATTGAATCTGATCGACAGGTCATTCGATGAAATGAGAATTGAATTGGAGGATTACAGCGGAAACGCCTCGGACTGATTTCCGTTCAACTTTATGACTCGAAGCAGAATTCTAGGATTGGTCCTCGCAAGTCGGCTTGTCGTCAGTGATTCGTCACTGGCGAGCCCGTCGTCTCCCGTTAGGAAATGCCCCGGCTGTATGATTCTTGCATGGCCGCTATCGAGAAGAGCGCATGAATGTAAATCGGCGGAGTTTTCTGGCGCAGGCTGGCGCGGCGTCCTTCGGCCTAGGAATTCTGGCTACACCCGCGTTGGCGGCGGATAGCGTGAGCGCGATTGACCGCGAGCGGATGCGATCGGTGGCCGCCATCACCGCGGAGACGCTGAGCACCGATCATCCGGTCCCGTTCGGCGCAGACATTGTGAGCACGGCTACCGGTGAGCGGTTGATGCGCGCGGTGAACCGCGTAGGTCCCGACCACGATCCCAGCGCGCATGCCGAAACCCTGACGATTCGACTCGCATGCGCCAAGCTGGCCACGGGATCGCTCAAGGGCTACACGCTGTATACGACGTGCGAGCCGTGTGCGATGTGCATGGCCTGCGCTCTCTGGTCAGGCCTGGACCGGCTGGTCTTCGGCGCCACGATTGCCGACGCGGCCCGGTTCGTCTCGCAGATTACGATCGCTGCGAAGGAAGTGGCGCGGCGGACCGACCTGCATTGCGTGGTGGCTGGGCCGGTCGAGCGCGAGGTTTGCGTGAAACTCTTTACCGATCCACGCATGCAAAAGGCGTTTGCAATGTGGAAGAAGTCTTGAGCGAGCTCCGGGGTCAAAAGTCAAAGATATCGCCACGCTGGTCACTCTTGCTTCTGCTTGCGGATCGATAACAATAAGTCGGCTTATCCGCGCCAAGGATGCTGGAGAGAAGGGCGTTTCAGGGGATCTATCCTGGGTGGCATGGGTCAGGCAGACGGCCACCTTTCGTTCGTTGTGCCACAGCTCGAATTGATACTCGGCGATTTCGCATCCGCCGAGAAGAAGGAGTGGTGGCTTCTGCTTTCAATCTCCAGCCTCGGGGGCGCGGGCTACAGGTCATGGATTAGGGATGGAGGCCTTACGTATTTCGATCTGTCCACC
>Ga0182024_10019841_pt1 | contig 12342 bp, 13 predicted proteins | sample P32metaG_FD_120480 | JGI IMG/M metagenome (GOLD analysis project Ga0182024, IMG submission 120480) | Permafrost microbial communities from Stordalen Mire, Sweden - P3-2 metaG (Illumina Assembly) | ecosystem: Environmental > Terrestrial > Soil > Wetlands > Permafrost | place: Sweden: Stordalen...
ATTCTGTCTCAGGAACCCCATCAAGTCCGTGGCAGTGATCACGGTACCTCGTGATACTAATCACATATCCGGATGTTGCTTTGGCTCTTATCACGCTCGAATAGTTGTTGCAAAATCGCGATTACACTAACAAACGGTCCACCCGGTTCCCCTGACCAGTCCGGCAGTTCTCTCGGACACCGTTACCGATGCAGAGTTTCCGCGCTGCTGCGGGATTTCGGCAAAACTCATCGGCTGTTCTGAGATTTACTTTTACTACAATCCCGGCAGATTTCATCCGATATACGCACTCCTTCTAGCGCAGACCAGGCTGGCACATCGAGTGAAGCGAATCACACATTTGTGGGAAATCACATGAATAGAAACGATTCATGATCTTTGCTGATTGCTTCACGAGAGTCTTGAGGAACTCCTGCTGTTTTCATCTGTAGTCTGATTACAACAGTAATGGCCGATTATTTCACACGAAGTTTTGCCTGAATCCCGAAAGAGGTTGGGGCGGCCGCTGATCCAGTGACCGCCCCTTTTTCGAATCCTCCGCTAACGCGCTGACGCTCGCCTACTCCTAACGGCAGTTCGGGAACTTGAGCGAAGCGAGCCACGTGGCCCAGAGGAACGAGCCGTCCGCCGGGTAGTATTCGTTCGCGTACCAGAACGTGCACGAGTCCGCGCCATCGAGAGCCATGCTCGAGTAGTCGCCCCAGCGATTGAACGAATTGAGTTGTGAGCCCTCGCCCTTTTTGATCCGAGCCTCTCTCTCCGTGGTGCCTAGAGGATCACCTTCCGTCTGACCGGCATAGTAGATCGATGGGTAGTCACCTGAGGCCGCGCTCGAACGACTGTACCCAATGGCGATGTCCCCGTTCTTGTCCATGGCGACCGAGCCCATCCAGCGGTAATGGCCGTCATCCGGGGTCTGCCCCGATTGATACAGGGACAAGCTGGTCGAGCCGTCTGGGGCCCGGAACTCGTACCATCTCGCCGCCACAGCAGTGGTGTCGTTCACGCTGTGGGTCACCAGAAAGTGTTGCTTGTTGCCATCGTCGAAGCGCGCCAACCGGTACATCAGTCGATCGCCCAGCGTGTCCAGCAGTTCGCTTCCCGGGCTTGGCTGCGGGACACAGTAGGTGGTGAGGTTTATGTTCAACGCACCGCAGAACGCCAAGTCGTACCGGGGCACAAGGATCGGCATGCTTCCGTTGATCCCGGCGAGGGTTGACTTCTTAGGATTCTTGAAGTCCACCGTGAACACGTACTCGTAGACAGTAGGGCCGCCGGGATAGAAATTGTCGATGCTTCCCAGTAAGACCTCGGGGCCAGCCTTCTTAGAATCTGAGTCGTCATCGGCCGGCAACATGCTGTCATCGAAGAACGTGCCGTTGGAGTTGTCGAGGATGCAGACCTGCTGCGCCTTGCTTTTGCCTTTCAGCATACTGTCAGCGTCATAAGCGCAGACGTTTACACCTTGGAAGCCGTCGTCAAGGCCGAAGTCATTTTGGTTTTGGTAATAGATCGTAGAGGTCAAGCCCCACTTCGGGTAGTCGGGGAAGCCAGGTTGTGGGAAGGCGTAACGGAAGAATCTTCCCGTGGCATCGGCAGTCTCCGAGACGGCGATGCAGGTTTGGTATGGACCCAGGAACGCTGGACCAAAATCGTTCTGGAACGCTAGCCAGCGGTGATTACTCTTATCCCACTGGATGATGATGTCGCCGTCGTTGTCCAACTCGCATCCTCCGCCGAAGCCCCCCCAGAACTCGTTGCCCAAGATGGGCCCCGCGATGAGCGCACCCGTCGTCTTGTCAAACACGGCAAAGCACACGTTCACCCATTCCACCACCTGAGTGTCGCCCACGGCCGCGTTGGTGTCGGGAGGCACATAGGCAGCACCACCATCCACACCTGGGCAGCTGAGATAGGAAGTGTTCCCGACCCCCTCGAAGCCCAGGCCGATAGTAGCGCGGATGGGGGAGCCGATGGACGGCTGGAGGGCGCCTGCCGCTCCTCCGCCCTGACTCTGCTGGGCAGCCGCCTTCAATCTATCCAGCTTTGGCATCCGAGGCGCGTGCGTCACACGGAAGCCCCCCTGAGCCGGGGCGGTCAGCAGCGCGGCGGATAGCGGCGACGAAACGTCAAAGTGAATTGGCACGTTTGCTACCGCATTGCTGAGCACCTGAGGCTTGTCGATACTCGTATAGACCTGTGCCGACGCGATCGACAATGTTGCAAATGCAACACTGATCGTGCAAATTGCCAAGAACCGAAATACTTTGATCATGTGTTTCATAGTCTGGTCTCCGTGGAAGTAACTTCGGTTGAGAAGAACGATGTGTTTCTCGAGAATTCGGGCGATTCGCCTCAGGGGGTGTGCGTCTTCAACGGGCAGGAACTGCTCTTCGGAGAGGCGAAAACATGTTGATTCGATCAGAATGACCGGCATTCTGTCAATGAGAAAAGTCACATCTTCTGTGACGCGATCGCCAAGGGCACAGCGCAAAACCACGCCGAATCTCAACTGTTGTAACATCGCGATTACACTAACTGACCCCGGCAATTCTCAATTCGTGCAATCGCCTAGCTTCGTCAATTGACTTCTACCTAAAGCCTCAGGGGGCTGGCCCAACCTTAGCACCACCACCGACGCGGCTGTCTCCCCCTTCGCGATTTTCGAAGGGTAAGCACCATGGACTTCGACACCCACAGACTTCGACACCATGGTGGTGCGAACCTGATTACCACGAAGGTGCACGAAGGGAAAGCTATTACTCACGGAAGCAATGCATTCTCGCCCGTGGTTGAGTGCGGGGGACGGACGAATGCGTCCGTCCCTACGCGAGCTGCAGCGGAGTGGGTTACAGAGGGGCATCGGCTGGCACCGCCAATCGTGCGTGAAAGTATCTGCTGTTTTGGTCGAAGGAGACTTGTGCGGCGTAAGATATTGGTTGGAGTCAAGTGTTGGAGGTTATTTCAGCTTAATAGCTTAATAGAGGAGAGACTTTCATGGTTAAAAAGCATTTCACACTGTTTCTAATGCTGGCATTGTCTGTGCTGACGGTAATGGCCGCGGCCCAGGATGCTGGGGACTACTTAATTCTGAGCGCGCAATATGGAACCGAGAACCACCACGTCGATGTGACTAGCACGTTGAAGATCGTGGCGAGCAAGGACCGGCAATTCCGGATGGGAAACCGGACGTTTGGAGTTGATCCGGATCATGGGAGAGTGAAGGTGTTGCGCATTTTTGCGCGTGGTCCGAACGGGCAAGAGCGCATGTTTGAATATCGCGAAGGCGCGGTGATCGATGGAGGGCTGTTCCGAGGCTGGGGACGCGGCGACTGGGGCCAAGGTGGCTGGAGCGGCAACTGGAATGGCGAAGCCGAACACCACGAAGAGGCCGAACGACATGAGGAACGCGAACATCATGACGAGGCGCAACGCCGCGACGAGGGCGAATTTCGCATTCTGAGCGCTCAGTATGGTACCGAGCGCAATCACGTCGATGTGACTCCACGGTTGAAGGAACTGGCCAGAGCGGACGTGCAGTTTCGTATGGGCAACGGAACCTTTGGCGTGGATCCGGACCATGGTCAGGTGAAGACTCTGCGGATTTACGCGCGCGGTCCTCATGGACGTGAACGGATGTTTGAGTACCGTGAAGGCAGCATCGTTGACGGAGCGCAGTTTCGGGGTTGGGGACGAGGAGACTGGGGCGACAACAACGATCACTGGAGCGGGAGATGGGAAGGCGAACGCGAGGACGGAGACCGGGAGCAGCACTAGAAAGTAGAATTCGCAGTTTGAAGACGCGAGAGGAAAGTCCCCCGCTCGATTCGAAAGATTGAGCGGGGGATTTTTTCGCTCTCATAAGGTTCGGCGGGTACACCGGTCAATGGTGACGAAAAGACTCTTCTCGCAACCGCGGTGGAAGGCCACTTCTCAAACGCGAGAAGTGGCGCACCCCGGTTTGTTTTTGGATCAGGTTCAAATTGCAGGCGTTCGACTTCGAGCGCGCGTGTTATGCCGTGGGATGTAGGGGTCCTTCGACTCCGCCAAGCCAGTCGCTTCGCTCTTGGCTTGGCTGCGCTCAGGATGACAAGGGTGGTGGAATTGGGGTTAGGGGGTGCGGTTGGGGTTTGATTGTTAATTGATGCTGACGAGCACGGGGACAGGAGTGTCCGCGGCACACGTTCTATACTGAAATTTATGGCACTGCCTGATTTCACGCCCCGGGTTGAGAACGATCCCAAGTCGGTGGTGATTCATTTGACCACTGGCAAGGGAATGGAAGTTGAGTGGAAGGATGGGCATCGGTCTGTCTATACGTTTCCGTTTTTGCGGGATGCTTGCCCTTGCGCGCTTTGCGAGGATGAGCGGACTAAGGCGAAACGCAAAGCGGGTGAACCGGCGAAGCTGGCGCCGGGTGCGCTGCCCATGTTCAAGCCGCTGGTGAAGGCGCTGGCGGCGGAAGCGGTGGGCAAGTACGCGCTGCGGTTTCAATGGAATGATAATCACGATCTGGGAATTTACTCGTGGTTTTATCTGCGGGAATTTTGTCCTTGCGCGGAGTGCGCGGGTCGGCGGAATGGTGGGCGGTGAATGAGTGGGCAGTAGAAGTTTGGCCGGGCGAGGACGCCCGGCGCTCCACGATTGGATCGGCTGAGTTGGATCAGGCGTTGACTAGGACGCCCAGATAACGGTTCAAGGTAGGCTCTGCGTCACCTTCGAAATCTACGAACACGATGCCGTTGCCGAATTGGGGATGGCGGGTAACGACTAGTCCGCGAATGACTATGGGAGTGCCATCGAGCCAGAGCTTCGCTTGAACGCGTAGGCCAACGGAAAGCGGGATCATGATCTGCACATAGCATCCGCCGCGACTGAGATCCGTGGTTTCCAAACGCATGGGGACGTCGTCGCCTTCAACGCGGATTTCAATTTGTACGCTCACGGTGTGGCGGGGAGAAGCTCGACGATCGATTTTTGGGGCTTGGGAAGTCGGTTGACTGTCGTTAGGAAAAATCATGCATCGCTCCCGCCGGCTGGATCGTGTGGCTTGACCTAAATATGGCTCGATCTAGCTTGATAATCGGCCGTTATGCTGATTGCCTCCAGTGAGGGCGCGGTAAGAAATGATTACGGAAGGGAGGAGGCTTTCTGCCGCGGCAGTTTTTGTACGGTATGAGGGCTGTGCGGTGGATAAGTCGGGGAATGCAGAGGTCCTTCCCCTTCGACAAGCTCAGGGTCAGGATGACAACCTAAACATTAATGATAGACAACTTAAAACAGATGACAACTTATGCGGCACAACTTAAATCTCGCGGAGGGATGCGCTACAGTATAATTTTGGCCTGAACTGAATGGCGCATGACTGACACTACGCACACTACGACGCAAGAGCCAGAGCCGGTACGAACGGGGATGGATATTGGCGATATTTTCAAGATCCTTCCGCATCGCTTTCCATTTCTTTTGATCGACCGGGTGATTGAGCTGGTGAGGATGAAGAGCATCGTCGCGTTGAAGAACGTGACGATTACCGAGCCATTTTTTCAGGGACATTTTCCGGACAAGCCGATTATGCCGGGCGTTCTGATTGTGGAAGCGATTGCGCAGGCGGGCGGGTTGCTGCTGCTGACGGAAGTTCCGAACCGGGATCAGATGCTGATGGTGTTTACGGGGATTGAGAAGGCGCGGTTTCGGCGTCCAGTGGTGCCGGGGGACCAGTTGCGGATTGAAGTGACGGTGAAGGCGTGGAGAATTACGGCGGCGCGACTGGAAGGCAAAGCGTATGTGGACGGCAAGGTGGCGGCAGAGGCTACGGTAACTTGCCGGCTGGTACCGCGAAGTTTGGGTGGGGCGGAAAATGGCGATGAAGAATAGAGTGCGCGGGCGCTGAAAAAACCTTGCTTCGTTTAGAGAACTCCCTGCAGCAGGTCCGGAGATTTGAAATTGATAGGGGTCCTTCGACTCCGCTCAGGATGACAGTGCTGATGCAGGCAGATGTGGTCAGGATGACACCTCTAATGTGAGTTGCTGCGCTCTCGTGTACAAGGGAAGAGCGATCTGAGGAAGAGCAATCTGACGAAATCTATTCATCCTACGGCGATTGTCGATCCGAAAAGTAAAATTCATTCTTCATGCGAGATTGGGCCTTATTGCGTGATTGGGCCTGAGGTTGAGCTGGGCGCGGATTGCCGTCTGGCTTCGCATGTGGTGATTGATGGTGCTACGAAAATTGGCGCTCATAATCGTTTTGCTCCCTTCACTTCTGTAGGTACGGCTCCGCAGGACATTACTTATGCGGGCGAGCCGACGCGGCTGGAGATTGGCTCCCACAACGAGATTCGCGAGTTTGTCACGATCAATCGCGGGACGGTGAAGGGTGGAGGATGCACGCGAGTTGGCGATCATAATCTGATCATGGCCTATACGCACATCGCGCATGATTGCCAGATTGGGAGTCACGTCATTATGGCGAATGCAGCTACGCTGGGCGGGCACGTGACGGTGGAAGATTGGGCGACGGTAGGAGCGCTGTGTCCGGTGCATCATTTTGTACGCATTGGCACGCACGCTTTTGTTGGCGGTGGTACGACTGTTACTCGCGATGTGCTGCCGTTTTCTAAAACGTCTGCCGAGCGCGGAACGCGCGCTTACGGATTGAATGCGATTGGGTTGGAGCGGCGGGGATTCACAAAAGAACGGATCAAGAAAATTCATCATGCGTATCGTTTGTTGCTGGCGTCGAAGCTGAACACTTCGCAGGCGCTGGAGAAGCTGAAGTTGGAAAAAGATCTTGGGGACGATGTTGAAATGCTGATCCGGTTCATTGAATCGTCGGAGCGGGGAGTGATTAAGTAGTGGGGCGCGGAGAGAAATTTGGTCTCATCGCGGGCAATGGGAAGTTTCCGTTTCTGGTGCTGGATGCGGCGCGGGCGCAGGGGTATGAGGTGGTGGTTGCGGCGATTAAGGAAGAGGCTGCTTCTGAGATTGGGGCTCGGGGAGCGGTTTCGGTGCACTGGCTTTCTCTCGGCGAGCTGTCGAAGCTGATCGATACTTTCAAGGCCGAGGGCGTGACTCGCGCGGTGATGGCGGGGCAGGTGAAGCACAAGCAGATTTTCTCCGCTATCAAGCCGGACTGGCGGCTGGCGAAACTGTTGTTGTCACTGGGGACGCGCAATACTGATTCGTTGCTGGGGGCGGTGGCGAAGGTGCTGGCGGATGAGGGGATCGTGCTGGAAAGTTCGACGGCGCTGCTGGAGCCGTTGCTGGCGAAGGTGGGAGTTTTGAGCAAGCGGGCTCCGAGCGAAGACGAGGTTAAAAATATTGCGTACGGGCGCGCGGTGGGGCAGCGGCTGGCGGAGTATGACATTGGGCAGACGGTAGTGATCGCGGGAGCGGCATGCGTGGCGGTGGAAGCGATGGAGGGCACGGATGCGACGATTGAACGGGCGGGGCAGGTGATGCGGTCTTTGGACTTGGATCTGGATCTGGATTTGGACTTGGACATCGAATTGAATTCCGGATCGAGAGAATCTACAGGGAAGAGTTCGACGCTGAGCCGTGCACTGACGGTGGTGAAACTGGCGAAGCCGAAGCAGGATATGCGGTTTGATGTTCCGGTGATTGGGGTGAAGACGATTGAGACCATGGCGCGGGCTGGGGCCAGTTGCCTGTCGGTCGATGCGGGACGGTGTTTGCTGCTGGATGGGGACGAGACTACGCGGGCGGCGGATGCGGCGGGGATTGCGGTGTGCGCGGAATAATTGTCGCTCAGATTTTTCTGATCAGACTCCGATGATCAGAGTCCGATGATTAGTCCGCGCCCTGATTGTGGCGAAGCGCTTTGATCGTCTTTCTGGTTCCGGTAACTGCCCTTGGGCGTTTGCGCACGTTTATTCGCATTTCCTGGCGGGCGAGAGAAAGATCGTGCGCGGTTTGCAGGTTCATCCAGAACTCGGGAGAGTTTCTGAAGTGCTGCGACAACAGAAGTGCAGACTGAGGAGTCACTCCGCGCTTGCCGCGTACCAGTTCGTTGATACGATTCAGCGGAACGCCGAGTGCACGCGCCAACGCGGCCTGAGTCAGCCGCAGTGGTTCGAGAAATTCCGCCAGCAGGATTTGCCCTGGATGGGTTGCGGTTCTAAATTTCGGCAGCATACTCGTCCCTCCTCAGTGGTAATCGGTGCAGCGAACGTCTTCGCAATTGCGGTTCGAGAATTTAAATACAATGCGATACTGCTGGTTCACGCGGATGCTGTAATAGCCGATGAGATCTCCTTTTAGCTTCTCGAGTCGATTGGCTGGAGGGGCCCGCAGGTCATCGATAGATGTGCAGGCATTCAGCAAATCGAGTTTGTTCTGCACCCGGCCCCAAAGCTCGCGGCCGATCCTTCGAGCCGCTTTGCTGTCGCTTCCGTGATAAATATCGGCAGTCGTCGCGTCCCCGAAGCTCGAGATCACAAAGCCAGTATACCCGAATACACGATAACCATGTATATTACGAAGGGGAAAGGTAAAACATGCTTAAACCAGGTCGTTCTGAAGCGGCTCGCATTGCCGACCAACTTCGACGGGCGTTTGAGGGAGAGGCCTGGCATGGCGATTCTCTGTTTGAAATTCTGACGGGAGTTACGGCGGCGCAGGCGGCGGCGCGGCCGGTTGCCGATGCGCATTCGATCTGGGAGTTGGTGTTGCATGTTGCTGCGTGGGATGGCGCGGTGCTGCGGCGGTTTGACGGCGTCGCCGTGGAACTTTCTGATGCGGAGAATTTTCCTCGGGTCACGGATGCGAGTGAAGCGGCGTGGCGACGGGCGTTGGCGGAAGTGCGGAGAGTGCACGCGGAATTGATTGAGGCGGTTAGTAATCTGCCTGACTCGCGGCTGGAGGAGATGGTTCCGGGTAAAGAAGGGGCGCACTACACTTTTTATTACATGCTTCAGGGCGTGGTGCAGCATGAGTTGTATCATGCGGGGCAGATTGCGCTGCTGAAGAAGATGTAGGGGGAAAATGCATAGGTCCTTCGCTTCGGCATCGCGGCCGTGGGGAACAAGAGCAAAACCTTACCACAGAGGACACGGGGAAACTGAGAGAACACAGGGGACGGCAGGACACTGAGAGAATACAGGGGATGGCAGGGACACTGAGAGAATACAGGGGATACAGAGATACAGAGACACAGCGGGGAACACACCTGTTCTGCAAAATACTCCACAACCCTGAGATACAGATAGACTAGGGACTTCGCTCTGGATGACGCGTGCCAGTGGGGCAGGGCCTTTCTATTCGACTTTGGAACTGAGACAATAACGCGTTGTTTCTTCGTTCTGGAGCACTCGCCTGAACAAATCTTCGAACAAACAATCTACGCACAAGAAGTCTGAGAGCCCGCAGTCGCCAATTAATGTGGCGGTGATCGGCGTGGGCGCTTTCGGGCGTAATCATGCGCGCGTGTACCAGCAACTGGAGCAGGCGGGAATGGTGCGGCTGATTGGGGTTGTGGACTGCGATTTGGCGCGAGCGGATGAAGTCGCTAAGGAGTTCAAGTGCCGCGCGTTCGGGTCGGTGAAGCAGATGCTCACTACGCACAGTGAGGTTCAGGCCGCAACGGTTGCGGTGCCAACGGTTTTGCATAAGGAGGTTGCGCGGTCCCTGATGGAAGCAGGGGTGGATGTGCTGATCGAAAAACCTCTGGCGACGACGCTGAAAGAGGCCGACGACTTGATTCGGATGGCGGTCAAGCATAAGCGAGTGGCGCAAGTTGGACATCTGGAGCGATTCAATCCGGTGGTGCGGGCTACGCTGCCGCTGATTAACCGTCCCATGTTTTTTGAAGTGCACCGGCTGAGCATTTTTTCGCCGCGGGCGCTCGATGTGGACGTGGTGTTGGACCTGATGATTCACGATCTCGATATTGTTCTGACTTTCGTGAAGTCGGAGGTGAAAGAAGTTCGAGCGGTGGGGCTTCCAATACTATCGGGCAAAGTGGACATTGCGAATGTGCGCATCGAGTTCGAGTCGGGTTGCGTGGCGAACTTTACGGCCAGCAGAGTTTCGACGGAGCGGGTGCGCAAGATACGGTTTTTTCAGGCAGGGCAATATATTTCTGTGGACTACGGGCGGCAGGACGTGCTGGTTTTCTCGGTGGGAAGTGCGGCGGGGAGTGAGTCTGGATTGGCGAGTGAGCCGAGCGTGAATCCGCAGATCAAGATGGCGAAGCCGGCGGTTACGGCGGAAGAGCCGCTGCTGGCGGAGATTAAGGCTTTTCTACAGGCGGTGCGGGAGCGGTCGCGTCCGGTGGTTTCGCTGGAGGATGGGCGGAAGGCGTTAGCGCTGGCGCTGGCGATTCTCGAGGAGATTGGGCGGCATGCGGGGCGGATTGGGATTGGTAGAAGTGGAAGGAAGACTTAAAAGGATTTAAAGAGATGTTATCGAGCTGAGAGGAGCAAAGGGACGCGGGCTTGTGGAGAGGTAGGGGTCCTTCGACTTCGCATGATCTTCACTTCGTGAATATCATGCTGCGCACAGGATGACAGTACGGAAAATCACAGGATGACAGTACGGAAAATCGCAGGATGACAGTACGGAAAATCAGAGGAGTCGTCCGGCGGGGACGGACGAATGCGTCCGCCCCGCGTTAGATCGTAACGCTAGATCGTGCTATTGCTGCGGTGGTGGCGGTCCCTGGTGGTTTTCGCCCCGCTTTTCGCGGTTTGCCTGCATTTCGTCCCACTGCTTTTGCTGATTCGAATCGAGGACGGCGCGGATTTGCGCGTCGGTGCTCTTTCGAATGTCCATCATCTTTGCGCGTCGATCTTGCTGCGATGTGGAACTATCCTGATGCGCGCTTTGCATCTGGGACTGCTCGGACTGAAGAATCTGCAGCACTTTCGCTTGCTGATCGGAAGTGAGGTTGAGCTTCTTCGTCAGGTGAGCGGTGCGCTCGGCGGGATCGGGACGACCGTGGCGCTCGCGGCCCATGTCCTGTGATGGTTGAGATTGCTGCTGGCTGTTGGAGGAATTGTCCTGTGCCGATGCTAGAGGCGCGGCGATCGAAATCACGCTGGCTGCGAGAAGAGTTGCAAAGCATTGCTTAAACATAAAATCTCCTTTTCGAAACTCACTGGCTGTAGGTAAGAACGAATTCGGGTTGGGAAAGTTGCGCCAAACACGGGATTCGGACAAATCTTTGCTTAACTTTACAGAGGGCGATTACCACTAAGGGCACTAAGGGACAAGAAGGAAAGTGGAGCTGCAAGAGCAGCGGCAAGTGCAAGAGCAGCGGACAAGAGTGTCCGCTCCACACGTCGGATCAGGAGCTTTGCACTATTTCGGAAAGGTTAGCGGGCTGATGTTTCCTTGAAAGATGGCCTGTGTTTGAGTTGGTCGGCGAAAAGTTTTGCCTGCTCGTCGGAGAATTGCAACTCGCCGTTCAGACGAAAACTTAACTTGTCGGAACCAGCATTTTGAAATTGGGCTTTCTGCACGCTGAGGTTTTCTTTCGCCGGAGCGGGCAATACGGAGTCGGGGTTTGTTGCCTGGCGCAGGACGGCGAGAACGGTTGCGGCGATTTGCTGGCGCAGGTTGTCGCCGAGATCGCCGGATCGCAGCATGTTTCGAAGAGAGCCGGTCGAGTCGGCGCGAATGATTTCGGAGTCGAGGCCGAGACCGGAGGTTTGCGCCATGGTGGGAGTAAGTTTGACTTCGAGGCTTCCGTCGCTGGCGATCGCTTCGGTCGGACTGGCGGCGACACCGCCGAGCGCGCAAATCCAGCGCTCATAGTGGAGATGAACCGTTACCAGGCTGGCGGGAGCTGCCGGGGCGAACACTGCTTGTTTGATTTCGACGCGCTCTCCGCAGTTAGGAGAGCGGTTGAGCGCAGCCCCCAAAACTTCGGTGATATTTTGTTGCAATTCGTAGAGATCAGCGTCGAGCGTTAGGCTGAAAATATTGTGTCCATTTTCCTTCGAAGTGCGGACTACAACTCCGGAGGAGGGGAGGGCCAGGGACTGTCCGGCAATGTTGAACCGATTGGGAAGCGCGGGAAGATTGAATGTGGTTTCTTCGCCTGCGGGCGTTACCACGATGCTCATTTCTGTGGCGAGGGCGAGTTGCTGGGTCTGGAAACTGGTAAGCGCTTTTTCAAGGCTGGAGACGGAATTGACTTGATCAGTGGCCGGCTTCGCGCTCTGGAGGCCTTGATCGAAGGCTTGCGCTTGCTTGGCGAGTTCGGAATCTTCTTTGGCCAGTTTTTTTAAGATGTCTTTTAATCCGGATTTTTGAGCGGTGGAAAATGACGCGACGAAACTTTGATTGGAGCTGCGAACTCTTTCGATGAGGTCGTGC
>Ga0182024_10019842_pt1 | contig 12340 bp, 13 predicted proteins | sample P32metaG_FD_120480 | JGI IMG/M metagenome (GOLD analysis project Ga0182024, IMG submission 120480) | Permafrost microbial communities from Stordalen Mire, Sweden - P3-2 metaG (Illumina Assembly) | ecosystem: Environmental > Terrestrial > Soil > Wetlands > Permafrost | place: Sweden: Stordalen...
CTGGCGGAGAGAGTGGGATTCGAACCCACGTTACCCTTTCGAGTAAACACGCTTTCCAAGCGTGCGCCTTCAGCCACTCGGCCATCTCTCCGGCGTGAATTTTTCGGTAGGGAACGACTCCAGGACTGCGTATCAAGAACTACATACCCAGGACTATGCACCCTACTGCGCCGCGAACGTTGCGCTCCCACGCGTTGCTTATGCTTTTCAATTCTATGGGGGGGGGGCGTCTAACCGCAACCTTAAGGTGAAATATGCGAAAGGTCGAAGCTTAAGAGAGTTTTTCTGGAATCGCCGGAATCGCTGGGGTCGCTGGAGTCACTGGACTGGGTTGTGATGCTGGATCAGAGACTGTAATTGCGCTAGAGGCGGAAATTGCGGTTGAGGCTGAGGCACCCGCCGCTGCGGCCTTTGCGAGATTGGTCGGCTCGGCGGAGACTGGCAGCGGAGGCACTTTCGTATTGTCGACTACATGATGATTGAGACAATACAGCGCCAGTTCCAGACGGTCGGCTACTCCCAGCTTGTCGTACACTTTGCGCAAGTAATTTTTCACTACTTGTTCCGTGGTACCGACGCGCAGCGCGATCTCCTTGTTCTTCATCCCCTGGGTTACACAGGAGACAATCAGCATTTCCTTGGGCGTCAGTTGCACCTTTGGGCGCGATCCGGCGGGCCGATTATTTTGGTTGCGATAAGCCTCCATTACCCAACGCACGCCCTGACTATCGAGCCAAGTCTCGCCGGCCGCCACTTTGCGCAGACACTCCACCAAGAGTTCAGGTTCTACTTCCCGCGACACGATCCCGTGTGCGCCGCGGCGGAATAATTCCAGCGTTAAATCTTCATCGGCACCCGGAGTCACCACTACGATCCGCAGCGAGGGGTGCTGGCGAAGCAAATTGATGATGGCTTCCACTGGATTTGGGGTAAGCGCCGCCTCGAAAATGAGCACATCCGCGGAAAATTTTGCTACCGCAGATTGCGTTTGTACCAGCGTTTCAGCCTGGCCCACAACGCGAATGTCATCTTCGAGCGCGAAGACCTTGCGCAAACCGGCGCGGAAGATGGCCTGGGTATCGGCCAGAATGACTCGGACGAACTGGCCGTTTTCGCCCGTACCGAGTTTTTCTTCCACGCTAACCGGAATGGTAGCCATTCAGCCCCTTGTTTCTATGCTCGCTCGAAATGATATTCGTCGATCACCACGCCTACGGCGCGCCGGCCTCGGTCCTCGAAGCTGCGCACCACGCGGCCGCGGCAATCAATCTGCACATCGCGCCGCACTCCTACGATCTCCGCCGGCAGCAAAATCGTGAAATCCACCAGGGAGCCCACGGCCACATCGTTGTCCATGGCAAACAGGACGCCATTGGCTGAGATGTTTTCTGTCTCCGCCGAATACGCGCTGCCCTGTGCGGTTACCGAGGCCGAGAGATGCAAGGGAAAGCGCGCCGCGCTCTGCATGTCTTCGTAATGGCCTTGGTTTGCCTGCTTCTCGGTCATCGGTGCTGTGCCTTCGGCTGCCACGCTGAGAGAAACCTTCCTTCCGGTAGCGCCCGTTTCCGCTTTCCGGATTACCATCCCAACTCACAGGCAGGGTACACCGCAGAATCGAGCGAACAAAGTTACCGAAGTCATGGAACAAATGGGGTTAAATGCTTTTCTTTGAATGGATTAGAAGATATTTTCGAAAGTTGGGTGGGAGCCTGAGATAGCCTACCCCAGCCTTTGAATTTGGGTTGAAATCGGGGCAATAACCGGTCAATCGCGGAAGGCCGAGGATTGTCAGAATAACGCTGGGGCTGAAACGCGCAGATGACGAGTGCGGGTGGCCTCTAAAACTTCGTTACTTCCGTGAAGTTGAACTGATTGATTTTCATGGCAGGGACCACCATGTCGAAAGATTCTTCTCCGCTGGCGCGCACCGGCGCGCCCATCGCTTCAACATTCGACAGCATATGAATCAGACTTTCGTTAAAGCGGAAGTTTCGCACTCCACCCTGCACGCGTCCATTCTCCACATAAAATGTTCCGTCGCGCGTCATCCCGGTCAACATTTTGTCGAAAGGCTCGACCTCACGGATATACCACAGCCGCGTTACCAGCACGGCGCGTTCGCTGGAAGCGATCATCTGTTTGACGGTTTGAGGATCGCGCGGGGAAGCGAAGACGATGTTCAGTGGCATCTCACCCATTTCGTTGGGCAGTGCGAAGCCGTGGCCAGTGGCGGCGATGGGGCCAACGTTATCTTTGAATTCCGAACGCTTCATTCTTTCCGCTGTGGCTCGAGCATAGACGACCTGCTTCACGATTCCGTTTTCCACCAGAGACACCTTTTGCCGCTGCACACCCTCGCCATCAAAAGGAGAGCCGGATTGCAACGGGTGCGCCACGTCGTCCACGATGGTGATGTTGTCGCCGAAGAGTTTGGTTCCGATTCTTCCCGTGAGAAACGAGCGCTGGTCGAGAATCGCCATGCCGGAATAATCCCAGAACATAAATCCAACGATGTCGAGCACAGCGGCGGGTTCGAGGATGACCGTGTATTTTCCGGGCGGAATTTCGCGAGGGCGGGCTGAATCGAGGGCCTTCCGCGCCGCAGTCTCAGCCAATGCAAGAGGATCCAGATGGGCCACATCCGGCGAACTCCCTTTCTGCCAGCCAGAAGAATCGGCTGCCAGCATGGTGATGGAGATTTGAGAAGACGTTTGCGTGTGCCAGTTGCTCAGACCGCGGGAATTGAAAATTCCTTCGAAAGACTCTCCGCTGGAAAAAGTACCAGCAGTCGTGAGGCCGTGCCGGTCGGCGATGGTGACAATTTTCTTGACGCCATCGGCACGCTGTTCGGGGGAAGTGGCAGCTGTCGATTCGAAATATCGAGACGGCGGCTGTTCCGTCCTGTTCCCGGTTGCCCCGCGAGCTTCGCGAGAATCCGGCATGGGCAGTAGATCAGGATCAGGATGTTGCACGCGCGCCAGATTTTCAGCCGACCGCACAACTTGCCGCAAACTTTCTTCGTCAAATCTGTTGGTAGAAGCCCGCGCCGTTTTCGTGCCAAACGCTGTTCGAACCGAGACGACGTGATTTTCTTCGGCGATATTCTGGTGAATTGTATTGTTGGCGAAGCGAGTGAGCGCGGATCGCTCGCCGGAGAAAAGAACTTCGATCTCGTCCGCGGAGGAAAGCTTCTTGATGCGGTCGAAAATATCTCCGGCTTGTTGCTGGGTCAGCATTCAGCATTCAGCAGTCAGCATTCAGACTGCAAGACGCTCCGAATCCACCTTCCGAGCGAGCGCCGCAAGCATGCGTTTAACTTCCACCACAGCAGCGTTCAGGCGTTGATAGGCCGAGGCATCCAGGAAGTGGAGATCGCGAGCCAAGAGGAAATGATATTCCAGTTCGCTCGCGGAACCGCTGGCGATATTCAGATAACGCTGGAACTCCCCGTTACCGCGCTTTCCGCAACCTTCCGCAATATTCGCAGCGATTGAAACCGCTGCCCGACGAATCTGACTTGATAAGCCAAACAGTTCCTGTCTAGGAAATACGTTGGTGGCCTCGTACGAAACGAGGGCTAGGACATGGGCCTTTTCCCAAACCTTGAGATCCCTGAAGTTCTTCATGGCAGCAAACTCCTTTCACTGGCTGAATGCCGAGTGCAGTGCCGAATGCTAGTCTTTCTGCACAAGAATCTCTGTGACAAATGTCACACGCTCCTGAACGCGCTCCCCACCTTAATCGCCCGAAAGCGCGAAGGCGCGGCTCCGTGTCCTGTGCCCATCACCTGCTGCGGCTGGCCTTTGCCGCAATTCGGAGTTCCCCATAGAGTCCAGTGATCGCGCGAGCAGATCGCATCCAGAGAGTTCCAGAATTCGGTCGTAATGCCAGAGTACGAAGGATTCTTCAGCATGCGAAGACGCTTGCCATTCTTGATCTCCCAGCCAATTTCGCAGCCGAACTGAAAGTTGTAGCGCTTGTCGTCGATGGACCACGAGCGATTGGTCTCCATCAAGATGCCGTGGTCGGTAGCGGCAATCAGATCTTCCAGGCTCAGCGGTTTTCTCCCAGGCAACAAACTGATGTTGGTCATTCGAATCATCGGCAGGCGATTCCATCCCTCGGCGCGCACAGTACCACCCGATCGATCTTCACCGATGGTGTGCGCGGTGTCGCGCGAACTGAGGTATCCGGTGAAGAGTCCATCCGTAATGATTGGCGTGCATTGTGCCCGCACGCCTTCGTCGTCAAAGCCGAATGTGCCGAGTCCTGGACCGTGCTCCTGGCGCGCGTCGGCGACCACGTTCACCAGTTCGCTGCCGTAGCGCAACTTTCGCAATTTATCGATGGTGAGAAACGATGTGCCCGCGTAATTCGCTTCCATCCCCAGCACGCGATCCAGTTCGATTGGATGACCCACTGATTCGTGAATCTGCAAGCCAAGTTGCGAGCTGTCGAGAATAATATCGACCGTTCCTTCTGGACATTGATCGGCCTTGTGCAGCGCTACTGCCTCTTCGGCGATGCGGCGCGCATTCTCTACTAACTTCAACTCCTCGATCAGTTCATATCCTTTGTTCTGCCATTGGCCCCCGTAAGAAGTAGGATACGAGCGTTTCTGAATCTCGTTTCCGGCGAATGCATACGCCGCATATCCAACTCCCGTCGAGAGCTTGGTTTGATGAATGTTTGCTCCCTCGGAGGATGCGAACCACTGCTCTTCACGATTAAAGTTCAGATTAGTTTCCGCCAGCGTAATTCCGGCGACCGAGCGCAGCTCGGCATCAACCTTCAGCAGAAGTTCAATATTCTGCTCAACGGGAATACTGAAAGGATCAACTTTGTAGGGAGTGCTCCATTCCGCAATCGCGGGCTTTTCCGGAGCCAGGCGAACATTTTCGCGCTTCACTCTCGCCGAAGCGCGAGCAATTTCGACGGCCCGGGCTGCGGTCGCCTCGACAGCGCCACGTCCCAAGTCAGCGGACGCGGCGAAGCCCCAGGCCCCGTCAGCGATTGCCCGCACATTCATGCCGACAGACTCCGTGTCCGACGCGCCGCCAACCTTTCCGTTCTTAGTTGTGATTGCGCGGCTACGCTGCGAGATGACGCGCACATCCGCGTAGCTCGCGCCTCGCAGAGCGGCTATGTTCAACGCCCAGTCGGAGATGTGCTTCATGGCAATTGGAAAAGATCGGAAAGACTTATGGCTAGGGCGTGGCCCGATTTTCGGCCAGCGCCTTCCTCACGGCAAGCAATTCCTTCAACAATCCGCGCAGCTTGGTCGACTCCAGCGCGTTGGCGCCATCAGATTTCGCTTCTTTCGGATTATCATGAACTTCCATGAACACCCCGTCCACGCCCGCCGCGACGGCGGCTCGCGCCAGCAGCGGAATGAATTCGGGCTGGCCGCCACTTACTGCTGGGCCATTTCCCTCGGACTGCGACGAAGGCAATTGCACCGAATGGGTCGCATCGAAAACCACCGGAGCAAATTTGCGCATGATGGCGAGCGATCGCATATCGACGACCAAATTGTTGTAGCCAAAACTGACACCGCGCTCGGTGAGAAAGACCTGCGTGTTGCCGGCATCGCGGCACTTCTCCACCGCATGCCGCATGTCCCAGGGAGAATTGAATTGCCCCTTCTTTATATTCACAGCGCGTCCGCTCAGTGCCGCGGCGACAACCAAATCGGTTTGCCGGCTGAGAAATGCCGGTATTTGCAAAACATCGGCCACTTCGGCGACTTTGCCGACGTCTGCCGTTTCATGCACGTCGGTCAGTACTGGCACATTGAGTTCAACTTTAATCTTTTTCAAAATGCGCAGACCTTCCTTCAATCCTGGCCCGCGAAAGCTGCGGATGGAAGTGCGGTTCGCCTTGTCATAACTGGCTTTGAAAATGAACGGAAACTCGAGGGCTCGCGTCACGCCTTTGATGATCTCTGCCATGCGGATCGCGTGTTCTTCGCTCTCAATCACGCACGGGCCGGCGATGAGGAACAGGTCGCTGGATCCGACCTGAACGTCGCCGACTTGGAATGAGATAGTCAAACGATTTCACCGCCGAGAGCGCAGAGAACGCAGAGAAAACTCTAAGAAGATTCAAGTCGCTTGTATTGCTTTCGCGGCGGTCTCTGCGGCCTCGGCGGTGACTTCCTTTTTATCGCCGTGCGACTTTTTCCGGCCGATGGAACAACTCCACAGCCTCAGTCTCTTTTTCCGCGCGCCGTTTCAATCCATGCCTGTATGCCGCCCCTACGAATGTGCTGAACAGCGGATGCGGCTCCAGAGGTTTCGACTTGAATTCGGGATGGAACTGGCAACCAATGAAATGCGGGTGGTCTGGAAGTTCCACCATCTCTACGTAAGTGCCATCTGGCGTCGAGCCCGAAATTCGCAATCCGGCCGCGACCATGGGTTCTTCGTACTCGCGATTGAATTCGTAGCGATGGCGGTGACGTTCGCTGATCTCAAGCTTTCCGTAGATCGTGTGGGCCAGGGTGCCCGGTTCGATCTTGCAGGGCCACGCTCCCAGTCGCATCGTGCCGCCTAGTTCCTCGACGCCGCGCAACTCGCGCAGCTTGTAAATCACGCGGTGCGGCGTTGCCGGATCGAACTCACTCGAGTTCGCTTCTTCCAGACCCACTACGTTGCGGGCAAATTCAATGCACGCCGTCTGCATGCCCAGACAAATGCCAAAGTAGGGAACTTTTTTCTCGCGGGCGTACCGTATCGCCAGCAGCATGCCTTCAATGCCGCGCTTGCCAAATCCACCAGGAACCAGAATTCCGTCATAGCCTTCGAGTTGCGCCTCGTAACTTTTGTCGCCATTTGCCGATTCCAGGCCTTCAGCTTCAATCCAGTTGATCTGCACTTTCAGGTTGTGCGCCAGCGCGCCGTGCACCAGCGCTTCTTTGAGCGACTTGTATGAATCTTCATACTCGACGTATTTGCCGACAATGCCGATTGTGACCGTGTCTTTCGGATTGTAGACGCGATGCACAATGTCCTCCCACTTCGACAAGTCGCGATCTTTCGCTTCCATGTGCAGGTACTTCAGCACCAATGTGTCGACACCCTCGTTGGCAAACACGAGCGGCACTTCATACACGGAAGCCACGTCTTTCGCAGTGATTACGGCCTCATCGGCAACGTTGCAGAAGAGCGCAATTTTCGACTTGATGTCTTTGGCGAGAAAGCGATCGGTGCGGCAAAGTAAAATGTCTGGCTGAATTCCGATGCTTAAGAGTTCTTTCACGGAGTGTTGCGTGGGCTTGGTCTTGAGCTCCTGCGCCGCCGCAATGAATGGCACCAGCGTCACATGCACAAACAACGTGTGCTCACGGCCCAGTTCCTGCCGCATCTGCCGGATCGCTTCCATGAATGGCAGCGACTCGATGTCGCCAACCGTCCCACCAATTTCTACGATCGCGATGTCCACATCCTGCGCGACTTTCTTCATTGCTGACTTGATCTCGTTGGTCACGTGCGGAATCACCTGCACAGTTTTTCCCAGGTAATCTCCGCGCCGCTCCTTTGCGATGATCTGCTCGTAGAGTCGGCCGGTCGTCCAGTTATTGTCGCGAGAAAGTTTGGCGTGGGTGAAGCGTTCGTAGTGTCCCAAGTCAAGATCGGTTTCGGCGCCGTCGTCGGTTACGAAAACTTCGCCGTGCTGAAACGGCGACATCGTTCCGGGATCGACGTTGAGATAGGGATCGAACTTCATGATGTTGACTTTCATCCCCCGGCTCTCCAGCAAGCAGCCGATGGAAGCCGCGGCCAATCCTTTACCAAGTGAAGACACAACTCCGCCGGTCACAAAGATGTACTTCGCTGGCATCTCTTCCTCGCTTTAAATTGTGTTTGAAAAATGGTGCAGGTGGGGTGCACGATCAATTATGACAGAAGTGGGCTGTGGAAAGCACGGAAGAAATCGGTAGCGGCGCAGCTCGCCGCCGGAGTAGACTCAGACAGGTTAGTGCATATGTCGAACCTCTTGTCTTTATACTTCACCCTGTATATCCCACCTTCGCTTGTCCGTGCGGCCATAATCGTGGCTTGCATCGTTATTGGGCTGACTGTGCGACTAGCGCTGCTGGCGCAGCCGGGAACGCGCTTCCACTCGTATTGGCGCCTGTTCTTCAAGAAACATTCCGCAAAGAATTGAAGAGTCCGCAGGGATTCGCTCGCGTTGACTATACGAGCGAGGTCAGCGAGAATACTTGAGGTTGTCCTCAACGGACAGCTCGTAGTCGTGTCCTCAACAGTGGGCCTGTGGCGCAGCTGGGAGCGCGCTTCCATGGCATGGAAGAGGTCGCCGGTTCGATCCCGGCCAGGTCCACCAAGTCTTTCAACGGGTTGGAAGGAATTGCTCGAAAAATCCAATCCACAATCCAATCCACATCACGCCACGGACTCCTGTGGACATGCCTCCAAAATCCCCAGTGCATCGAGGTATCTGCCTTGGGCGGCGCATGTTTCAGCGGGATCCGATTGCGTGTAAAGCAGCGTCATCTCCCTGTCGGAATGGCGCAGAATTGCCTGCGATGTCCCGATGTCAATCTTGGCCTTCGTAACCAGCCAACTGGATAAGCTGTGACGAAGGTTGTGCAGTCCGAACCGCTTCCCCTCTGGTATCGCCACCCCAGCAGCTTTCGCAGCCGGTCGCAAACGATCCTTTACGAAACTGCAAGCCGACAGAGGCATCCGGCCATTCTCAGTCAACGACGGGAACACAAAATCTGCGTCCTTCGTATGCGGAGTCTGACGTTTCCATTCTCTCAAGTGGCTGGCCAATAGCGGGTGCAACGGAACATAGTCGTCCGATGCCTCGGTCTTCGTTTCCCCGTCCGCACCTTTAGCCCAACGTTTTGAGACCCTGATCCGGCTCTCCGTCCAAAGAATGTCTGACCAACGCAGTGCCAGCAGTTCCGACGCGCGGAGTGCTGTCGCAGCGCAGACCAACACCAATGCACGGTGTATTGGGTTCTTCAGTTGTTGCAGGATGGCTAACGTCTGCTCAGGCGTTATCTTTATGGCCTCGTAAGAATGCTTGGCCGTAAACCTGTCAACGTTATCTACTCCCTGCATCGGATTTTTCGAGATTAATTGATGTTTCAGCCCGACCCTGTACACGCGACCCATGATCCACTTTATTTTGGAGATCGTTGGGCGGAGAAGAGGGTTCTCGTCACGGGTGTTTAGTGAAGCCAGCCACTCCTCAATTTCGACTGGCGGAATGTCCTCCGCGATTACGCCTTTCCACCTTGGAATGAGGTAGTCGCGAACGTAGTGTTGGACTATAGGTATTGTGGTTGCGGACGCCTGAGTATTCTTGCCAAAATCTTTTTCCAGGTAATGCTCAGCAAGAGCCTCGAATGACTTCCGCCCTGTTTGCACTTTGGCGTTAATCTCTGAGCGCAACCCGCGCGCATCGACTTCGCGCCATGCAGCCGACTCTGTTTTAAATTCTGAAACAGCCCCGACTGTAATAGTGTTTTCCACGCGGCTCCCGTCCGGCTTCGTGGTTCTGTACCGCAGCGACCAGACTTCCCCGGCCTTGCGGCTTACTTTTCTTAAACATCCCTGCTGGTAGGCCATATCTTCTCCTATTCAGCGGGGACTGCCGCAGCCATCCTACCACCGCCAGTGATTGCCTGCGAAACTTCTGAAAGACGAAATACCCACAGTCCACGCGTGGTGCCAGTCCCAATGTCATAGGCGCCAGGCATTCCGCGGCGAGCCATCACAAGCAGATGCCTCCGACTAATGCAAAGGAAGGTCGCGGTGTCTTCGGCGGAAGTGAACGGCTCGATCGTGACGGTGCCGCGGGGATTATTCACTGTCGGCCACTCTTCCACCTTGCGGTCGCCGTTGCCGCATCTGTAATCCGAAACCAGTGACAACCGTCTCCGGTGGTACGGGTGCACCAGGTGCTTCGCCGCCGGCAAACGCTACTGCCGGCGCAGACTTGCTACCGAGAAAGCGGACGCCTGGATAAGAGTGGATGGTCCTAATAATTTCCGAATCGCTCGTCTCGTAGCGCCCCTTAGCGAGAACGACGTGACATTGGCCGCGAAGGACGTTTATCGGAACATCAATCAGGTAGCTGTTGAGCGGCATTACTTTCTCTCCTTCGGTCTAAACTTGAAATCGGGCGCCTCATAAATCAGACCGTGTTCGCCTTCGCCGTGGTAGAAAATTGCGGCTTTACGGAGCACGCGGAAGACCCGGTTAAGTTCTCTAACCGTCTCGGCGTCGATTCCTTCGGCTTCCTGATAAAGAAGCAGGTCTTCGATGTCAGATGCGAGAGCATCAACGGCGCCAGCCGCCTTCAATTCTGGAATCTGGTCCATTCCAAGAAGTTCTAGTCGGGACATGTGTGCTCCTTGGGCCAGGCCTCGTCAACTCCAAACTCCCAATGTTTCTCGAGATGAGCCAATAATCCATTCGCCGAGCGCACGGTACCGCTTAGAATCACGCGAGCTTCGACTGAATCAGCACTCTCGCCGTCTATGGTGGTGAGCGGTTCGGCGAGCGCGTCTCCGCCGATATCAATTAACTGTCGGCAGCGGAGAAAAATATACGACAGGGTTCCATCAGGATTCGGCAGCACTTAGACCACCCCATCGTGCTGCGCGGTATACGCATCACGCAAGCTAGTCGCGGTCTCTTTCTTTTGGCCAATAGCGCCAGTCGTGCGCCCCGTGCCAAGCGCACGCGACGCTGACACGCGGCGATTATTCTTGGTTGCATCTTCTCTGCCACGCGCTACGGCGTCTTGAATCGTTTGCGGGGTGATACGCTCTCCGCGGCACAGGCGAGCGGTCAATTCCGCCTTGGCTCGTAGCGCGTCCATCGTAGGCAGTGGTTTTCCTTTGCTGTCTTTGAAGTCGATATCGTTTAGGAATGGGTGTTTTAGGTGGATTTCTTTGGCTAATTCCTTGAACTCTGCAGTTCCAAACTTCGGCAAATCGTTTCCGCGAACCTCTTCCCACGTGCGGTTCAGAACGTCAGATGTGTAATTGTTAGCGAAGCCGGGCGCGTAGGCTTCCATGACGCCCGCGAAATTCTGCCGGAGGTAACCGTGTACCAGTGCGGGCAGGGCGGACTCGATCAAGTTTTGTGCCCCCCATTGAAGCACTTCGACGGTATTATTTAACGCCTCCATCTGTTCGGGCGGCGTCTGCAGGGCGCTGGCGAGAGAACTTACAAACTTTTCGGTGTAGATCGGAGCGTTCACTTGTTGCGCTCGGCTCCATACCTGCTCGATGTGCTTGCCCATCTCAACGCGTTGCTCCGGCGTGAGGTCCGCGAGTTTTGACGGGCGAGGCTCCGGCTTTTTCTCTTCCGGCTTTTGCTCGTCCTTTTTTTCCTCTTCAGTTTTTGCCTTCTCTGGATCGTCCTCTTCGCCGGCTTCCTCTGCTTCTTCGGTGTTCGATTGCGATTGCAGCACGTCCGCGATCGCGCTCTGCCAGCGCGGGTCCGCCAGATCCTCGTTCGTAAGCCCGAACCGCGCCATCACTGCCGCCACGTCGTCTAGGCCGAATTGCTGCAGACTTTCCGGCAAGCCATCCTGCTCAATGAGCACGTCAGCATCTTCGACCGCCTCGCCGGCATAGGCCTGAGAGAGAGTCTGGTCTTTCTTCGGCGCCCGCGCGGTCTCCAGTGAGCTTGTCAGACTTCTTGCGCTATCCTCCTCCTCAGAAAGGCGAGTGTTGCGCCCGTGCTCCTCTTTTCGGCGCGTCTTTTCTTCGAGTCCCTTATTCTCGCCAGCGGTGTAGGCTTCACTCAAAGACGGCGCAGTCTCGGCCACTACTGTTTCGGTTGCAGTTTCGGCTTCAGCCATGATCGTAGGAATGGTGATAGACTCCGCGATTTCTTTAAGCATTAAGCATTCTCCGTTTTTGGTTGTGTGTTCACGATCTTCAAGAGTTCGTCCAGCGATTCGCGGTCAAAAACAGCCCGTCGCAGTGGTAGCATTTGGCGTTCGCTGTCGATCTCTTCCGGGTTATATTCCAGCGTGTCATCTAACTTGGGCATTGGCGTTAGCCTCGGTTGCTGCTGTCTTTTTTGGCGGGCGCAGAGTCGCGACGCACTGCCGCGCTTCCTGGATGGACTTGACCACGTTCATTAGCGGCCAATCGCGGGCCATATCTTTGTCCGTGAATCCCGCCAAACCTGCAAATCGCCTAACGCTGGCTTCACGTGCGCCGGCGCGCAGCAGTTCCGCTATCTCGATATCTAGGGCGATTTTGAAGTCGAGCAAGCGAACGATCCGAGCATCGGCCAAAGCGATTGCGTCAAGGCCAAACCTCTTTATCAGTTGGTCGCGCCGC
>Ga0182024_10019843_pt1 | contig 12340 bp, 8 predicted proteins | sample P32metaG_FD_120480 | JGI IMG/M metagenome (GOLD analysis project Ga0182024, IMG submission 120480) | Permafrost microbial communities from Stordalen Mire, Sweden - P3-2 metaG (Illumina Assembly) | ecosystem: Environmental > Terrestrial > Soil > Wetlands > Permafrost | place: Sweden: Stordalen...
AGATGCCCGCCGAGCGCGTCCCCCGCCCTAAGCGCAGGCTCGAGATTCACCGCAGCCAAGTGTTCAAGCTCGCCCAGGGTCGTGAGCGAGAGCGTCTCGCGCGACACGTCCGCGGCAAAACTGCGATCGGTGAGCGCAGTCACCGTCAAACATACGCCCTGAACGCAGATGCTGTCGCCGACCGCGACGCGTGCCAGATTCAAGCGATCCACCGCGATCGTGAGGCGCATGTCACCATCGCGCATTTCGCGCTGCTCTATCCGCCCGACGTCCTGAATGATCCCGGTAAACATGCTCGCCCTCAGGCAGGCCGCAGTCGCAGCCGCAGATCGGCGCCGAGGGCGCACATGTCCATCAGCGAAAAACGCCTGCCCTGCGCCAAGTCGGCAAGCTCGGGAAGCTGCACCAGCGCTCGCGCCTGAGGTCCTAAGAGCACAGGCGCGATATACAGCAGCAGCTCGTCGGCTAATCCGGCTTGCAGGAACGCGCCCGCGAGCGTTGGCCCCGCCTCTACCATAACTTCATTGGTCTCAAGTTCGGCGAGCCGTGCAAGCACCTGTCCCAAATCCGCTCGGGAGCCCGCAAGCCGCTCGACTACGGCGCCGCGCTGTTCGAGCGCGCTGCGGCGCACAGGTTCATCGATGGCGCTGAACAGCAACGCCTCACCGGGCTTCGCAAGGATCCGCGCAGTGGGTGGCGTACGCAGTCGACTGTCAAGGACGACACGCAGGGGCTGATGCTGGACGGCGCCCGAGCGCACATCCAGGCGCGGATCATCGGCGAGGACGGTTCCGATCCCGGTCAGCATGGCGGAGCTGCGCGCGCGCCACAGCTGCACGTCAGCGCGCGCAGGCTCGCCCGTGATCCAACGGCTGATCCCGTTTGCAAGCGCCGTGCGCCCATCAAGACTCATCGCAAGCTTGATCCGCACCCACGGACGACCGCGACGCATGCGACTTAGGTAGCCGACATTGAGCTCCTCCGCCCCGCGCGCCAAAAGGCCCGATTCCACTTCAATTCCGGCTTGCCGCAACCGCAGCGCGCCCGCGCCGCTCACGCGCGGGTTCGGATCCTCGATCGCAAACACCACCCGCGCGATGCGCGCCTGAATGAGCGCGTCCGCGCAGGGCGGGGTACGTCCAAAGTGACTGCAGGGCTCGAGCGTGACATACGCACTCGCCCCTTGCGCCGCAGCGCCTGCTGCGCTAAGCGCCATAACTTCCGCATGGGCCTCGCCCGCGCGCTCATGCCAGCCTTCACCGACAATTCGGCCGTCGCGCGCGAGCACACAGCCTACACGTGGATTCGGATGCGTCGTCGCCAGGCCCCGCTCGGCCAACTCAAGTGCCCGCGCCATCGCGAGGCGATCGAAGGCGTTGAACTCCGCAGGCACGGCTTAACTACTTGCGCTCGTCTGGCGTCGACGGCTCCGACGGCAACAGTGGGAGCTGATCGCTGCGCTTCTCGCGGGTTGTATCACGCGGCCGCCGATGATGCCGCAGCCGCTCGATCTCCTCGCGGAATGCTTCGAGATCCTGGAAGCTGCGATAGACCGAAGCGAAGCGCACGTAGGCGACTTCATCGAGGTGTCGCAACTCCTCCATGACGAGCTCGCCGAGCGCTCGAGAGTGAACCTCACGCTCGCCGAGCGCGCGCAGCTGGTGGCGGATACGGCCCACCGCCTCGTCGAGCGCCTCGCGGCTGACGGGTCGCTTTTCCAGGGCCTTTTCCATGCCCGCGCGCAGCTTCACCTCATCAAAGGGTTCGCGGCTGCGGTCGCCCTTGATCACCAGCGGCATCACGAGTTCGGCGGTTTCGAAGGTGCTGAAGCGCTCCGCGCAGGACAGACACTCGCGCCGCCGGCGAATTTGTTGGCCTTCGCTCGCCAAACGCGAATCGATGACCTTCGTTTCGATGTGGCCGCAAAAGGGACAGTGCATACGCCGTCCGCGCTACGCCGGTCACGGACCGTAGACCGGAAAGCGGCGGCACAGGGCGACGACCTGCGGCCGGATCCGTTCGATCGCCTCTTCAGCGCCGCCCGCCTCGAGCACTTCGGCAATGAAGTCGCCCACCTGTTCCACCTCGCGCTCCTTGAAGCCGCGGGTCGTCGCCGCCGGAGTGCCGATGCGCAGGCCGCTCGCGATCGACGGCGGCCGCGGATCATTCGGGATCGCATTCTTGTTGACGGTGATGTTCGCGCGCCCGAGCGCGGCATCCGCATCCTTGCCGGTAATGGCGTGGCTCGTCAGGGCGAGCAGGAACAAATGATTGTCCGTACCGCCGGAAACGATCGGAAAGCCGCGGGCCATGAGCCGCGCGCACAGCGCCCGCGCGTTGGCGACCACCTGGCGCTGGTATTCTTTGAATTCAGGCTGCAGCGCCTCAAGGAAAGCCACCGCCTTGGCGGCGATGACGTGCATGAGAGGGCCGCCCTGGGTGCCCGGAAATACCATCGAGTTGAGCTTCTTTGCGATCTCCTCATTGGGACGCGCGAGGATGAGGCCGCCGCGCGGACCGCGCAGCGTCTTATGAGTGGTGCTGGTGACGACGTCCGCGTGCGGCACGGGGTTCGGGTAGAACCCGGTTGCGACGAGGCCGGCGACGTGCGCCATGTCGACGACGAAGTAAGCGCCGACGCTCTTGGCAATCGCCGCAAAGCGCGCCCAGTCGATGATCCGCGAATAGGCCGAGAAGCCCGCGATGATCATCTTCGGCTTGTGCTCCTCGGCCAGGCGTTGCACCTGTTCGTAGTCAATCTCCCCCGTGTCGGGGCGGATGCCGTACTGCACGGCACGGAACAATTTGCCCGAGAAATTGACCTTAGCGCCGTGAGTCAAATGACCGCCGTGATCCAGGCTCATCCCTAGAATCACATCCCCAGGCTGAATGAGAGCGAGATACGCCGCCGCATTGGCCTGCGAGCCGGAGTGCGGCTGCACATTGGCGTATGCGGCACCGAAGAGCCTCTTCGCCCGGTCGATCGCCAGCTGCTCGACGATGTCGACGTATTCGCAGCCGCCGTAGTAACGCTTGCCCGGATAGCCTTCGGCGTACTTGTTGGTGAGCACGGTACCCTGCGCGGCGAGCACGCGCGGGCTTGCGTAGTTTTCCGATGCGATGAGCTCGATGTGCTCTTCCTGCCGACGTACCTCCCCGTCGAGCGCCGCGGCGAGCTCGGGATCGAAACTTGCGATATCCATCGTTTTCTTGAACATGATTCCAAAGCCTCGGTCTGCGCCGTCTTAACTGTGCGAATTGTACCCTGCTACAGCAGATTCTCGACGACCGCGCTCCACGCCTGCGCGATGTTACCGCGGTTATAGCCGCCGCCGCCCATCGCGAGGACGCGCCCGTGGCCGAGACGCTCGGCGAGCTCGCAGAGCTCGCGGGCGGCGCGCCCGTGCGATGCGGCGGAGAGCCGCAGATGGGTGATCGGATCGCCTTCAAGGCTGTCAGCCCCGCATTGCAGAAAGAGGAACTGCGGCTCGAAGCGCGCCAGATGCGCGGTCACCTGCGGCCAAACTTCGGCAAACGCGCTGTCGCAGGCGCCCGTGGGCAGCGGTAGGTTGAGCTTGGTGCCGGCAGCGGCGCCGCGCCCCGTCTCGTGTACTGCACCGGTACCGGGATACAAATAGCGGCCGTCCTCGTGGATGTCGGCAATGATCACTTCGGCGTCGTCTTCGAAGGCGTAGTACACCCCATCGCCGTGATGGGCATCGATATCTACATAGGCGATGCGCCGAATTCCGGCTCGCTTGCGCAAGAGCTCAATCGCGACCCCACAATCGTTGAAAACGCAGAAGCCCGCCGCATGGTCACGCCCCGCGTGGTGCAGGCCTGCGATGGGCACAAACGCCCGGCGGCAGCGGCCGTCCATGATTGCATCGACGGCATTGAGCGTGGCGCCCACCACATAGGCCGCCGCGTCGTACACGCCACGAAACGCCGGAGTGTCCCCCGCGTCCAGGAAGCCCTGGCCGCTCGTGGAACGCTCGCGAACAAAATCCACGTATGCCGGCGTATGGAAACTCAAGAGCTCCTGGTAGGAGGCCGTGCGCGGCTCGATGAGCTGCACACGCTCCTCAAGAGCGCGCTCCTCAAACTCGCGCAGAAAGGCGGCATAGCGGTCCGGCCCGAATGGATGGCCGTCGCCAAAGCTGTAACGCGCGAGGCGCTCCCCCAACACCACTGCCACCGCTGCGCCCACGATGCCTCCTCAGGGAACGGCCAAAGCCTAGCACACGCGGCTTGCGCGGCCATCGCCAAGGCCGCGCGACTCGACCATAATGCGCGGCTCTTTTTCCGAGCTGCATGCGAGCGTCTGCGTGGCCCAATACATTTTCACGATGAACCGGGTATCGAAGGTGGTGCCGCCGAAGCGCGTGATTCTGCGCGATATCAGCCTGTCCTTTTTCCCGGGCGCAAAAATCGGCGTTCTGGGTCTCAACGGCTCGGGCAAGTCGACTCTGCTGCGCATCATGGGCGGCATCGACACCAGCTTCGATGGGGAAGCGCGGCCGCAAAGCGGCATCCGCGTCGGCTTTCTGCCCCAGGAACCGGAGCTCGATGCATCGAAGGACGTACGCGCCACGGTCATGGAAGGCGTGGGGAATGTCTTTGGGCTCGTCGAGCGCTTCAATGCGGTGAGCGACAAGTTCGCGCAGCCGATGTCGGATGAGGAAATGAATGCGCTGCTCGATGAACAGGCGAAGCTGCAGGATGCCATCGACGCCGCGGGCGGCTGGGAACTGGAGCGCAAGCTCGAGATCGCGGCGGATGCGCTGCGCCTGCCGCCGTGGGAGACGACGATCGCCACGCTCTCGGGCGGCGAGAAGCGCCGCGTCGCGCTGTGCCGCCTGCTCCTGTCCGCGCCGGACATGCTGCTCCTCGACGAGCCCACCAATCACCTCGATGCCGAATCGATCGCGTGGCTCGAGCGCTATCTAGAGGAATATCCGAGCACGGTGATCGCGGTCACGCACGATCGCTATTTCCTCGACAATGTCGCCGAGTGGATCCTCGAGCTCGACCGCGGACACGGCATCCCCTGGCAAGGCAACTATTCCTCATGGCTCGAGCAGAAGGAGCGGCGTCTCGCGCTTGAGGAGCGCGAAAACCAGACCTTGCGCAAGACCTTGGAGCGCGAGCTCGAGTGGGTGCGGCAGAATCCCAAAGCACGGCAGGCAAAGAGCAAGGCGCGCCTGCAGCGCTACGAAGAGCTTGCATCGAAAGAGTTTCAGGAGCGCAGCGAAACCAACGAGATCTATATTCCCCCCGGCGAGCGGCTCGGCGAGCTCGTCATTGAAGTGAAGAATCTGCGCAAGGCGTACGGCGAGCGCTTGTTGATCGACGATGCCTCCTTCAACCTGCCGCGCGGCGGCATCGTCGGGATCATCGGCCCCAACGGCGCCGGCAAGACGACGCTGTTTCGCATGCTGACAGGAGTGGAGGCGCCGGATGCCGGACAGATCCGCGTGGGCCCGACTGTCAAATTGGCCTACGTCGACCAATCGCGCCAGAGCCTCGATGCGAAAAAAACTGTCTGGGAGGAGATTTCCGGCGGCCTCGACATGATCAAGGTCGGCAACTACGAAACCCCGTCGCGCGGCTACGTCGGCCGCTTCAATTTTAAAGGCGCGCAGCAGCAGCAGCACATCGGTGAGCTCTCCGGCGGCGAGAGAAACCGCGTGCACCTTGCAAAGGTCGTGAAATCTGGCGGCAACGTGCTGCTCCTCGATGAGCCCACCAATGATCTCGATATCGAAACCCTGCGCGCGCTTGAAGAGGCGTTATTGAGCTTTCCTGGCTGCGCGGTCGTGATCTCCCATGATCGCTGGTTTCTGGATCGCATCGCGACCCACATACTCGCCTTCGAGAACAACTCCGAAGTCGTTTGGTTCCAAGGTAACTATCAGGAATACGTCGAGGATTTCAAACGCAGGAAGGGCGAGGAAGCGGCGCACCCTCATCGTGTCAGGTACCGGCCGCTGGCGCGTCAATAGCGGGTAATGAATTCCAAAGAGTCCAACGGTACGCACCTGCGCTGGATCGGACCACTCGCCTCGCTCCTCGTATTTTCAGTCGTCGCGTTTGTCCTGCATCGGGAGCTTGCGCACCTGCATACGCGCGAGATTCTCCAGGAGCTGCGCGAGACGCCGCGCATGCATGTGCTCATCGCCTTAGCTTTTACGACGGCAAGCTATTGGCTGCTCGGCTTTTACGACCTTCTTGCCTTGCGTTATATCGGCAAGGCAGTGGCCTATCCGCGCGCGCTCATGACGTCGTTCATAGCGAACGCCTTTGGACACAATCTCGGACTCGCGGCCTTTACCGGCGGCGCCGTGCGCTTTCGTTTGTATGCCTCCGCCGGTTTGACAGCGATCGATGTCGCAACGGTTCAGGGCTTCTGCAGCCTCACCATCGGCATCGGCCTTGCGACACTCGGCGGTTTGTCGCTCACGCTCGAACCTACCCATACCGCGGCCGTGCTGCACCTGGATCCACTCTGGGCGATGTTGGCCGGGATCATGCTGCTTTCGGGCGCAGGCGCCTACGCCACATGGTGCATCCTCGGCCGCACGCCGATTGAGATCCGCGGCTGGGCGCTGCGGGCGCCGCATCCCGGCCTCGGCTTCGCGCAGATCGCGCTTGGGATGTGTGATTTGAGTTGTTCGACCGCCGTGCTGTGGTGGCTGCTGCCGCCGCAGTCGGACATGGGATTCCTGACTTTCGTCGGTGCCTACGCCGCAGCGGTGACGGCCGGCATCGTCAGCCACGTGCCCGGCGGCCTGGGTGTATTCGAGACGGTGATCGTGTTCGCGCTGCCCGACGTGCCGGCAAGCTCTCTCTTAGGATCGATGCTCATCTACCGCGCCGTCTACTACTTAGCTCCGCTCATGGTCGCGACGCTGCTGTTCGGCTTGAAGGAGCTCAGCGCCCAGCGCGGGCCGCTCGCGCGAGCTCACGCGCTCGCCTCGTTGTACATCGCACCCGTGGTGCCGCAAGTGGCCGGGACTTTGACCTTCCTCGCCGGCTTCATTCTGCTCGTCTCGGGTGCGACTCCCAGTATGGATGCGCGGCTCACCGTGCTGCGCGATATTGTGCCGCTCGCGATCCTCGAGCTTTCGCATCTTGCCGGCAGCGTCATTGGCTTAGGGCTCCTGGTGCTCTCGCGCGCGCTATTTCGGCGCGTGCAGGCGGCCTACCACATCTCATTTTGGCTCCTCGCGGCAGGTATTGCCGCCTCGCTCCTGAAAGGCCTCGACTTCGAGGAGGCCACCATCCTTGCGATCGTCCTCGCCGTGCTGGTGCTCGGGCGCCGCGCATTCTATAGGCCGACGTCCATTCTGGACGAGCGCTTCACGCCCATCTGGGCGGTCAGCATCGCCGGAGTCATCGCGACCGCCATTTGGGTTTCGTTTCTCGCGTTCCGCCACATCGAATTCTCCAATGACCTGTTGTGGACCTTTGCCATGGACGCGAACGCCCCGCGCTCCCTGCGGGCAACCTTCCTCGTGGTCGTGCTCGCCACAGCCTATCTCCTGTTGAACGTGTTGCAGCCCGCGCGGCCTGAGCCCGGCGTCGCCGATGCCAAGGATTTGGATCAGGCGCGCCGCATCATCGCCACTTCAGATCTCACGGTGGCCAATGCCGCTCTGAGCGGCGATAAGCGTCTGCTCTTCAGCGATGACGGCGACGCCTTCATCATGTACCAGGTGGCGGCCCGCAGCTGGATCGCGCTTGGCGACCCGATCGGCCCCACGGCGCGCGCGGAGGAGCTGGTGTGGCGCTTTCGGGAGCTGTCCGACCACCACGGCGGTCGCACCGTCTTCTATCAAGCGAGCGCTGATTGCCTGTCGCTGTATATCGACCTCGGCCTCGCCGCGTTGAAAATCGGTGAGGAAGCCCGTGTGCTGCTGCAGGATTTCTCACTGGAGGGGGCGGCACGCGCCGACCTGCGCCAGGCGTGGCGGCGTGCGGAGCGCGACGGGGCGAGTTTTGAGGTCATCCTGCCCGAGCGCATCGCAGAGGTGCTGCCGGAGCTGCGGCGGATATCCGATTCGTGGCTGACGCGCAAATCGGTCGCCGAAAAGCGCTTTTCGGTGGGTGCTTTCTCGGCAGCCTATATGAGCAATTTCGCAACCGCACTGGTGCGCTCGGAAGGCAATATATCGGCGTTTGCCAATCTGTGGAACACGGGCTCGAAGGAGGAACTCTCCATCGATCTCATGCGCTTTGGTGCGGATGCGCCGCGCGGCGCCATGGACTATATGTTCATCGAGCTCATGCTCTGGGGCCGCGCGCAGGGCTACCGGTGGTTCAACTTAGGGATGGCGCCACTCGCCGGCCTTGAGAACCATCCGCTCGCCCCTGCCTGGCACCGTGTCGGCAACTTCGTATTTCGCCAGGGCGAACATTTTTATAACTTCGACGGGCTGCGACGCTACAAGGCGAAATTCGACCCGACCTGGGTGCCTAAATATCTGGTTGCACCCGGTGGCATCGCCCTGCCGCGAATCCTGGTTGACGTGTCGGTGCTGATCTCCGGCGGCATGAAGGAGCTCTTTGCCCGATGATCGCGAGGCGCTCATGCGCTGTCTTGTTCGTGCTGCTGGGGGCGTTGGCGCAGGCGCACGTGTTTGCCGCTGATCTTCCGGCCCCCATGCCGATGCGCGCCGCACCTTTCGGCATCGTCACGGTTTACAAGCCCGCGCAAGCCGAGCCCGCGAGCGTCGCCTTGTTTGTGTCCGGCGATGAGGGCTGGACCCTGGGCGTCGTCAATGTGGCCCGCGCTCTGGCGGGCAGCGGCGCACTCGTCATCGGCATCGACGTGCGGGGCTTCTTGACGGCGATGGCGCGCGCGACCGCCGCCTGCCAGCCGCTCGCGGTCAACTTCGAGCTCTTGAGCCATCAAATACAGAAGCAGGCCGGATTGAAGGAGTATCACGTGCCGGTACTGGTCGGGTATACCTCGGGCGCCACCCTCGTGTTCGCCACATTGACGCAGGCGCCGATCGGTACCTTCGCCGGCGCCATCAGCATGGGCTTCTGCCCAGATCAGGATTTTGGCGGGGCGACCCTGTGTCCCGCTCCGCAACTGCACTACACGCGCGGCCACAAGGGCGAGCTGCTGTTCGAGCCGGCGCCGCACCTCGAGCATCCCTGGATTGTGTTGCAGGGCCAAGAGGACACCGTGTGCGCGGCGCAGGTGGTCGATCAATTCGTCGCGCACACGGGCGGAGGTGCCGTTGTGCGCTTGCCCCGCGTCGGTCATAGCTTCTCGGTCGAGCGCGACTGGCTGCCGCAGCTGCTCGCTGCCTACAAGAGCATTGCGACACGGCCGGAGCCCACGGCGGCGCAGGCGCCGGAGATTCAGGATCTGCCGGTCACAATCGTACGCGCCACCGCGCGTGAAACGGATACGCTCGCGCTTCTGCTGACGGGTGACGGCGGTTGGGCGGGCCTCGATCGTGAACTCGCTGCGCGCCTTGCGGAGCGCGGCGTCTCAACGGTCGGGTTCAACTCATTGCGGTACTTCTGGCACCTGCGCACACCGGAGGAGGCCGCGCGTGATGTAACCCGTGTGCTTGAGCATTTTCTGACCGATTGGAAGAAGGCGCGCTTCATTCTCATTGGCTACTCCTTCGGTGCTGATGTTGCGCCGTTCATCGTCAATCGTCTGCCTGCGCCGCTGCGCCAACGTCTCACGACCGTGAGCCTGCTCGGCATCGAGTCCGATGCGGATTTTGAAGTGACTGTCGCCGACTGGATCCCCGGCTCGGCCTCAAGCGGCCGCACCGTGCGGCCTGAGCTCGCCGCTATCGAAGCGCCGGTGCTGTGTATCTACGGCGCGGGCGAGAGCACGACGATTTGCCCGGCCGGTGAGAGCGGACGCGTGCGCGGTGAGCGCATCGGCAGCGGCCACCACTTTGGCGGCGATTACGCCGCCATTGCCGATCATATCCTGGCATTTGCAGGGATTATGTCGCACCATGATTGATGTCCAGTTGGCAATGCGCGGATGCGCTAGAATTCTAGCTGCAGTGCGCAGACCAATAACGATACGCGCCGCAACACGACCATGTCGGTATACATAGATGCAGCGAGCCGAATTGTGCATGACCAGGAGCAGAGCCTGGCCTTGGTCTGCCCGCACTGTCTGATAACCGCGCACATCACGCCCGCCGCGGTTCCCAGATTTGAAGATCTGCAGGCGCACAAGCCGAAGCACGTCGGACTCGTCTATCGCTGCGATGCGTGCCTAGCCCCGATTTTCCTGCGCTTCACGGCGCGCATGTACGCCGCGAACCGTGTCGAACTCGCCCCGCAGTTCAACGAAGTCGAACGGCCGCGCGAAACCTTCGCCTTCATGCATTTGCCGGAGGAGGTGGAGCTGTTCTTCAAAGAGGCGCTCACCTGCTATTCGAGCGGCGCGTTCAATGCGTTCGCATCGATGTGCCGCCGCAGCGCGCAGGCGGTGTTCGCCGACCTCGGCGAGACGGGCAAGCTGCGGCTCTATGATGAACTTAACGACGTGCGCGCGATGGCCGAGCTTGACGTCGAGACCTTCACGCGCATCAAGAGCGTGCTCTTCGGCAACGACTCCGATCCGCGTCCCAATGCGCCCCTGCTCGAGAGCTACGCCGCGGGCGTGCTGCTGGAGATCATGAAGGACTTGCTCTACGAGGCCTACGTGCGCAAGGGCAAACTGCAGCAGGCGATGATGGTGCGCCGCTTCTTCGTCGACGAGAAGGCCAACAATGTCACGCAGATCGCGAGCGCAGCCGGCACGGGCAGCGTGAAGTAGCCCATCCTCAAAGTCCGGCGCGTGCACGCCGTCACCGCGCCCACGAGCGCTGCCTCACGCTGCATCGGTCGACGGGGACATCAAACCGCGATTTCTGCCTCCGGCGCGACCACCGCGGACTTCCTCGACAAGCTCTCCTTTCGCCGACGTCGGTGCCACATCGCCGGCGCCGGTACCCGTCAGCCGCGCGTCGCAACCAATACGGGGCCTCATTGGCTCAGACTGTGACTGCCTTCACGCATGTCATCGCGATCACACGCGCAACTTCGGATTCGTTTCACAATAATTTGTCGCGCGCCGCTGAACAATATCCGCGCGGGGGGTCGCATCACGACAGCGACCCTGATGATGTGGGGAAATACTGACGACAGCCCAAGAAAGCGTGCTCGTGCCTGAGAAACGGCGTGACGAGCACACGTTGAGTCACGCAAGGCTCGTCACCGGCGGCGAGGCAACGGGCGTAAGTTTGTCCACCGGATATAGTGCAGCTCGTCGGCATGGTGATGGCGCGGCTCAGTGGAGTCTCACGCGACGATGTCAATGAAATGCAAGGTGACCTCATGAAACGAGTTGAACGGTTGTGCATGTTTGAGCGCGCCGTCGAGGATATTAAACGCCGCCGCGCCGAGACGCTCGTCGCAAGCGAGCGGCAGCTCAGCGCTTGCGCAACAAAGCTTGCCGAACTCGAGGCGTACCACGAAGCCTATGCGCGCCATTTCAATGAGCGCGCGGAAGCTGGCATCGGCGGCGCCGGCCTGCGAGATTTTCAGGCCCTTCTCGCACGCCTCGCTGAGGCTGTGCGCCAGCAGACAGCACTCCTGACGCGGGCATGGACCGAACGCGACGCCGAACTCCTGAGCTGGAAAAACGCCGCGCAACGCGCCGAAGTCGTCGGGCGCCTCGTGAGTCGCTGGAAAAATGAGGAGCAGCGCTTCGGCGACCTCTTCGGGCAGCGCAAGTGCGAGCGTCGTGCGCAACGTCATTCTCTGCGCGAGCGAGCAGCACTTGGTGCTTGAAAACGCACCCGCTGCCTTCGCAATGACATCGCTCTTGGCCTCGGCAACGACTTCTGGCACGGCAACGAGTGCAGCAGCCGCGCCCGCAGCACCCGCTAAAAAGGGCAACGCCGCGCCTCCGACTCTCGCACCGACTCCCGCAACGCTAACAGTTGCGCCGCCCACGCTTGCGGCGTTTACCGCCCCGCCGCCTACTGTGACGCCGCCGACTATTATGCCTGCCGTTGCAGCGCCGTCACCCGCGGCGTCGAGCCGCACCACAGTTGCCGCCGCCGCCACCGTACCCGCGGCACAGTTGCGCATAGCGAAACCCAGCAAGCCGAAGAGCGCCGCGGCGCCAAATAATACCGACGCCGATGCGCGCGCCGATACGTCGGCACCAGCGGCCGACTCGTCCTGCGCATGGCTGTTGTCGGGCATATGCGTCCCGACCCTGCAGCCGGCGGCGAGTCTCGCTCCTACTGCATCGACATCAAAAGTATTCACGGTGACGAACGACTGCGAAAAGAGCGAA
>Ga0182024_10019844_pt1 | contig 12339 bp, 9 predicted proteins | sample P32metaG_FD_120480 | JGI IMG/M metagenome (GOLD analysis project Ga0182024, IMG submission 120480) | Permafrost microbial communities from Stordalen Mire, Sweden - P3-2 metaG (Illumina Assembly) | ecosystem: Environmental > Terrestrial > Soil > Wetlands > Permafrost | place: Sweden: Stordalen...
CGCTCGCGGTCTCGCCAGAATCCGCGCGTCATCCCGGGCCAGGGAGCACGGATCACCAGCTCGCCCACCCGACCGCGAACGCTCCGGCCCTCCTCGTCCACGACGTCGGCGTCCATCCCTGGACACGGCCCGGCAAAAGCGCACGGCTGCAAGGGCGTGAGCATGTTGCCGGCGAGGATGCCGCCGGAGATCTCGGTGCCGCCGGAATAGTTGATCACCGGCAGCCGGCCGCCGCCGACCTTCTGCTGGTACCACAGCCACGGGTCCGTATTCCACGGCTCTCCTGTCGACCCGAGCACGCGCAGAGAGGACAGGTCGTGTGCGGCAACCGGCCCATCGCCGTGCCGCATCAGTGCTCGGATAACGGTTGGGGCGATTCCGAGCACCGACACCCGATGCCGCTCCACGACCGACCAGAGTCGATCAGGCCCCGGATGGTCAGGGACGCCGTCGAAGAGCACGAGGGTGGCTCCGATGCTCAGCGCGCCGCAGATGGCCCACGGCCCCATCATCCAGCCGATGTCGGTGAACCAGAGCAGGCGGTCGTGCTCGCCGATGTCGAAGCAGTGCGCCATGTCCTGCGTCGCCTTGATGGGAAAGCCACCATGGACGTGCACCGTGCCCTTGGGGCGGCCGGTGGTACCGCTCGTGTAGATGATCATGAAGGTCGAATCGGCGTCGGTATCGGCGACGGGCGGGCCCCCGCTCCAGCCGTCGGGCATCGCCTCGAACAGCACATCGCGACCCGGCCGCATCGAGATTCCCGCGTCGCGGAGCTGCGGCACGACGAGGATGTGCTCGAGCGACGGCAGCTGCTCGGCGGCCTCGTCGGCCACGGTCTTCATGACCACGGTGCGGCCGCGTCGTGTGAATCCGTCAACAACGACCAAAACCTTGGCGTCGCAGTCCTGCAGGCGCGAGACGATCGCGCCCGCTCCGTAGCCGCTGAACAACGGCACCACGATGGCCCCGAGCCAGGCGCAGGCGAGAAAGAGTGAGGCCGTCTCGGGAATCATCGGCAGGCAGAGACCCACGCTGTCGCCGTTGCCGACGCCCAGGCTGGCGAGGGTGGCGGCCGCGTACGCGGTGTGCCGGTGGAGGTCGGCGTAGGTCCACTCCCGCGTGCTGCCGTCGTCGCCCTCCCACACCACCGCGGGACGGTCCGGCGTGCGCCGTGCCCAGCGGGTCACCGCGTTGTGGGCGAGGTTGAGGCGTCCCCCGCGCCAGAACCGGGTCCACGGCAAGCCGGCCGACGTGTCCATCGCGACATCGAACCGGCGGGTCCAGTCGACGTCGATGTCGTCGACCATTGCCATCCAGAACCGCTGCGGGTCGTCGCGGGCGAGCCGCGCGACGCCGTCGAGGTCATCGACACCGAGCGTGTTGACGAAGTGCTGCAGCCGCGACGCCCCCGCCTGCTCAGGAGTGGGCGTCCATGCGAAGTGGGAGCCGTTGGAACTCATGTCGCGCTGACCATAGCGCGCGGTCAGCGGTCGATCGCCGACATGTCCCAGTGCCGCTCTCCCTGCACGCTCCCCGGGCTCACAGCCGATTCGAGGCGCGAGGCGTCTTCGGGGTCGAGCACGATCTCGGCCGCCTTGGCGTTCTCCTCGAGACGGGCGCGCCGTTTGGTGCCGGGGATCGGGACGATGTCGGGGCCACGCTGGAGCAGCCAGGCGAGTGCGAGTTGCGCGGCCGTGAACCCCTTTTTCGCGGCGATGTCGCCGACGCCTGCGGCAATCGCCACGTTCGCGTCCAGGTTGCCCTCGGCGAAGCGGGGAAATCGGGCGCGACGGATATCGGTCGGGGCCAGCGTGCCGGCAGTGACAGCCCCGGTCAGGATGCCGCGGCCGAGCGGGCTGTACGGGACGAACCCGACTCCGAGCTCGCGCAGCGCAGGCAGAACCGCGTCCTCGACGTCACGCGAGAAGAGCGAGTACTCTGATTGCACGGCCGAAAGCGGATGCACCGCATGAGCGCGCCGGATCGTCTCCGGGCCAACTTCGCAGAGCCCAAGAAAGCGGACTTTCCCGGCGTTGACAAGCTGGGCCATGGCACCGACGGTCTCCTCGATCGGGACCGCACGGTCGAGGCGATGCTGGTAGTAGAGATCGATGACGTCGATATCCAGTCGCTGCAAAGAGGCGTCGCACGCTCGGTGCACGTACTCGGGGCGTCCGTTGGCAGCCTGCGAACCGTCGGGCTTGCGCTCGATCCCGAACTTGGTGGCAACGACGTACTGGTCGCGGCGTCCCGTCAGCGCTCTGCCGACGAGCTGCTCGTTGGTGAAGGGGCCGTACATATCGGCCGTGTCGAGCAGGGTGATGCCGAGTTCTGCGGCACGATCGATGGTGGCGATGGCTTCAGACTCATCGCGATCCTCGGCAGTGCCGTAGAAGTCCGACATGCCCATGCACCCGAGGCCAAGCGCGGAGACCTCCAATCCCTGCGTCCCCAGCCTGCGCAACTCCACGTCCCGTACCTCCTGCTCGGTCGTGCCGGTCAGGAAAGGATGAGTGAAGGTACTTCGCCTATGCCACCTGGGCGATCGGCGGAGCCGAGGCGCGCGCCGCGCGGCCGGTATCCGCCCATCCGTAGATGGTGGCCGCGACCCCGACCAGCCCGGCGACGAGGAACGCGAGCTGGGTACCGCCCTCCTGCGAGAGCCACCCCGCGAGGAGCCCGCCCAGCGGGGCCGTACCGAAGAAGACGTATCCGTAGATGCCGAGCACGCGGCCGCGCATCTGGTCGGTGACAGCGAGCTGGAGAGTCGCGTTCGCCTGCGATGAGTAGAGCGTGAAAGCGATGCCCGTCACCACCAGGGCGAGGCCTGCCGCCCAGGCGACGTGGAGCGGCGCAAGCGCGATCTCGGACACGGAGAACACCGCCGCGCCGATGAGCATGGTGTGCCGGCTCGCCCGTCCGAGCGACGCAGAGAAGAGCGCGCCGACCAGCGCGCCGAAGCCGAAGAGCGCGGAGAGGATGCCGAAGATCTCCGGTCCGCTGTCCAGCGTTCGTGAGGTGAGCACGGGGAGGAGTACGTTGAAGTTGATGCTGATCGTCGCGATCACCAGCATCATCACGAGCACCGAGCGGATCACCGGCCGGCGCCACGCGAACTTGAGGCCCTCGAACGACCCGCGGAAGAGGTTCTGCCCGCGCTCGTCCTTGCGAACCGGGAAGAGGTGGTGGACGCGCATGAACCAGAGTGCGGCGAGGACCGCAAGGTAGCTGAGCGCATTGATCAGAAAGCAGATCCCGACGCCGGCCACCGCGATGAGCCCGCCCGCGATCGCCGGCCCGACGATTCGCGAAGCGTTGAAGAGGCTGGAATTCAGGGCGACGGCGTTCGGCAGCTCGTCGCGTCCGACCATCTGGATGGTGAACGCCTGCCGGACTGGTGTATCGAGGACGGTGATCAGCCCGGTGACCCCGGCGAGCACGTATACCTCCCACACCGTGGCGTGCCCGGTGAGCGTGAGGCCGGCAAGGAGCCCGGCCGTGACCATGAACGCGGCTTGGGTCCCCATCAGCACCTTGCGCTGGTCGATCCGGTCAGCGATCGCGCCGCCGAACAGGCCGAGCAATCCGTAGGGGCCGAACTGGCAGACCGCGAGGATGCCGACGGCCAGCGGCGAGTGGGTTTGCTGCACGACGAACCACGCCTGGGCGACGCTCTGCATCCAGGTGCCGCTGATCGACACCACCTGCCCGAAGAAGTACAGCCGGTAGTTGTAATGACGGCGCAGGCTCATGAATGTGCGCGCCGTGGCGCTGCCGATGCCGAGGCTCATCCTGCCTGTTCCGCGAGCGCCTCGAGTGGCGCGATGGCGGCGGCGATGGCGTTGATGTCAGCGTCTGTGAGCTTGCTCAACCGGGCCGACAGCCACGCTGTCCGCTTTGAGCGGATCACCTTGAGCACCCGCTGGCCTTCGGGCGTCACCTCGAGGTCCACCCTGCGCCGGTCGCGCTCGGCCTGCCGGCGGGTCACCAGGCCTGAAGCTTCGAGACGGTCGAGATGATTGCTGACCGACGGCATCGACATGCCCTCGCGGGTGGCGAGCTCGGCAACGCCGATTCCCGGGTCGCCCTCGATCAGGCCGAGCAGTGAGAGCTGTCCGGCCGAGACGCCGGAGGCGTGCACCTCGCGACGGAGATGGCGGTTGAGATGGAGCAGAACGGGCCTGAGCCGGTTGGCGACTTCGACCGGCCGGTTGGTGAGTACTGCTGTCATCACCAACTGATTATATAGGCTAACTAAGTATCTGGCAACCCCCTTACGCCCTCGATTCGCGTCGCGGGTCCCGGCCTCGCCTCGGGAACCCTGCGGGGTTGCGGTGCGTCTCGTCTCCACACGCTGTGAAGCCATCTGGAGGATCCGGAGATGCGCAAGGTTCTGTTCGCCGCCTTCGGCGTTGGCGCCGCTGTCGTTCTGCAGGCGGCGCAGGCACTGGCGTGCGGCGGTCTGGTCGCCCCCGACGGCGACGTCCGCCTCGCCAAGGCGACGACCTTCGTTGCCTGGTCGAGCGGCATCGAGCACTACGTCACCAGCTTCGCCTTCACCGGGGCGGTCACCGATGTCGGCTGGATCGTGCCGCTGCCTGCGATCCCGACCTCGATTACCGAGGCCGGCGCGTGGACACTCCAGCGCCTGGAACGCGAATTCGTCCCCGTTGAGTTCGCCCTCACCCCGGACGTAGAGGCCGCGCTCGCGGCACCGGCTCAGGTGATCGAGCAGGTACAGGTCGAGGCCCTCAACGTCACAGTCCTCAAAGGCAGCGGCCAGGCGGTCATCGACTGGTGCGAGCACAACGGCTTCCTCGTGTCCGCCGAGATCAAGGATCACCTGCTCCGGTACGCATCGTCGAGCCCTATCTTCATGGCCGCGAAATACGACACGTCGCTGGCCCTGCAACGGCATCAGCAAGCGGGCGACGGCGTTCCTCTCTTGATCACCATGCGCACCCCGCGTTTGTGGGTCCCACTCGAGATTCTCGCCAGCGCGGGAGTGCCCGTGAACGCCGACCTGTTCCTGCTCACCGATCAACCGCTGCGAACCGCCAATGGCGTGGCGCTGACGTCCCGGCTCGCCAAAGGCACCACGCTGGACAGCACGCCGGGCTTCACCGTGGCTGGCGCCGAGCCGATGAACGCGAGCCTGCACCAGGATCTCTCGTCAGATCGCAACATGTCATGGGTACCGGCCCACAGCTACGTCACGTACCTCACGCTGAATGCGCCGGGTGCAAGCGTCACCTACGACCTCGGCGTCGGCACCGACAACGTCATCACCCTCACATCATTCGGATCCGCGCTGCCTGATCCCGTCGTCACCGCTGCGGTTCACGTGTCACCGGACCCGTTCGATCTGCTGTTCCCTGCACTGCTCATCGCGGGGACCGCGATCATCGTGATCCCGCTGTCCGTGTGGCAACTCCGGCCGCGTCGCGTGTCGCACAACGGCCGCCGCGAGTCGTGAAAGGGACCAGGTTGACCCTAACGAATCACGCGATAGTCGACGAGCAGATAGCCTGACGGTGAGACGTCGCTTCGGATCGATTCGAGCTGAATCGGTGGCAAGCCGTCGAGGAGTCGCCTTCCGCGGCCCGCGATCCTCGGCGCGATCACCAGCCTGAGTTCGTCGACAACGCCGGCGGCGAGCAGCGCCTGCGCCACCGAGATACTTGCGTGGATGCCGACATCGCCTCCCTGCTGCTGCTTGAGATCCCGGACGAATTCGACAAGCCCGCCCTCGAGCACCGTCGCATTGGCCCAATCCCGGTCAAGGGGAGTCGATGTCGCGACGTACTTCGTGACCCCGTTGATGAACGTTGCGAATGGCTGTATCTCGCTGGTGGGCCAGAACTGCGCCCACTCGGTGTAGCTGCGGCGGCCGAGAATCACCGCGTCCTGTGTCGCGATCACAGCGGCAAGGTTGGCGCCCATCGCGCCGTCCCATTCGGCGAAGAACGTGTCTGGGTCCTCGGCAACGCCGTCGAGGGACAACAACTCGTACACGACGATCTTGCGCACGCCTGACACCTCCGATTGGACCAAAGCCGCGTGACCGTTATTTTCCAGGCTCTTGAAGATTGAGGATCGCGACCGGGTCGATCCCCTCGCCCATCGTCATGCCGGTCACGGTGGCGAAGAAGGACAGTTGAGCCTCGAGCGTTCGCGCGATGTTGGCGGCCTCACGGAAGCCGTGTTGCTCGCCCGGGTATCCGATGTATGCGCATGGGACTCGGGCTCGCTTGAGCGCTGCGAACATCATCTCCGCCTGTTCGGCCGGAACCACCGGGTCGTCAAGTCCCTGCAGCAGTAGCACTGCACCGCGGACGCGATCGATGAAGTGCACCGGCGAGCGGTCGTACATCCCCCTGCCTTTCGGTAGTGGCGAGTCGTAGCGCGCCTCGAACTTGTGTCCGGGCATCGCGAACAGTGCTTCCAAGTCCGCGATGCCGAAGAGACTTGCGCCTGCAGAGAAGACATCGTGGAACGTCATCGCGCACAGCACCACATATCCGCCGGCACTGCCACCGTGGATGAACAGACGGTCGGGATCGACCTCGCCGCGCTGCACCAGGGATTCGGCGCCCGCGATGCAATCACCGACGTCCACCACCCCCCACTGCTCATTGAGGCGATCGCGGTACGTGCGGCCGTACCCGGTGCTGCCACCGTAGTCGACGTCCAGGTAGGCGAAGCCGCGGCTGGTCCAGTACTGCACCGCGACATCGAGCGCAATGCTCGTCGCCGACGTCGGCCCGCCGTGCGCGTGGAGCAGCAGCGGTGGCTTGCGGCCTGGTTCCAGCTCCACGGAGTCATTGCGGGGCGCGTAGTACCAGGCGTGCGCCGTCGCCCCACCGTATCCGGGGTAGGTGATGTGTCGCGGCCGCGAAAGCATCGACTCGTCGACGGTCATGTCAGGGCTCTCCGACTGCACCACCCTGCGCGCGCCGCCGGCAAGGTTTGCGCGAACCACGCCATCCGGAGCATCCGGTCCGCCGGCCAGATAGAGAATCTCATCGCCACTGGCGCTGACGTACAGCGCGAACGCCGTCTCGGGAACGTCCACGCGCTGGACATGACCCGATGCGTCAACGAGGAAGCATTCCCATCCGCCATCGCGACACGCCCAGAGCACGATCCGCCCGTCGCCGCAGAACGCATACGTGGAAAGGCCGAACACCCACTGCGGCGCTCCGCACTCCGCTTGCATCGCTGCGAGCGCGTCGACGTGTGCGCCGTCCCAGCGATAGAGGTTCCACCACTCGGTGCGGTCTGACGTGAAGTGCACGACTGAGTCCGGCGACCACGAGGGCTGGAAGATCGACTCCTTCGGCCCGCCGGCGACCAATCGCGCGCCAGAAGGCATTCCGGTGCTGTCGAGACCCGCAACCCAGAGCTCGCAACCGTCCCAGGGCATGTTCGGCTGGTTCCAGGTGAGCCACAGCAGGCTGTTGCCGTCTGGGCTCACCCGGGGCGTGGCATAGAAGTCGTTGCCCGAAACCAGCGTGACGGCGTCTCCGCCTCGCAGCGGCACCGCGCGGAGGTCGTTGACGACCGAATCGCCGCGATGCTCCTCGACCACGCAGATGATCCGCTCGCGCGCCGTGTCGATCTCGAAATCCGCATAGCGCAGGCCGGCGTCGACGGGCGTGAGCGGTTCCGGCGCTGCTCCCGGGACGACCGTGTACATCCGGCCGTCGGCGGCGTTGGAGAAGTAGACCGTTCCGTGGTGCGCACGCATTGCCGCGCCTCCGTACTCGTGCACCCACGTTCGGGCCGAGTACGGAGCCCCGATCAGGTCGGTGATCGCCCCGTCGTGCTCGCGGACGATGACGCAACGGCCATGCTCGACGGGCCGGCCCTCGATCCAGTAGGCATCGCCGTCGCTGAGCTGAAGATCCGCAAGGCGCATGCGCCCTGCGGCGGCGCGCTTCGCTGTGATCGCGGAGGGCCAGACGGCCGACGGTGTGACGTTCTCTCTGATGCGCAGGGTCATGCGGTCGGGACGACGACGAACTGCTCCGCGAGGCGTCCCGGCTCCAGGCCGTTCGCCTTGGCAGTGGCCTCGAGCCAACCCCGCACCCGCTCCTCGAGCGCGTCCCAGTCGCTGTACTGGCTGCGGTGACAGCGCAGCGCGGCGAGCTTGCGATCCGCGGTGTCGGTGACGTCGACAACCCTCATCTCCTGGCCCGAAGCAAGAGCCGCGCTCATCCAGACCTCGCTGACAGACCACGGTTCCAGGCCCTCAACCTCGATCAGCTCGCGGTGCGCAAAGGGGTTGCGGGAATCGGGGTACACCGCGCAAAGGGCCGCCTCACCGGCGGCGAGGTGATCGGGATGGCTGGCGAAGATGCGTGTGAAGTTGCGCACCGGTGACTGCGTGATCACGCGCTGGGGCTGTTTCACGCGGATCACCCTGGAGATGTCACGGCGCAACTCGATGCTCGGCGTCAGCCGTCCATCCGGATATCCCAGGAAGGTCAGGTCGGTAACGCCGACCGCCGCCGCGGCCTCCGTCTGCTCGATCCGCCGGATGCCGGCCATCTGCTCGCGGGTGATGCTCCGGTCCGAGCCCCCCGCGTCGCCGTCGGTCACGATGCAGTAGGACACCGTCACGCCGGCGTCGGTCCACTTGGCGGTGGTTGCGGCATTCCCGAAGTCGCAGTCATCGGGATGGGCGACGACCACGAGGACGCGTTCGATTCCGTCGATCTCTGACACTTGGAGGATGGTAGCCAAAGCGGACGTCTCGCCCGCCACGCCATGCGACACTCGGCGCGTGCCTCTCGAACTCCACCGCGCCCCATCGACAGTCCAGAGCGCAGAGGGCTGAGCGTGCCCGGTATCTCGATCCCGCCGTCATTGCGGCGCCTTCTGACCCGCCGACCCGCGGCGTCGTCGAGGTCTTTCCCGCTGCGCGACCGGACGCCTGACCCCGGGCTCTTCGGCCCCGGCTCGGTGACCTGGGTGGTCATGCGCGAGCCGCGACTCCTGCTCGCTGCCGGCCGGGCGCTGCTCCTGCAGGCGGCCAACCCGCTGGTCGCGCAGGGAGCGATCGAACACAGCACGTATCGATCCGACCCGTACGGGCGGCTCGAACGGACCGTCCGGTGGGTCACAGTCGTCTGCTTCGGGACCACGCAAGAAGCCGAGCGTGTCTCCGGCCGCGTCAGCCAGCTGCATCGGCCCGTCTCCGGGGTGCTGCCCGCGGCCAACGGGACATCCAGGGTTCCGGCGGGAACACGGTATTCCGCGAGCGACCAGGCGCTCCTTCGCTGGGTCCACGCCTCCTTCGTGGACACCATGCTGGTGGCGCACGACGCGCTGGTCGGCGGCCTCAGCAACCTCGAGCGAGACGCCTTCGTCCGCGAGTGGGATGAGGTTGCCCGCCTGATGGGGCTGCCTCGCAGTCAGTGCTGGCCGGACGCCGCGGCGCTCCGCCGCTACGTCGACAATGAGGTGCGGTGTGGTCAGGCGCTTCCGGGCGCGGGATCACGCGAGGTGGCCGAAACCGTCCTTCACCCTCCCGTCCGATCGAAGCTGCTCCGTCCGGGCACGGACACGCTCGCGTTCATCGCGACCGGCCTCCTGCCGGCCCAACTACGTCGCGGCTATGGGCTGAGCTGGTCTCCGGCCCACGTCGCCGCCTTCTCCGCCCTCACCCGATCCTTGCGCCTGGCGACACCAGCGCTGCCCCGCCGCTTGCGCATCTCCCCCGTCTACGATCAAGCGCTCGCTCGATCGGAAGGAAGGTGGCGGGATTCACGTGCGGCCTGACCGTTCTTCCAGAGGTCGGCCAAGGCGCTGGCGGGTCATATACGCCATGGCCCTGCTCGTCATGGGAGCGCTGCCTCTCGCTTCGTGCGGCGATAGCTCATTGAAGATCACCCCCGTCAGAAAGACCTCGGCGACCTTCGCCGAGCAGGCAGGTGCGATACCCAACTACATCCTTCCGCTCGCATCAAGCCAGTTTTACAGCGCCGCCAACATCTTCCAGTTCCAGTACCTGATGTACAGGCCGCTCTATTCATTCGGCGGGAGCGGGCGAGTGGAATTGAACGACGCCTTGAGCCTCGCCGACGCCCCGGTCTACGCAGACGGCGGAAAGTCGGTGACGATCACGCTCAAGGGGTGGAAGTGGTCGGATGGAGTCCAGATCACGGCGCGGGATGTCCAGTTCTGGCAAAACCTCGTCACAGCCAACAAGGTGAACTGGCCCGCGTATGTGCCCGGCGAATACCCCGACAACGTCGTGGGATCGACCATCAGCCCTCAGAACCCGCTGCAGATCACCTTCAGGCTCAGCGCGGCGTTCGGGTCCTACTTCTTCACGTACAACGAGCTCAGTCAGATCACGCCGCTTCCCCAGCAGATATGGGACAAGGAATCGGCAACTGGACCTGTCGGAAACTACGACGAGACTCCGGCGGGCGCGCGAGCTGTCTATGCGTTCCTCGACTCCCAATCGCGGAGTGTCGGCACCTACCAGAACAATCCGCTCTGGGGCGTGGTGTCCGGGCCGTGGAGGCTCAAGTCCATGGACCCAGCGGGCAACGTGCAGATGGTGCCAAACCCCGAATACGGCGGTCCTGTCAAACCGACGCTCAAGGTTTTCCGCGAAGTCCCATTCACCCAGGCGAGCGACGAGTTCACCGAGCTGAAGGCCGCCACCTCGGTCTCGAACACCTCCCTGGACTTCGGCTACCTCCCCGCCGATGAGGCCCAGCAGAAGAATTCACTGGGCGGTGTCTACAGCCTCTCCGCGTGGAGGCCGTGGTCGATCAACTACATTCCCTTCAACTTCACGAACCCGACCAGCGGGCCGATCTTCTCTCAGCTGTATTTCCGTCAGGCGATGGAACACCTCGTCGACCAGCGCCAGCTTCTGGATTCGACCTTCCTCGGATACGCCAATCCGACGTATGGCCCTGTCCCGACCGCGGATCTGTCCCCGTTCGCCGACCCGCTGGAGCAGAAGGACGCTTACGCGTACAGCCCAACCGCGGCTCAATCGCTGCTCCAGGCAAATGGCTGGACGGTCAACGCGAACAGGGTGAGCATTTGTTCGACGCCCGGCACCGGTACCGGCGACTGTGGTGCGGGTATCAAGCAGGGGCAGCCGGCTGCTTTCACGCTCGAATACGCGAGCGGCAGTCCGGCGGTGACAGAGGAGATGCATCAACTCGCGTCAGACCTCGCGCTGGCGGGAATCCAGGTCAAGCTGGCGTCATCGACCTTCGACGTGGTCGTCGGGTCGGCCGCGCCCTGCACTCCCGGGACCGCATGCTCGTGGGACCTGGCGTATTGGGACAGCCCATGGATCTACGCCCCGGATTACTATCCGTCGGGCGATCAACTCTGGGCCTGCACGGGCTCCGCGAGCAGTGTTGTGTATGCCGGTTCGAATGTGGGCGGGTACTGCAACCCTCAGGCTGAAGCGGACATCGCGGCCACGGAGACCAGTGACTCGGTTGAGGCGATGCACGTGTACGAGAACTACATGGCTCGAGATCTCCCAGCCATCTGGATACCGGTCGAGGATTACGCGCTGGCGGAGATCAACAAAGCCTTGAAAGGTGCCAGCCCCCTCGATCCATTGCTGGAAATCTACCCGGAAGCGTGGCGCTGGTCATAGAAAAAGATCACCCCGGCGGGGGAGGCACCTCCGGGCATAGGGCGAATATGATGCGGTTGTGCCAGCCCATCCGGGCTCTGGTGCATTCGTGACGGCTCCAGGAGCAGGGCTACAAGGAGGTTTCGATGACCGTTGGAAAAGTACTCGCTCGAGGCATGGGGAAAACGCCTCGTGGCTTGACAAGACGGATGGGCGTCGTCGGGATCGTCGCTCTCGCGGCGGTGGCCTGCGGCAGCACCAGCACCACGGGATCCCCAAGCGGTTCGCCGCAGGGCAGCGACCTCTTCAACCCGGCCAACTTCAGCACCTCGACGGTCTCGTGGTTGGCCGCCAACCAGAACGCGTCCGGCACGCCGGTCATGGGTGGCACGCTGAAAGTTGAAGGGAGCACCGACCTCTCCGCGGCCGCCGACCCCCAGGGGGAGTACGAGACGATCGCCTTCGGGCTTGAGCGCACCTATACGCGTCAGTTGGTCTCGTACCCCGCCTCGAGCAACTTCAACACCGCGGTCTCGCTCGTCCCAGACGCCGCGAGCGCGATGCCCACGGTGAGCTCCGATGGCCTCACGTACACGTTCACGCTTCGCTCGGGCTTGATGTGGAACACCTCGCCGCCGCGGCCGGTGACCTCACAGGACTTCGCACGCGGCATCCTCCGCAACTGCGATCCCACGCTTGCCCCGAACGGCAAC
>Ga0182024_10019845_pt1 | contig 12339 bp, 10 predicted proteins | sample P32metaG_FD_120480 | JGI IMG/M metagenome (GOLD analysis project Ga0182024, IMG submission 120480) | Permafrost microbial communities from Stordalen Mire, Sweden - P3-2 metaG (Illumina Assembly) | ecosystem: Environmental > Terrestrial > Soil > Wetlands > Permafrost | place: Sweden: Stordalen...
ACCATCAGCGTATGCCCGCTCAGCAGAAACCAGGGTTCGGGGCCCCGCGTTTTATCCGTAACCAAAAGAGAAATGTGCTCGGGAGTGTGACCCGGAGTATGCAAGATGCCGATCTGTACGTTACCCAGATCCAAGTTGTCTCCGTCGTGCACCGGCAAGAACTCATACTGGGCTCCGGAATTCGCATGAAGAACGTATTTTGCATCAGCGATCTGGGCCAGCTTGCGCCCTCCTGAAATATGGTCGGCGTGTACATGGGTATCTACGACGTAGCGGATCTTCATTCCGCATTCTTCGGCAATCCGCAGGTAAGGATCGGGATTATCGATTGGGTCGCACACGGCGGCCAGGCCTTTTCCGCCTCAACCGAAAACGTATGAGGCGGCGACTGGTTCGTGGTGAAGCAGTTGACGCAGAATCATCAGACTCTCCTTTGAATCTTCTTTGGGATAGCTTCGGGGCCACTTGCCACGGGAAGTCCACGCGAATGCCAGTCCTGAACACTGTCTTCCAGCCGGGTAGCGCGGAATCCGCGCGCACGCAGCAACTCCACCGCCTCCTTAGCCAGTACGCAGTAGGGACCGCGGCAATAAGCAACAATCTCTTTGTTACGCGGCAATTTCACCAGACGTTCTTCGAGTTCCTCCAATGGAATTGCCAATGCGTGAGGCAGATGCGCGGTGAGGTACTCGTTCCTCGGACGAACATCAATGACAATGGCCTTGCCCCGCTGCACCCTTTGTAAAAGCGTCTCGCGATCAATGGCATCCAAAAGCTCTCCATCGTCAAAGAATTCCCGGCGAATCCGTTCGAGCTCAGCTAGTCGGTCCTCGGCCAAGAGGCGAAATGACCGGAAGAAATCGCCCACCTGCGCACCTGCCAGCCGATATACGACGAACTTCCCGTTCCTGTTTGCCTCAACCAGATGCGCCGCCTGCAGCACCTGCAAATGCTGGGAGGTGTTAGCGACAGACATCCGGGTTTCGGCAGCCAGAGCTTCTACGGTGCGATCCGCCTGGCATAGCAGATCAATTAGCTCAAGCCGTTTCGGACTCGCCACCGCTTTGCCGATACGGGCCAGTTGCCCGTACGAGGCATCTTTGAACTCGTGCTTTTGTCTCAATTTTTCTATCCGTTCAGTCATACATTCAATCATTCAAGTAGATTATTGAGTATGCCTGAATACTACCGATACTGTCAAAATTGTTTTGGGCTTCTGACTGCGGCCGAACAACTTTGGCTCTCTGAGCCAGATCGATTCCTCCTTTAATCCGCCGGTTCCGGCATCAACGTCCCACGCCGCAGAGCCCGTTCCTTCATCAACACGAAGAAAACCGGGACCAAAATCAGTACGTGAATCGTGGACGTAATCATTCCGCCGACCATAGGAGCGGCAATCGGCTTCATCACGTCCGAGCCGATGCCACTCGCCCACAGGATCGGAATCAGGCTAGCGAGAACGGCGGAGACCGTCATCAGCTTTGGCCGGAGCCGATGGACAGCACCCTCAATGGCGGCCTCATGAATATCGGCTTCTGTAAGCGGGCGACCTGACGCAATGCGCTTATCAAGCGATTCGTGCAAATACACGACCATCACGACGCCCGTCTCCACCGCGATGCCGAACAGCGCGATATACCCGACCCACACGGCCACGCTGAAGTTGTACCCCAGCAGCCACTGCAAGATCAGCCCGCCGGTCATAGCGTAGAACGTGGGGAAGATCAGGACCATGGCCTCCGTTAGGTTGTGGAAGACCATGTACAGGAGCAGGAAGATCACGAAGAACACCACGGGCAAAATGATCTTCATCCGCTCCTTCGCTCGAAGCTGGAATTCATATTCGCCTGACCACTGATAGGTGTATCCCGCGGGCAATTGCAACTTCTGCCGAAGCATTTTGCTCGCCCGGTCTACGAAGCTACCGTAGTCGTTAGTGTTGAGATCAATGTAGACATATCCGGTAAGCTGGCCATCTTCATCGCGGATCATCGCCGGGCCGCGCGAGAAGGAAATCTTGGCTACTTCAGCGATCGGTATCTGTGCGCCAGCGGGCGTGGCGATCAACACGCGACTCAGCTCTCCGATGTTGTCGCGGAAATCACGCTGGTAGCGGACATTGATCGGATAGCGACTGCGGCCTTCGACGTTTTCGGCAACGTTCATGCCTCCAATGCCAGACTCCACAGCTTGTTGCACGTCGGCAATGGTCAAACCGTATTTTGCTGCTTGCGGACGATTGACCTCGACAGTGATGTAAAAGCCCTGGGAGACTCGCTCGGCAAAAACCGAACGCACCTGCTGTAATCCCGAAAGAATCTGCTGTACCTGTGCCCCGAGCTGCTGGATTTGCTCCAGATTTGTGCCTTGAAGCTTCATTCCTACGGGCGTCTTGATTCCGGTGAGAGCCATGTCGAGAGTAAGTGTCAGAGCAAACAGACGGTTGACAGATTGAATCCGCAGCCAGTCCGACTTCGCCGTCACTTGGACGAGTAAATTCTCAGGCGGTCAGTCTTCGATCCTTCGTTCGGGGCGAATTACTGTGGGTTAGCCCGTGATCCGCCCCCGAATCAGAATCTAGCCAGTCCGGGTCATTGGCGCTAAGCGGTTAACAACAATCACTTCCGACGGTCGCATTTCCCCTGGCATTACAAATTGTAAGATTCGTCCCCTTTTACGAATGGCATTTGATTTCTATTCGAAGAAGGCTGGGAGGGCCCTCGCGAAGAGTGGCGGCACTCTTAGGATTCCCCACGACCTCGATGGCGTGCATCGGCTCCGGCTTCATCCAATGCACACTCCAAGTGCCGGGATGAGTTGGCTCTTCCGTGCTGGGACTGTCCCTCACGCTGCCGTCGGGACGGTAATAACGGATATGGGGCGTTCCGCCTCCGGTATCCCAGTCAAGAAAGAAACTCGGCCATCGGTGGTGGTGCATCGGTTCCGTGGTGCCCGGTGGCGGCACAGTGACTTCGAGCACGCGTACAAATTCATTCTCGAAAATCACTTTGTGACTATTCGGGGCAGCTTGCACCGCATCGAAGCCATCGGGGAAACCCGATTTGTCCTGTCCGTAGGCGTAAAAATACCTGCCGGCCATCATCAGAGAAATCGCGGTAAAGGAAGCGATCAATGCGACCTTTCGGGCGTGGAGAAGTCTTTGTGATCGGTTCATGACGCTGAAATATATTAACTCCTTGTTGTTTCGGAAGAACTTTGTTTGGCGGCTCGATTAATTCCGTCCTCGGGTATCCTAAGAATCCCAACAATCCCTCCCAAAATAACTTCTAAAGTCGAGAGAAAGCGTTCTTTGAGGACCAGTCGAACTACTGGAACTCCTTTTGGGAGTTGGCCTCCATTCCCCAACGCGGTACATCACTGAGCAACCTTCGAACTGTTGCCGGTGTCGCGCAAGAGAATCACATCGGAGACAGAACTAAAACGCAGCAGGGCCAGAGACTTGCCGTCGGGGGACCAACGGAAATCCTGGATTCTTTCAGAATCATTGAAGTTAGTCAGCTTTCGCCCTTTTGACCCATCCACGGGCTGCATCCAAATGTTGTCCACTCCCGCGTCCTCGATTACGAAGCCAATAGATTTGCCGTCCGGAGAAAAGCGGAATCCGGCACTGTCGGGCGGTCCCTGAGAACGGAATACCGCTTTGAGAACGGGATCGGGGTCGAGGTTTCGCACGCCTGAATCCAGGCTGTCGAGCACGATCCGGCTGGAATAGGTCTTCGATTCAGGATTCAACAGTTCAGTAAATATCGCCAGCGTCTTGCCGTCGGAGGAAAGCGTGGCCTGAATCGTGAGCGAATTCGGAGGGTTCGCTCCCGGCACGAGTTCGGGGTTGCCGCCGCCGGAAGCAATTCTCCCGACGCCGTTCGTGATTTCCTCGCTGTAGTAGAGCCACTTTCCGTCCGGCGAGCATCCCCAAAGGCTGCCGAATTCTTTGGAGGTGAGCCGTACAGCATCGGAGCCGTCAGGATTCGCCCGCCAGATTCCGTTGGCGCTTCCCTCGCCGTGAACCATCCAATTCAAACCAATCCAGCGGTCCTTGTCGCACGATACCGAATCGCTGATCCAGGCCGCCGGATCGCTCAGAATAGTGACCGCGTGAGTGCCATCGGTATGCTGCCGGACCAAGCGATCACCGTGCGAAATGAGCAATTGCCCATCCCCAATCCAGGAGAAACTCGGAAGGGTTTCTCGGGTTGCGATGCCGGGCACGGGCGTAAGGGGCCCTGCCCCGCTGGGCGGCATGAGAACGATCTGGGTGGAAGTCTCCTTCTGCACGATTGCCAGCGTGTGGCCGTCGGCTGAGCGCGATAGAGAGCTGTGGTCTGTCAGATCGTTTGTGATGGGACGGAATGCGCCATCGGGATAAGAGAATAGACCGATCTGAGCTCGGACCGAAAGATGCTCCCCGCGGGGCACATAGTTGACAAAGATTCCTCGTCCATCGGGCGCCCAGGCATTGCCCAAAATGATTTTGTCGGCGGGCGCGACGAAAGGTTCCAAGCTCCCGCGCGCGAAATCAAAGAATCGAATCTGGCTGAGAGATTTGCTATTCGAAGTCAACGTCGAAATCGCCACGCGTTTGCCATCGGGGGACCAGGAGAGCTCGGCGGCCGGGCCACCCGGCGCAGGTTCGACATACAGAACTTTCTCGTTCCCGCCGTCGGCGTCGGCTTCCAGCAATCGCCATTTGTTCACCTCGGGGTCGTTGTAGCGGCAATACACCATGCGCTTGCCGTCCGGTGAAAATATCGGGCCCCCATCCACATCCTTGGCAAGCAAGGTGGGTGAACCGCCGAAAAGCGGAACTCGGAAAAGATTAAAGGCTGCTATGCTCCCCGTGGTCTCTCGGAAATAGAAAGAGTTGCCGTCGGGAGAAAACACTAACGCAGCGAACGATTGCCCCGATGCCGGCAGCACTTGCGTGTCACTGCCGGTGGGGATGTTTCGCAGCCACAGGCTTTCGTTGCCGTTGTCGGATTGTACGCTGAGCAGAAACCTGCCGTCCGGAGAAATGGCGGCGTTCTGCACTTTGCCGGTATTGGTTAACTGGGTGATGGAAAAGTTCTGAAAAGGAGTGGCGGCCGGGCGTCGCAAAAGTGTGTATACGCCGTAAACAGCGGCGGCCGCAATCAGCAGACCGGCGAGCACAGCGGCCCCGCTGGCGGTCTTGTGCCGCTGGATGGCGGCAACGGCAGAGGACGATGCACTGGAGGGTGTTGATGCGTCAACGGCGGAACTCGCGCCACCGGACAGTTTCCCGGCGGATGAGCTGACCACAGGGACAGCCGAGGCTCCGGAAGAAGCCGGGGATTCGCTGTTCGAGGCGAACAGACGCCCACTCGAATCCAGATCGCGCTTGATGCGCTGCAGGTCCGTCCCCATCTCAGCGGCTTGCTGGTAACGCAGATTGCGATCTTTTTCGAGCGCCTTGTTGGTGACTTCCTCCAGACGGGGAGGCAGATCGGGATTCAAGCGAACCGGCGCGACCGGGGATTTATGGAGAATTGCGTCGAAGATCGCCGCCGACGCCTCGCCGCGGAATGGCAGCGTTCCCGTTGACATTTCATAGAGCACAGCGCCGAAGGAAAAAAGATCGGTGCGATGGTCCAATTCCTTTCCCAGCGCCTGTTCGGGCGACATGTACGCGATCGTGCCCAGCGTGGTGCCCGGACTAGTGAGATGCTGGTCGGTGCCTTCCACGGTAGCCTGCAGCGCGAGTTGAGAAGATTGGGCTCGTTCGGCCTTCACCTTGGCCAGTCCAAAGTCGAGCACCTTCGCATGACCTCGTTTGGTGACAAAGATGTTGGCTGGCTTGATATCGCGGTGCACGATTCCGGCGACATGCGCCGCATCGAGCGCATCCGCAATTTCGATGCCCAGGCGCAGAATCTCGTCAACTTCCATCGCACGTCCGCCGATCCTGTGTTTCAGAGTCACACCTTCGAGAAACTCCATCGCGATGAAGGCATGGCCATTCTCGTCGCCAATGTCGTAGATCGTGCAGATGTTGGGATGATTGAGAGCGGAGGCGGCCTGGGCCTCACGCCTAAATCGTGCTAGCGACTGTACATCTCCGGCCACTTCGTCCGGCAAAAACTTGAGCGCGACGAAACGGTGCAGTCGCGTGTCCTCGGCTTTGTAGACCACGCCCATGCCGCCGCCGCCCAACTTCTCGACGATGTGGTAGTGCGAGATGGTCTGGCCGATCACTAGGAGATCCCACGTCTTCAGGTTGACTCATCTTACGGATGGGGCTTTTGCCGGTCAACGGCACGCGTACAAATTCATTTTCGAAAATCACTTTGTGACAATTCGGGGCGGCCCGCCTAACCGCTCAACAGATAGGGTTGTGCGGCGAGACGTCACTCCCACAAGTCAGCGCTGCAGCGGTAATAGGTACGCGGGATTGCCCCCGAGAACGCCGCCGAAGAATTGGCGGTCTGCCTCGCGCATGTCCCAGGCGATAACCGAGGCCGGTGCGATCTGGATTGTGACATCATCCCATGCGGCGAACACCGGACCCACTCTCGTGTCCGCAAGCGCGGCTTCGCTCAGGTACTTGCGATGAATCTGCGCGTTGCTATTCCGCGACATCTCGGCGGTCAGGATCTGCGCAGTCCCCGCTATGGTGATGCCGTAGGATGCTGCAGGGTCGCGAGCGTCGATCATTAAGGAAACCTTTGGGTTGGATTGCAGGTTTCGTGTTTTTCGACTACGCGAGGAAGTGGCCACATAAACATGTGTACCGTCGAACCAGTACCACACCGCAACCATGTGAATGGAGCTGTCCGGATTTTCGGTTGCAAGCGATGCGATATGTCGGCCATCCAACAACTGTCTGACCAGAACGTCTGCAAGGGAAGCCATAAAAAAGTCTCCTCGTTTGTCTTGAAAGATGGATCGATCACGGGCAAACAACTCTTTGTTGATTCAGGGCAACGATCGTCTTCTCGGGTAGTCCGGGCTGAAGACGAGCGTATAACACCGAATATGTGTCCATGTTTTCTCCTTCTTTGCCCGGGCTACCCGTGACAGACACAAGCACCGTCCCATCGGTTTTGTAGTAGGTGTCTTGCGAGCGGCTGGCGGCGTAGGCGTGCGTCTTCTTGAACCCTGGCAGGTGAGCGTCATACCAAGCGAGGGTCGCATTCACTTTGGAGTCGTAAACCGAGTAGAAATCGACCTGCATTTGGCTTTTACAGACTTGCGATTCCGGCAACTGAGTAGGCTCATTACCCAAGTGGAGGTTGGAATCTGTAGCGGGATGGAGAGGAAGTCCTGTCAATGGGTCCGTAGTGAGCAACTTCGTTCCACCCCTGGCGGTAAACACGAAGCTCAAAATAAGCATTACCACGAAGCCGCCCAAGGAAGAGATAGTTCTTATGTACCCAAGAGACTCCCAGATCGGGCCCATGACGTTCTGTTCCGTCGCCTGCTCGGAGGGCAGTGGGGCAAACGATACACTGATGTGCTGCGCGAGAATCTCGCCAGTCGGCGCTGGTGTTGGTGCTCCGGCTGAAGGATGGCGCGGTTGTTCTTGCGTCAATGCTAACGCAGCAGGGCACGCGGCTGCGACCGTCATAGTTGCAAACCGCAAGATCTTCTTCTCAATATCCACTTCCATTGCAGCCTCCGTGTTTGATTAGAGCCATCTTTGTGAGTGCAGTTTTCGTGTTAGGGAAGACACTTGATCTCGATGCGAAGATCGGGATTCGCGACCGGTGCGTCGAAAATCTCAACGGAATGCATCGGTTCCGGCTTCATCCAGTTCACGGCCCAGGTCCCGGGATGGATGGGGACTTCCGTGCTGGGAATGTCCTTCACAGTGCCGTCCGCGCGGTGATAACGCACGTGCGGTGACCTGCCGCCGGCATTCCAGCTCACCAATAGGCTCGGCCAGCGGTGATGGTGCATCGGAACTGTCTCACCCGCAACCACCGAAACTTCCAGTACACGAACAAACGCATTCTCGAAAACGACTTTATGGCTCTTGGGGGCGGCCTGAACGGCATCGAATCCGTCGGGGAAACCTGTTTTGTTCTGTCCATACAGCACGAATTGGCCGAGTACCAAGCCAATCAGTACAGCACTAGTTGTGATGAACAGTCGTCGTCTACGCATGTTCAACCACTCCTTCCTCTCGCGAGCCACTACTGCGCAACCGCCTTAACGCCGGTTGTTTCAGTCGAAGCTTTGACCGCGTGAATCGTGACAGCTCTTCTCAAGGGTCCATTCACCTCGCCCATATCTCCAGTCTGAATAAAGGAGGTCGCTGTAATGTCGGACCACACTTCGTGCCAGACCATCTTCTTCTCGCCTTGAGGAAACCGCATATCGATGACGAACTGTTTTCCGTCCCACTTAAGAGTACTGTTGAAATAGGAATCCACGTTGCAGGACGACGGTCCGGAATTGTTGCAAAGCATTCCACGCAAGCTGTTCGTACTCTTATCCCACCAGTGGAATGCAATGAGGAACACTTCTTCCTCCGGGGTCACGACGTGTTCTTCCTCTATTAGTACGTACCCTCCGGGCCCGACACGCCAGACTTCTTCGCCGGTGCCTCTGCCCCCGGTGGGGCTCATGACGCCGGGGACGAATTCATAGGTAGTGGTCCATTTGCCGACCAGCGCTCTCGTGAGACTTTGCAGTTCCGGCGGAGGTGGCGGGGCAGCAGTCAGGGTGGGGCTGCGTTTGCTGTCGGCGCTTTGGGCGGATGAAATCGACGCAATCGTCAGAATGCCGAGAAGAAGACAACTGATTCTGAACATCATCTTCATGGGGGCTCCTTTGTTTGAATCCTTCGTGCAGGCACCTTCTGTTACTTACGGGGCGTCGGCAATTTTCCGGGCCAACGGCTTGATCGCTTCTGTTCCGTACGGTTGCTGGCTTATTCGTGTTGTGCAGTTGCAGCTAGCGGCAGAGTAAATCGACTCTTTCGCACTTGTGAAAGATCTTGATGTTGGCAACCCGCGCATCCTTCAGCTCTTCATAACCAATCCGCCCACCCGTGTTGTAGTTCTTCTGGTAGCTGGGCGAATTTAGAGGCGCAATGATCAGGCGCAAGCGTGCTCCAGCCGGAATCCTGCGGGCCATCCAGTAAAACTCGAAAGGAATTTCGACGACTTGATCCGGCTTCAACAGCTCATTCTTGAAGTAGCTGTTGCGGAAACGCGCACGGCGGATGTCTTCCCCCAGCTTTACAGCGGGGCCGTCGGGCAGAATCATTAGCACCTGAGCCCAGAGGTCGAAGTCCGGAGCGTCAGATTGCACGACCAAATTTAAGCGCATCTGTCCCACGATTTCGGTGTCGTGAGCGAAAGGCTCGGAATGAAATGTGATAGCGCGTTTCTGGTATGCGCGGAACTGACTCAGCAGATTCTCATTCGCCGCATACTTCGCGACATCCAGCTCAGGTAGTTCGTGCGGATCGCTCACAAGAACAGTGGGTGGTTCTGCTCCCGCAGGAGCGGTTCTTAAGTAACCCGAGTGAAATACGTCTTCCGGCGTTCCTTCGAGGAAGAACTGCATTTCTCCGGATGAAGCCGCTTCGAGCGTCGAGGCGTATCGCCACTGGTCAGCCCCGATCATGAAGTAAGTGACGCGGTCTTTGAGAACAGCAGGCTGTGGGCCACGTCCGAGTGCCCAGTCGTACCAGTCCGCGCGCAGCTTGTCCATATCGAGGACAGCCGCCTCTGGGATCGCAAGGCCTTCAATTTCCTTGACGGGATGGTGAGTTCCAATGTGATCCCACGGGCCTATGATCAAGTAATGCTTCGCCGCCGCCGAGGGTGACGCATATGCAAGATGGCGTTTGTAGTAGTGGAGAGCTCCGGGCTGGTCGTCGTCGAAGTAGCCTGTCGCGGTAAGAACGGGGAAATTCATCTTGGCAAAATCTTCCGGCTTAGGCTCCGCGATGAGATTGAATGCCTCATCGCCCACATGGTCGAGCCACATTTTCATGAACGAGAGCTTCTGGCCGCGATCGTCGACCATCCACCAGTCGTCCTGCGCGATGCCGATCGCATCGTCCAACTCACGGAATGAACGGTGATGCGCATATTGCTCCAGCATCTTTCCTTGCCAATAGTCGCTAGCGACAAAGGCCGTATTGTGTGAGCGACCTGAGACGTCGCCCATGATTACCGCCGACCATGCTTGCGGGATTCCGTTGGTGTTCGGCACGTCCCATCCCGGATAGATAGGCACGTAGGGGGCGATCGCTGCGAGATGGGGCGGATGCTGGGCGGCTGTACGCCACTGCGTCATGCCGAAGAACGAGGCGCCATACATCGCGACACGCCCGTCGCTCCAAGGCTGTGCAGCGGCCCACTCCACCAGGTCGTAGCCGTCGCGCCCGACCTGCAAGCCAAGGTTGTCGCTCTTCACCCCACCTGAGCGACCCCGGCCCCGCACGTAAACCTGTACGTCGACGTAGCCGCGCTTGGTGAAATAACGCCCGTGCGTCATGCCGTCGATTTCGTACTGGGTCAGGGTCAACACTGCCGGGGCCTTGGCCTTCAGGTTGGACGGCTTGAAGATCCAAGCCTCAAGCTCGACTCCGTCTCGCATCGGGATCATCCGGCTCATCTCGATGCTGTAGCCGGGACCGACCTCTACTAACTGGCTCTTGGCCCGTACGACATCAGGGCCAAACAAGAGCAACGTCGTGACCCATCCGCACAGCCAACAGAAGGTGGCTCGCCTAAGACTCATGACCTTTTGCCCTCCTTGTGATTGCTTGGCCTTGCCCAAACCGTTTCCGCAAACTTCGGTCTAAAGCCCGAACGAGTTTGCCAGACGTATCTGGAAAATACACACCTGCCGCTCTTGCTCTACGGCTCGACCTTGTAGAACGCCATCATCCCGGCTTCCATGTGGTCATCAAGATGGCAGTGAAACATCCAAGTACCCGGATCATCGGGGACCATGTCCACTGTGACCATCTGTGCTTGCATAAGGGAAACCACATCGGTACGCTTGCCGTCTTGAAGCACGACATTTCCGTGCCAATGCGGGGTGTGAAAACTAAATCCCTCGCCGAGACCGACGAGATACCAGCGAACGCGCTCACCCTTTTTCATGGTCATGACGGGTCCAGTTCCATAGATGTATCCGTTAATTGCGAACTTTCCATTGGCGACCGAAAAGCCAGTGCCGGCGGGAGCCAGATTTCCGTCGGTGTCGACGGGAATGAACTCACCCTTATTCACACCCTTAGGATCACCGGTGTAGGTCTGAATGTTGTAGTCCAGATACCAGCTCTGGTTTTCATCGAACAGCATGAACAAGCAGACGAACTCTCGGTCGACGTCTTTAGGTTTCCCGGCAGCATCGGAGGCACCGCGACGGGAGATAATGATTGCGCCCACCAGCCCGCTGTGGACGTCTCTCATTTCATAGGCGTGCGAGTGGTAGAGCCACACGATCGAGCTTGGATCATTCGGTCCAGGGCCGGCCCGTTCCGGTACTTCCCAGGTGTAAACGCAAGTCTTGCCGGGCGGCACAGCGTCATCGACTTTGTCGAAACCGGACGTCCCATCCTCGTAGAGCGCACCCTCTGAGTCTTTCTTATAGAAGACGCCGTGAGGATGCATGCTATAGGGGTGCGTGGCATTGTTCTTGAAGACCACGCGAATCGTATCGCCGACCTCGGCCCGCAGTATCGGACCGAGAATTCCGGAGGACTCCCACTCCGCCGGCCGTGATTTAAGGCGGACAAAGGTTTCGTCGGTATATTCGCGATACAGCGCCTTGCGATAGATACTCCCAATGCGATGCGGGCCGCGCTCGACAAAGACTTTCGAGTAGCCATCAAACTTCATGCCCATCATTTTGTTGACGCCGCCGGGAGCATAGTCCCAGTCCACCTCGTCCGCGGCAATGTAATACGTGCGAACTTTCGCAGTCTGCGTCTGCCCGAAACAGGCGGGAATGGCCAACAGGATTACGACGATTAGGATTCGTTTCATCATGATTTTCCTTACCCTTCAAGTGGCGTCCCCAGGTGGAAGTTGGCATCCCCCCGATGCCAATTCCTCCTGATGGCTTGTAGGCAGTCTTTCGAACTGGTAGTCGCGCGAATCGCTGCCCAGTGACCGTCAATCTGCAGGGATTTGCTCGTCAGGTCAATGAAACTGTCCTTTAAACATGCTTTAACTGATAAGAGTCAGGTTTCTATAGGCTTAGAACCTCTTCTTAACGGGGCTGTGCTACCATTTGTGACCAAAGGGAAGCGCGTGTCGCCTGGGGAACCTCACAAGAAGACCGTATACAGGTTTGGTCCGTTCCAGCTTGATTCCAGTAAGGCCACGCTCA
>Ga0182024_10019846_pt1 | contig 12338 bp, 9 predicted proteins | sample P32metaG_FD_120480 | JGI IMG/M metagenome (GOLD analysis project Ga0182024, IMG submission 120480) | Permafrost microbial communities from Stordalen Mire, Sweden - P3-2 metaG (Illumina Assembly) | ecosystem: Environmental > Terrestrial > Soil > Wetlands > Permafrost | place: Sweden: Stordalen...
CGACGAGCACGAGAAGCACCGCCGCTACGAAGCGAAGACGACGACGAAGTTTGTTCTGATGAGCCTCTTTGATCAGGAGTTCGGCGGGGTCCGCCACCGCTGGTCGGCTCGTCTGCCTGACTGGTGTCATCGTCATCGTTGCTCCTTGTCAAGCACGGATTAATGGTACTAGCATTCATAGCACTATGCAGATGCCGAAAGTCAACAGGAACGAATCGACTTCGCTCCACGAACAGGTCGCCGCCGAGATCCGTCGAGCCATCGCCGACGGAGAGGCCGCCCAGGGGGAGCGACTGCCCCCCGCGATCGACCTCGCGGCGGTGCTGGGCGTGAACAAGAATACGGTGATTCGAGCTCTGCACATCCTTCGCGATGAGGGCGTGCTGGACTTCACGCGAGGACGCGGTACGCGCGTCGTCGGCACGCCCGAGCGCAGCGCCCTCTTCATCAAGATGAACGAGCTCATCGCGCTGGCGCGCGTGCAGGGGTACCGCCGGGACGAACTCGCCTCGATGATCCTGTCGGTGCGGTAGGCGAGCGGCGATGACACTGATCGACGAGCGGCCGAAGCCGAAGGTGGATGACCCGATCGAGGTGCTGATCCCCGAGGCGCGTCAGCGCTCGCGTCGGCGGCGTCTCCGAGCGTGGTCGCTGGTGTTCGTGGCGCTCATCTTCGGCCTCTCGGCGTGGGTGGGCAGCGGAGGACTTAACTCTTCCACCAACCGCGTGAGCGGCGGCCGGCCGGCTCATCGAGTGATTCCCGCTCTCGCGATTGGCACCGTTATGAAGGCGTCGTCAGTAGTGGGGCTGAAGATGTTCACACCTTCAAGCGGGCTGGCGATATCGACTACTTGGAACGCGACCCATCAGAACGCGACCCAGTCGTACCTGACTGCGACGAAGAATGCGGGCGACTCGTGGAAGATCGTGAGTCGACTGCCCATGCCGATGGAGACGCCGCTGATGGCGTTCATCTCGCCTTCTGAGGGATTCGTCGCGGACTACCAGCGAGCCAACTCGTCGTTCCTCACGCTTGACGGTGGTCGGACGTGGAAGAAGGTGGCGATGAAGGGCCTTCCGACTGCACTCTCGGTGTCGGGCAACTCGGTCTGGGTAGTTGCTGGTGACTGCCCCCTCAAGTATCAGCAGGGACCGTGGTGCGCGACCTTCCTGGATCTCCTCGGTCCCGGCGATCTCAAACCAACCGCGGTTCGGCCCATTACGGTGAATGACCCGCAGTTGCGAACAGACATCCCGAAGGCACCCTCAACATTGGCGGCGAGGTTTCTCGCACGGACGGGACCACAGGGTGCGCTGGTGGTGGAGGGGACGGACGGCCCCAACAGCATCTTGTCCACCACCGACGCAGGGCGGTCGTGGCGTCTAGTCAATAATCCCTGCGGAGGGGTCTTTGTTGGCGCCGCCGCCGCGGTCACGAGCTCGAGGTGGTACGTGTTCTGTTCTTTGGATGGTGGGATGCAGCAGGGAACGAACTTGCTCTACGAGACGTGGAACGGTGGCGTGAGCTGGACACTGCTGGCGCAGGGTCACGAGCAAGGCGCGAACACCGGAGGTCTCACCGACGGCGTCATGGGGAACTTCGCGACCAATTCAACGGGATCGGTGCTCTGGTACGCGAACGGCGTCGGGGCCATCAACGTCAGTACTGACGGCGGACGGAATTGGGTGCTAAATCGTGAGGCCATCGCATCCCAATTGTCGCCCGTGGGCTTCGTGAGCGTTGGTTCGTCCGCCTTCGAAGCACTCGACGGCGGGGGCCTCATTCGTACGACGAACGGGAGGACCTGGGTCGTCGTCAGATCGAAATAGCTGCTCCTCGATCCGAAGATTTGATTTCGAACTTGGAAGAACGGTGTGGACTCGGGTGCAGCAGCCTCTGTCGATGATGGTAAGACTGGGGTCTTGTCGGACACTAAATAGTGAGAGTGATTGTTTTCTGAGGAGGCAGGCGTGACGAGAAAGCAAACAAAGTTGTGGATCGGACGTGTTACTGTGTCGAGTTCACTCGTGCTCGTCGCTGGTGGAGGTATCTTCGCGGCCGAGACCGCATCGGCGTCTTCCACTTCCAAAATGGGCGTCATCACCGGCGCGCTAAAGGAGTGCCCTCCGGACGCAGCCTGGGGCAGAGTTTCCCCTAATCCCGCGATGGTGGTGCTGGTCCACAAAGGACGAACCTACGACAGTCAGTCCGTCGCGTTCCCCAAGAAAGCTCCCTGGTCTGGTGTGTTCAGTTTCAGTGTCCAGCCAGGAACGTACCAAGTCGTGTCTAGTTACCAGGGCGCCGCCCCAACGGTGGCAGTGAAGGCTGGTGGCAAGGCAACTGTTTCGTTCGGCGTCATCGGTTGTCCTGGATAGGCTTTGACGTTTGCGATAAGCCAAGTTGGGTTGTGAATCGATTCAGATACTCAGACGATTTTGACCATTGTCAGGCGGTATTGTTGCTCGTCGATCTGATTTCGCAGAGTTGCAGAAATCGGAGGCCTAAAATGAGGCCTGTAGCGGTGCGCTACGTCTTGCAGAACCAAAGCAGGTGTGGTGAGCGAAGCGGCGAATAATTCGAGAATCTTCGAGTTTCCTTCCAGGGCGCCGCGACCGTTGGGTTCCACGAGCGTGAACGTTCACATCTACTCAGTGGGCCGCCTGGGTCTCGATCCCAGCGCCTGAGGATTAAAAGGCCACCGAGTTCATCATTCTCTATTCATTAGATTCAGAGAACCCCATATTCATAGGGTTTTGCGTTCAGCACGTTCAGCACGTTCAGTGCGTTCCGTGGCTATCGAGAAATGTTAGGGATGAAATTAGGGTTTTTCCCACCCGATCCTGGCGTCCGCGATTCAACAATGGCTGCGATACAGTACGTTGCTTTTCTAACGCCCCGTATTGGGTGCGTTAAATAAGACAAGTGGCCTATACTTATGTAAGACTCGATGGAGTCGACTCTAGGAAAGGGGCACTTATGAACGGCAGCGACCGCTCAGGCTTCTACGTCCACCAGTCGGCTGGGTACTCGGCCTACATTCCGCGTGCCCTGCCACCGATTCCCAGTCTCGATCTGTCCCAGTTGGCGGGCAGTTTGTCGAGAGCCGACCAGGCCCTCGGTCGCCTCGATGGAGCCACCCGCAATCTGCCCGATGTCAACCTTTTCCTCGCCATGTACGTCCGCCAGGAAGCCCTCCTAAGTTCTCAGATCGAGGGCACCGACTGTACCCTTGATGACTTGTTGGCCTTTGAACTCGACGCCAGGACCAGCGAGGTTCCTGAGCTCGATGTCCAAGAGGTCGTGAACTACGTCGCAGCGCTGAACTACGGCATGGCTCGTCTCACTGATCTCCCCATTAGTCGTCGACTCCTCTGCGAGATCCACGCACGACTGCTACAAACGGGACGTGGGTCTGACCGCTCGCCCGGTGAGTTCAGAAGGACCCAGAACTGGATTGGCTCAAAGCTCGCTGCCGGCAGTTCCATCGACACCGCCACCTTCGTGCCGCCACCACCAAACGAAATGGAAGCCGCTTTCAGTGAACTCGAGCGCTACCTAGACAGCTCACGTGACAACGCTGCGGCGCTCCCGCTCCTTGTGGACTGCGCACTGGCGCACGCTCAGTTCGAGACCATCCATCCCTACCTGGACGGGAACGGGCGCATGGGGCGACTACTCATCACGCTGCTACTCTGCGAACGCGGAGTGCTCATCGCACCCGTCCTCTACCTCAGCACCTACCTTCGTCGTAACCGGTCGAAGTACTTCGGCTTTCTCATGGAGGTCAGGGATCACGGTACGTGGGAAGCATGGATCGACTTTTTCCTGCGCGGCATCGGTGAGACTGCCGCCGAGGCGGCGCAGACGGCCCAGAAGGTGCACGCGATGCGCGAGGCCCACCGGCGCGCCCTTGAGATGAACGGGGGCACGCTCAACGATCCGGCGGTCCTCGATCGACTCTTCAGTCAACCTCTAGTCAACGCCGCGTGGGTCGAAAGGAGTATTGGTGTATCCCAGCCCACCGCCAATGCCATCCTTTCGAGGTTTGAAGCGTCTGGTGTCCTTCGGGAGATCACCGGTCAACGCCGCAATCGTGTCTATCGCTACGACGCATATCTAACGCTTTTCGACCAGCCCGTCCTTGAGCCATCGGAGAACGAGACATTGTCTTGACGTTCGCTTAAGTGTTGTTGCGTCAATGGGTGATATTGGTGAACCGCTCTCGATCGATCCGCGAAGGATTCACTCGTTCGTCGCAGCGTCGGCCGTTAGATTTTGTCTCATTCGCGATCTCGAGCAAATCGGAGGGACGGAAATAGGTGGAGTCAAGATTTCGACTGAGAAAGGGAGGGTTGGCTGTCGCAACTCAACTTCCCCCCCTCAGGCGCCGAGGCTCCTCTCTGGGATAGTTCCGCTCACGGTTTCCAACTCATTCGAACTCTGAATTCGTTAGGGATTTTTTAGGGATACTCTCGACAGTTTTGGGCTAACCTCCCAAAACTCCTGATCACATGGTGGGCCGCCCGGGTCTCGATCCCGGCACCTTGGGATTAAAAGAAACTTTCAAAGTGTTGCGTGGTGTCGGTCTGGTCGCGTAAGTCAATTGTTTTCAAGGAATCGTGTTGTTTTGAGTCGGTCTCGTCTCGTGGTGTTGCAGAAATATGAGGCCTAAAATGAGGCCTGTCGATGGCCTCGAAGTCATTTCCCATTCTCGAATATGTTCGGCCGAGTTGGAGACAATTTGGTCTCCCGCAAACCCGTCCCGATTCAGTTTGACAGAACTTCGAAGCGTTGGTTAAGGCTCTATTACATATGGTGTCGGCTGTCTGCCATCAACGTCAGTAAAGCCATAGATTCGAGCGAGATCTCCTACTGCCAAAGTTTGCCCGGATCTTCTCGATACCGATGGGTCGCAAGCAAGGGCGGTGACGGCACGACCAATGTAAGTCACGGACTCCATCTCCGCTTGTTGTTTCTCAGAAAGTCCGGCCATTCGCTCCACTGCCATCCAACCGGGCGAAACTCCAACGATCGCCAGGTCAGATTCCTTCGTCTCATCGGCAAGGGCCGACACAAGTCTGCAAACGGCATTCTTCGCAACGTCGTAGAAGGCATTCCCTAGGTAACGTCGACCACGTGTGAACGTGGTGAGGACCGCAAGTCCATGTCCCGATTCTTGAAGTAATGGGAAGCCGTAAAGGCAGGTTGAGAAGTGAGATCGCAGTCCCGCCGTGAACATTCCGTCCCAACGGTCCATTGACTGCTCCGAAAATGATTGCGAGAACCATTCGTTGTGCTCCGCGTAGGGCATGTAGCCTCCCCACGCGTTGGCCACGAGCAAGTCCAGGTGGCCCTCTTCGTTGCGGATTTGGTCGAATAATGAATGTACGCGTACATCGTCAGTGTGATCGCAGATGACTGGGATTCCGTGTCCACCAGCCGCGGTGACTTCCTCTGCAGTGTCCTCCACTGCGTGGGGAAACTCAGCAACCGAGGGAATTTTGCGAGTGCTTCGGCCAGTGACGTACACGGTGGCACCTTCAGCACCGAGTTCGGTTGCAATTCCCCGACCAGCACCTCTGCTTGCCCCGGTCACAAGTGCGATCTTCCCGCTTAGTCGTGATATATCGACAGGATATCTTATGGACGCAGCTCAAGATGCAGAGTCATTCGGATATGCACCAGTGCGTCGTTACAGACTTGTGACGTCGGGTCCTCAAAAGGCATATGGGACAATATTCGAGTGATCGATATTCCAGAGGTCGTTCGCCGCCAAGCTGTGGCTGTTGGTGCTGACGACTGGCTCGCGAATCTGGGCGACATCGTTGCTGAATTAGCAACCAATTGGAACATCACTGTCGACGCAACATTCCCAGATGCCACCGAAGCCTACGTCGCCGAAGCCGTTAGGGACGATGGCGAACTCTTAGTACTGAAGATCCACATTCCGCGCGAGGGCGGCTTCGCGCAATCGGAGATCACCACTCTCAGCCTCGCGAATGGCGACGGCTGCGTGCTCTTGGTTGACTTTGACGTGGCTTTGGGAGCGCTTCTCCTGGAACGGCTCGGTCCTTCACTGCGTGATCTCGCTCTCCCCATTGATCGTCGCCACGAGATTCTTTGCGGTGTTGCCGAGAGAATGTGGCGGTCCGCTCCGGACTGCGGACTTCCGAACGGTCGCCAGAAGGTGAAGACGCAAATGGAGTCGATCCGGTCACTCTGGGAGGAGCTCGATCACCCCTGCAGCGAACGAGCCGTTGAGTACGCGCTCGAGTGCGGTATAAGACGGTCTGCGGCCCACGACGACGAAACAGCGGTCCTCATTCACGGCGATATCCATCAATGGAATACCCTTCAGGCCAATGATCGATTCAAGTTGGTTGATCCTGACGGTGGCGTGGCGGAAGCCGAGTTTGATTTGGGTGTCCTTATGCGCGAAGACCCCGTTGAACTCATCCAAGGCGATCCCAGAGACCGTGCACGATACCTGGCAATGCGGTGCGGGCTCGATGCAGAAGCGATTTGGGAATGGGGCGCGGTACAAAGGGTCTGGAACGGTCTTCTCTGCTTCAAGGATGATCTGCAGCCGTTCGGGCGACAAATGCTTGACGCTGCCGAAGTATGTGTTGAATGAGACACTCGATCGACCGCCTCACCGATCTCTATCTCTCAACCGCACTTGCCTCCTTGACTCCAACACGTAAGTCGCCAGTCGTTAGATTGTTGACGTTGGCGCCCCAAAGGCTTGATACGACGAAGCAGTCCCATTGGACCGAACCGTCGCGGCTGGACCACGTCGACTGGGGTGAACCCTCACGACATGAATAATTTGTAAACTCAAACCTCACCCTAGGCTCCACGTGCCTGCCACGCCGCCCGCTATGGGGAGACGTTCATCCCTGCAGGTCGAGGGTATGGCCAGGTCAGCGGTGCGCGCCTCCCTTTGAAATCCTCTCGCTGTCTGTATATCGTGTTACACCATGAAGGAGATCTTGCATGGCTACCTGCAGACCGGTCGTGAAGCCGTCGTCTGGAAGTTGGGTGGCCTTTCGGAGTACGACATCCGCCGCCCGCTTGTTCCAAGCGGGACCAACCTCCTCGGGATCGTGAAGCACCTTTCGTTTGTCGAGCTCGGCTACTTCGGTCCCGTCTTTGGTCGCCCCATGGGCCAGCCCAATCTCTGGTTCGATGAGGGAGCAGAGGACAACGCCGACCTCTTCGCGCGAGCGGACGAAACGAGGAACGACATTATCGGCAACTATCGCAGAGCGTGCGAGACCTCGGATGCAACGATCGAGGCACTGGACCTTGACGCCGCGGGTTCTGTGCCGTGGTGGGGCGATCAATCTGTCACCCTTCATCACGTGCTCGTTCACGTCATCGCAGAAACCTTCCGCCACACCGGGCACGCTGATCTCGCCCGAGAGCTCATAGATGGATCGATCGGCTACGCCGAAGAGGACAGCAACGTCCCCGAGCACGACAGCGAGTGGTGGCACGCTTATTGCGATCGCCTTGAACGTGAAGCCCGTCAAGCGGCGAATTGACCGCCCCGCCGTCGAGTTCCGAGGTCATGAGCCGGAGCGCACGGGAACGGAGGCCTAAATTGGGGCCGCGCCGACGGCCGTGAGGATTTCTGGGCTGTCATTTCCGAGGTGAAGAATCGGGAAGTTTTCGCTCTTCGGGTAGGAACATTGCGACCCTTGGGATCCACGAACACTTAAACGAACATTAAAAAAATTTTGAGTAGTGGGCCGCCCGGGTCTCGATCCCGGCACCTTGGGATTAAATGGAACCTTCCAATGGTTGTTCTGTGTCGGTCTCGTTGCGCATGTCTATTGTTTTCAAGAAAAGGTGTTGTTCTGTGTCGGTCTCGTCGCGTGGTGTTGCAGAAATATGAGGCCTGTTTGGGCGGGAGCCGTCACCCAGGGACGGACATGGTGATTCGGCTGGTAGTGCAGCTCTCAGATGATTTACACTCCAGCTTTCCCGTCGTGATTCACTACTTGATAAAGGCACCTTTTCCGCGTATCGTCAGACTCTAACTATCCGATTTGACGATGGAACCAAGCCAAGAATTTCGCGGTTTTACCGTCTTTTGTATGCGACAAGAGGCGACACGATGCGGCGGCTCGATGAACCACGAGCCAGATCCGAGACGCACTTTCGCGCCGAAGAGCGCCAAATCCGTGCTCCACAATTGTTATGTCGAGTTGTGGGTGTCACACTTAAAACATGGCCGACGTACTATGCCCGATCATCGTCGGACGAGACAAAGAACTTGCCACACTAAGAGCGGCGTTTGACGCAGCGCAAAGAAGCGAGGCCGGTCTTGTCTGCATGACCGGCGAGGCTGGCATTGGCAAATCACGTCTGGCACGTGAACTCATTGGCATAGCCAAGTTTCGGGGAGCGATGGTTGCCACAGGCAGAGCGGTGCCAAGTGGGCCAGCGACGCCATACCGGCCACTGACCGAAGCACTACTACAGTGCCTTCGAGACCGAGAGATTCCTTCCGATCCAGAACTCATTCCATGGTTGCCCGCCCTCGGCGCAATCGTGCCTACGTTGACAGCCCAAACGAACGCGAGCCCTCAGGATATCTCTGTAGCGATTCGCGCTGAGGCAGTAATCCAATTGTTGCGCCGACTGGCAGGAGCGAACGGCTTAGTAGTCGTCCTCGAGGATCTCCATTGGGCGGACCCCGACACTCTTGCGGTTGTCGAATACCTCGCTGACAACCTTGCTGGAGCACGAGTTTTGTGCGTGATAACTAGCCGAGACGAGGAATCGTCTCAGGCGAGCGAAGTGATCGCTCGACTCGTCAGAGGTAACCGCGCATCACGGCTGTCCATCGCGCGCTTGGATGCCGAGTTCGTCGCCGAGATGGTGCGTGCGTGCATTCCCTCGGCCGACGATGAGGTTGTCGACCGACTCCAGCGCGTCACTGACGGAATACCGCTTCTCATCGAGGAGGTGCTGGCTTCACCGGGAGTGCCGGCGTCATTTCGTGAGACCGTACGCGCACGTTTCGCCGACTTTCCTGACGAGGAACGCCACGTTCTCTCAGCCGCAGCGATTTTCGGGCGATATTTCGACTGGCGGATTCTCCCCGATGCAAGCGGCCAACCACCAGATGTCGTCATCCGCGCGCTTGAAAGAGCAGTAGATCGTCAACTATTGCGTATCGACGGCGAAGAATTCTTTTTCCGGCACTCACTCACGCGTGAGGCAATCGTCGAGAGACTGCTCCCCCCACGACGTAAAGAACTGGCGGCGAACGCGCTGAGAGCCATCGACAACGTTCACTCCACGCTCGAGGGAACGTGGCGCGATATCGCCGCCGACCTAGCTCTGCAATCCGGAGACGACGAACGAGCGGCCACCCTTTTGATGGCATCGGGCCAGTCAGCAATCGGTCGCGGAGCACTCGCTACCGCGATCAACGCACTGAGGCGTTCTTACGGACTGGGACTGCTTGACGCAGGACCGATCCTTATCGAAGCGCTGACGCTTGCCGGTCGGATCGACGAAGCAGTTGCTGTCGGCGCGGACGTCATCAACCTCATCCGAGTGCCGAGCGAGATCGTCGACGTTCATCTGCGTTTGGCCAATGGCGCAATCGCGGCTGCGCGTTGGCCGCTTGCTTCGCATTATCTCGACGCTTCAAGGCAATTACTCACTGCCCATCCCGATAAGGCGCAGGAGGCCTGGACCGCGGTCTTAGGGGCGGAAGTCGCCCTCGCGAGTGGCGACGACGAACGGGCACGTCAGATAGCGTCTGAGGTCGTCTCCCTTGCGTTCGCCGACGTCGAGATTCGCTGCCAGGCCTTGGAAGTAATAGGTCGGGTAGAGCGCCTCACCAACCGAAGTGCTGCTCGCGTGCGTTTTCAGCAAGCACTGTCGCTCGCCCAGAACAGTGACCTCCCGCTTTGGCAGGTACGGGCCATGCACGAGCTGGGAACCATCGACATGTTCGAGTTCGCTAGTGTCGATCGCCTACTCGAAGCTCGACGAAGCGCAGGGGAGTTTGGCGCTCTCAGCACGGCGGCGGTCATCGATCTGCAACTTGCGGCCGTGAGGCACTGCAGATTTGAACTCGCCATGGCAGCCGATCACGCGCGCTCGGCCGTTGCCCTCGGTGAGCAACTTGCGCTTGGGCAGGTCCGAGCGAAGGCGCTGGCAATGCTGGCAGAAAACGCCGCGTGGAGGGGCGATCGAGGGGAGATGGAGGGGTTCATCGGTCAAACGATTGCCGCCGCACCCGACGATCTGATGTTGGCCGGTTTTGCGTGGGGCGCGCGCGGTATGCAAGAACTTCTCCACGGCGACCGAACTATTGCGGTCGAAAACCTGGGCCACGCGGTCGACGCACTCGCGCAACTGCCCCACGCCGAACCGGCGTGCTTTCGGGCGATGTGGCCCGTCCTTCTCGCGTCGATGGACGACAAGCGTGCCCGAGGAGCTATCCAGGAAGCAGAACAGCTCGGTGTCGCAAGCTTCAACCTCAACGCCGGACTTCTCGCCTACGCCGAAGCGATACTCGCCGGTCAAGGCGGTGATTGGGCTTCGGCGCGCCGGTTGGCCAGCGCCTCAGAGCCTAACTTCGTGAACTGTACGGCTTGGGCCGACGTCGCACGCTGGCTCGCGGCCGAGTCAGCCGTGTTAGGTGCTTGGGACCAACCGGGTTGGTGGTTGCCCGGGGTCAGCGACCGTCTCTCAGGACACGAGCTCTTTCATCTAGCCCATCGCTGTCGCGACTTAGCCGGCGGACCTCAACGTTGGATAGGGCTCGGCATCAGCGCACGTGAGGCCGATGTGCTTGACCTCGTCGTCGAAGGTCTTGCCAACAAAGAAATTGCGGCCCGACTCTTCGTCTCGCCCAGAACCGTAGAAAAGCACGTCGAGTCCCTCTTGCGTAAACTCGGCGCGCGTTCACGTACACAACTCGTGGGGCTGGTTGCGGTCAGGTCGGCTGCGACTCCTACGTAGAGGCAACGGTCGCACCCGACAAGTTACGTAGTCTTACCGATGCGAAGGACCACTCAGGGCCTGCACACTGTCTGGGTATCACCTAACTCAAAACAATCGGAGGGCAACATGTTGCTGGTAAAAAATTTCGACACCCCGGACACGAAACACTCCTTGGTGCACGGTGAGGTCAAAGAGATCACCCTCGGTGGCGTCATGTTCACACGCGCGATATTCCAACCTGGCTGGAGCTGGAGCGAGGACGTCAAGGCGCTCGTAGGTACCGACTCCTGTCAGGCGAACCACATGGCCGTCGTCGTCGCGGGTCGCATGCACGTAAAGATGGGTGACGGTTCAGAACGGGACCTTGGTCCCGGAGACGCTCACCTGGTCGGTCCAGGGCACGATGCCTGGGTTGTTGGTAACGAAGCATGTGTCACCTATGACTTTGCCGGGTCGCCGGATTCGAGAGATCGCGTTGCGAAATGTCCTTGCGGGGTTTCGTTCCGCGTGGAGAGCGATGAAGGTCTCGATCATCTGGTTGCCGCCGTACAAGAACACGCACAACACTCACACGACCACACCGTTACTCGCGAGCACATCCTGAATGAGCTGAACCTGGTCTGAGCACGCGTGCGTCCGCGACCACTCAGGAGGAGTGCGTCGCGGACGTACCGCGCTGGCTCAAGCTCGTCCCACAAGGCATCACTAGGAGGAGGATCACTTCTCGACTTGTCAAGTTTCGTGGTTACTCATCTGTACGGCTCTGTCCGATTCTCTGTGAAAGTGACGTGACCATCACTATTGGTTGTTGATTCGATCCGGGTAGTGCAGTACCAAAATGTGGAGCACGCTCTCGTACGCAGCCGATCACGTTGCTGCCTAGCCTTAGCGCTGACGGAGCGTTAGGTGAGCACCTTGATCGCCGACTGCTCGTTCGGAAGGTGTCCGAGCACTCGTGTGGAACGAAGAAAGTGATTCGCACCGCGTTTCTTGGAGACGAGTGTTCATCTAAACTTAAGAGTTTCACTTTGAGTTCGTAGAGGTTACGACCGTTGGGATGCATTAGCTAGAACATTCAGATTCGCTTGGTGGGCCTTCACAGTGGGCCTGTAGAACTCCGTCTGATTCTTGACTTCACAGTGGGCCTTCACAGTGGGCCGCCCGGGTCTCGATCCCGGCACCTTGGGATTAAAAGGCCACCGAGTTCATTATTCTCTATTCATTAGATTCAGAGAACCCCATATTCATAGGGGTTTGCGTTCAGTGCGTTCAGTGCGTTCCGTGGCTATCGAGAAATGTTAGGGATGAAATTAGGGATTTTTCCACCCGATCCTGGCGTCCGCGATCCAACAACGGCCAGAGC
>Ga0182024_10019847_pt1 | contig 12338 bp, 12 predicted proteins | sample P32metaG_FD_120480 | JGI IMG/M metagenome (GOLD analysis project Ga0182024, IMG submission 120480) | Permafrost microbial communities from Stordalen Mire, Sweden - P3-2 metaG (Illumina Assembly) | ecosystem: Environmental > Terrestrial > Soil > Wetlands > Permafrost | place: Sweden: Stordalen...
CATCACCGCCGCCTGATACCCGTGCAGGCTGTGGTCCAGGGAGACCCAGCCGAAGCCGATCACGAAGTCCGGCACACCCAGCGGCAGCACCAGCAGCACCGCCCACACGCGACGCGCCGGGATTGTCGTGCGCTCCACGCACCAGGCGCCCGCCACGCCGATCACCGCGCACAGAGCGGTGCACGCGAATGCCAGGCGCACGGTGTTCCATAGCAGCACCGCGGTGTTGTGGCGCAGCAGCAGACGTTCGATTTCTCCCCAGGCTGGCTGCAGGGCCTCGTCGACGAGGAACACGAGCGGCAGCAGCACCAGCCCGGCCGCGAGCAGACCGCCGGCGACGCTCACCGGCGGCCAGCGCCGCCGCCCCGACCACGCGCGCGCCCAACTGCTCGACCTCGACGCGCGCGGCGTCGATGCGGCCGGCTCGAAGGGTGCGAGCGTGCTCATCGGCTCTCAGCTCCTACAACAGGCCGAGCTTCTGCTCGAGTTCCAGCGGCGCGCTGCCGTTGCCCAGATCACTGATCGTGACCGGCGCGAGCTGCAGCTGATCGAACGGCTTCAGCGGCTGGGCCGTCAACACGCCGGAGCCGATCGGGTACTCGTAGCTGTGGCTGTGGGCAAGGATCTCCTGCCCCGCTTTGCTGACGATGAAGGCCACGAACTTCTGCGCGTCCGCCTGCTTGGAGCTCGACTTCAGCACCGCCGCGCCCGACACGTTGAGCAGGTAGCCCGGGTCGTGTGGCGCGTAGTAGTGCAGCGCCGAATGTATGCCGCTCGTACCGACCTCGTCGCGCAGGCGGTACCAGTAGTAGTGGTTGATGATTCCCACGGTGCTCTCGCCGTTGTTGACCTGTGCCACGACCGTCTCGTTGTCGGGGTAGACCTTCCCGTTGGCCTGCAAGCCCTTCAACCATTTTTCAGTGGCGGCCACGCCGTCGAGCTTCGTGATCGCGGTGACCAGTGGCTGGAAGTCGGTCTCCGAGGGGGCGAAGCCGACCTTGCCTTTCCACTGCGGCTGCGCGAGTTCGAGGATCGAGCTCGGCAGTTCGTTGGGTTTGACCTGGGAAGTGTTGTAGACGAGCACCGACACGCGCGCGGACACTCCTACCCAGTCTCCCTGCGGGGAGCTGTACTTGACCGGCACCGCTGCCAGGGTCGACGCCGGTAGCGGGGCAAGCAGACCCTTTTCCTGCAGGTCCTCCAACACCGGCGTGTTCTCGGTGTAGAACACATCGGCCGGGGAGCTCGAGCCCTCTTGCAGGATCTGGTTGCCGAGCACGTCCTCGTCGTCGGAGCGGACCTTCACCTTGATCCCGGTCTGCTTTTCAAAACCCGCCACCAGCATCGATGTGGTCTGTTCGTGCTGGCCGTTGTACAGCGTGATCGTGTTCGCGGAATCGGAGGAGGAGCTTGTACCGCCACAGGCGGTCAACGCGGTGGCCGCGGCGAGGAGGATCAGCAGCGAGAGGGCGGCGAGGGTCTTGGTCTTGTGCATCGATATCCGATCGGTGGAGTAGGGATTGCGGACAGCAAGTTACCACAGCACTTAGGGTCACCTAACACGGATGCCTGCAACGGTTCCTGCGCTCGCACGCGTGCTCCGCCGCCGTTTCCGAGAGAATGGGCGCATGCACGTAACCGCGAAGGCCGACTACGCCGTACGAGCCGCCGTCGAGCTGGCCGCCGGGAGCCAGGATTCGCCCCGCAAGGTCGATCAGCTCGCGCAGGCTCAGGACATACCTGTGTCCTTTCTGGAGAACATCCTTACGCAACTGCGTTCCGCGGGGATCGTGCGCTCACAGCGCGGCCCCGAGGGGGGCTACTGGCTCGCCCACCCGGCCGAGGAGGTCAACCTCGCGCAGATCATCCGGGCGGTTGAGGGTCCCCTGGTCGGGATTCGCGGCCAGCGTCCGGAGGAGATCGAATATCGGGGCTCCGCGGAGTCCCTGCAGCAGGTGTGGGTCGCGCTGCGCGCCAATCTGCGCAAGGTGCTCGAGCATGTCACGGTCGCCGACGTCGCCGCGGGCAAGCTGCCGGCGGAGATCGTGGCACTAACCAAACAAGAGGAAGCCTGGGAAACGCGCTAGGACGCCGTGGACACGGCGCGAGGCTGCGTCCTTACCGATCGGAGATCGATGGGATCTCCGATCGGCCAGCACGTGTGCGAAGCACACTTCGCTCACTGCGTCCTTCCCTCGCTTGGTCCACGACGCCCTAGAAGTTAAGCGGCGAACACGCGCGGGGCCGGCAGGCGCACGGGGAGGATCTGGCCCTCTTTGAGCTCGAGTTGCTCGGCGGTCTCGCGGGTGACCTGGGCCCAGATGTCGCGGCCATCGGGGAGGGTCAGCTCGACGCGGACCTCGAAGCCGAGGTGGACGACGCGCCGGACGAGCGCCTCGATGCCGCTGCCGTCCGCCTCCGCCAGGATCTGGATGTCGTGGGGGCGCAGAAAGGAGTCGCCCAAGCGATTGACCGGGCCGATGAACGACATCACGAACTCGTTGCGCGGGCTCTCGTAAAGCTGCTCAGGGGTGCCCGCCTGCTCGATCCGGCCTTTGTTCATGACCACGATCTGCTCGGCGACCTCCATCGCCTCCTCCTGGTCGTGGGTGACAAAGATCGTCGTCACGTGGATTTCCTCGTGCAGGTGTCGCAGCCACTCGCGCAGCTCGCCCCGGACCTGGGCGTCGAGCGCGCCGAACGGCTCGTCCAGCAGCAGCACCTGCGGCTGGACCGCCAGCGCACGGGCCAGCGCCATGCGCTGAAGCTGTCCACCTGAGAGTTGTGACGGGTAGCGCTCGGCCAGGCCAACCAGCCTAACGAGTCCCAGCAGTTCCTCTACGCGCGCGCCGATCTCCGCCTTCGGCCGTTTGCGGACAGTGAGGCCGAAGGCGACGTTGTCGTGAACGGTCATGTGCTTGAACGGGGCGTAGTGCTGGAAGACGAAACCCACGCCGCGGTTGCGCGCGGGGGTAGAGGTGAGATCCTGCTCGTCGATCACCACGCTGCCGCCGTCCGGGATCTCCAGGCCGGCGATGATCCGCAGCAGCGTCGACTTCCCGCTGCCGCTCGGCCCGAGCAGTGCCGTGAGCGAGCCGTCGCTGACGCGGACAGAGACGTCCTGCAGCGCGACAAAGTCGCCGAAGCGCTTGCTCACGTTGAGCGCCTCGATCGCCATCAGACAGCCGTCCGGCGGCGGGTGCGTCGTGTCAGCAGGTTCATCGCCACGAGCGTACCCAGCGCCAGCAACGCGAGCACCACGGCGGCGGTGTACGCGCCGGTGACGTTGAAGTTCTCGAACTGATCCTGCACGTACAGCGGCAGCGTCTGCGTCTGACCCTCGATCCGCCCGGAGACGACGCTGACAGCGCCGAACTCGCCGAGCGCGCGGGCGGTCGTCAACACGACGCCGTAAACCACTCCCCAGCGGATCGCGGGCAGGGTTATCCGCCAGAAGGTCTGCCAGGCGCTCGCGCCGAGGGTCGCTGCCGCCTGCTCGGCGTCGGTCCCGAGCTCGCGCAGCACCGGCGCGGTCTCGCGCGCGACGAACGGCAGCGAGACGACCGCGGTGGCGATCACCATCCCCGGCACAGAGAAGATGACCTGGATGCCGTGCCCGATCAGCCAGTTCCCGAACCAGCCCGTTTTTCCGTATACGAGCACCAGCGCCAGCCCGACGACGACCGGGGAGATCGCGAACGGCAGGTCGATCAGCATCCCCAGCAGCAGCTTGCCCCTGAACTTGCCGCGCTCGAGCAAGAGCGCCATGCCGACGCCGAAGATCGTGTTCAGCGGGACCGCGATCGCGACGATCTCGAGCGACAGCCAGAACGCGTGGATCGCGTTCGGTTCGGTGATCGCCTTCCACACCGGCGCGAGGCCTCCTTCGAAGGTCCTGTAGAAGATCATCGCCACTGGTGCCACCAGCAGCAGCGCCAGGTAGCCGAGCGCGACGATGCGCGCGGCGAGCTTGCTAGAGGACATGTTGCGACCTCCAGCGCGAGACCAGCGCCAGCGCGCCCAGCACGAGCAGCGCCGCGAGCAAAAGCACGACCGACACGGCCGCCGCCGCCGGCAGGTTTTCGTCCTGGATCTGGCCGAAGATGTAGACCGAGCCGACTTCGGTCTTGAACGGCAGGTTGCCGGTGATCAAGACCAGCGAGCCGAACTCACCAACGGCCCGCGCGAAGCTGAGCGCCACCCCCGAGACGATCGCCGGCGTTAGCGCCGGCAGCACGATCCGTCGCAGCACGGTCACCTGCCCGGCGCCGAGCGAGGCGGCGGCTTCCTCCATCGAGCGGTCGAGCTCGAGCAGCACCGGCTGGACCGAGCGCACGACGAACGGCAGCGTCACGAACAGCAGCGCCAGCGCGATCGACGCGCGCGTGAAGGCGACGTCGATGCCGAGCGGGCTGCCGCCGCCGTACAGCGCCAGCAGCACCAGCCCGATCACGATCGTCGGCAGCGCGAAGGGGAGGTCGATCAGGGCGTTGACGATCTTCTTGCCGGGGAACTCGTCGCGCACCAGCACCCATGCGATCAGCGTGCCGAAGATCGCGTTTACGATCACGACGATCGCTGAGATCGCCAGCGTCAGCTCGATCGCGGCGAGCGCCTGCGGGTTGGAGACCTCGCGCCAGAAGGCCGCCGTGCCGCCGTGCGTGGACTGCGCCAGCAGCGCCGCGACCGGCAGCAGTACGAGCACGGACAGGTAGAGGCCCAGCAGGCCCCGGCCGAGCACGCCCGCCGAGCGGGACAAGCTATTTGGCAGTGGAGACTCCAAGCGACTGCTCGATCTTCGTGACGATCCCTGTTTCCGGTTCGAAGAACTGCTTAGTCACCGCCTTCCAGCCCCCGAGGCTCGAGATCGTGAACAGGTTCGTCGGCGTGGGGAACTTGCCGGCCCCCGGCACTCCGGAGATCACCGGGCGGTAGCCCTTTTGCACCCAGATCTGCTGGCCGGCGGGGGAGAGCAGGTAGTTGACGAACTTCTGTCCCTCCGCCGTGTTGCCGCCGCTGAGCACCGCGATCGGGTTTTCGATCAGGATCGTCGCCTGGGGCACGACATATTCGATCGCAGAGCTCTTCTTCTTGTCGGCGATCGCCTCGTCCTCGTAGTCGAGCAGCACGTCACCGCGGCCGGCGAGGAACGTCTGTAGGGCATTGCGTGCAGAGCTGTCCTGGCTGACGACGTTCTTGAACAGCTCCTTTAGGTATTCCTGCGCCTGGGCCGGAGTCTTGCCTTCCTTCAGCTGCGCGCCGTAGGCGGCCATGATGTTCCAGCGTGCGCTGCCCGAGGTGAACGGGTTCGGTGTCACCACACCCACGCCCGGCTTGACCAGGTTGCTCCAGGTGCTGATGTGCTTGGGGTTGCCGCTGCGCACGATCATCACCACCACCGACTTCGTCACCATTCCGTGCGTGGCGTTCTGGTTCCAGATGGGCGAGACGAGACCGGCCTTGACGAGCTTTTCGACGTCCGGTTGCAGCGAGAAGTTGACGACGTCGGCGTGCAGGCCGTTGACGACCGCGCGGCTCTGTTCGCCGGATGGCCCGTAGGACTGGCTGAAGCTCACGCCCTTGCCTTCGCTTGTCGCCTGGAAGGCCGGGATCAGCTTTTCGTAGGCCCCCTGCGGGGTCGAGTAGGCGACAAGCGCGAGGTTCTTGCTTCCTGAGCCCGAGGAGGACCCGCAGGCGGCGAGGCCGAGCGCGGCGGCGAGCACGGCGAGTAAAGAGAAGGCAACGGCGGGGGTGCGTGTTTGCATAGCCACTTTCTGCATAGGGAACACCAGCAGCATGAGGATTGAACTTCAGCAAATTAGCACAATCCTGCTAGGGATTAGGCCTAATAGGGGTTGCCCTTGATTTGTTGTTCTTGATTTGGAGGTTGCCCTCGATTGCTATTCAGGCAGGGCGTGCCGTTCAGGCAAGGCGTGTGGCGCCGACCGACGCAAGCACATCGGCGATACAGGCCTCTTGGACCCGTAGCGGATCGATCGTGAACATTTCTGGGATCCCGCCTACCCTACCGCTGGCTCCTGCGCGTACGCCTACACCGATTCGCGCCAGGTGCATGGTCCCCAGCGTCTGGGTGTAGAGGTGGTTGGCGGTGAAGTCGGGATCCTCGACTGTAAAGAGACCTTGCTCGGCTCCACGCGCGAGGATCCGTGAGAGGCGACCAAGGCAGGCCGCCATGCCCTGCCCGAGGCGGATCCAGACCGCGTCTGAGATCTCCTCCCGCAGCTGCTCGGCCGGCCGGCGCATCAGCGACATGCTGCAGTCCAGGAAAGCGGGGTGCTCGAGGCAATAGTCGGTGTAGCGACGCCAGCCCTCCTCCAGCTGTGCGACTGGGTCAAGTGTCGTTGCCACGCCATCGAGGCGGTTGGCGAGATCGGTCAGATAGCCCGAGAGTGTCAGCACGTACAGCTCCTCCTTGGAGGAGAAGTGCCGGTAGATGAGCGCCTTGTTGATCCCCACCGCGCGTGCGATGTCCTCAATTGGCGCATCTTGTAAGCCGCGCTCGTCGAACAGTCGTCTGGTGGCGGCGACGATCTCGCGCTCGCGCTCGCGGCGCACGGAGGCGCGGCGGGAGGCGATCGGCTGCTTGGCATCCAGGGTAGCCATCGATCGCTACTATACCCACTAATTGTAAACGATGTTCAATCTTCTGGTTGACAATCGTTTACAAGTTGACTAGCTTTTGGTCACCGCAGCCGAGGATTTACCGGCTCGCCTCCGCTCCATCGCCCCCTCATCAAAGGAGAGACCCACCTCATGTCCGCCACTCCTGTTGCCAGCTCCGACACGACCGAGGCCGCCGAGGCCGCCGTGGAGGCGATCACCGGCGCGGCTGGCCAGGAGGTGACCTTCTCGCTCGAGCTGAGCCAGGACCAGAAGGACATCCGCGACTGGGTGCACGGCTTCGCCGCCGACGTCATACGTCCCGCCGCTCACGAATGGGATGAGCGCGAGGAGACTCCCTGGCCGATCATCCAGGAGGCCGCCAAGATCGGCCTCTATGGCTTCGAGGGCTTGGCTCAGTTCTTCGCCGACCCCACTGGCCTGAGCCTGCCGATCGTCAATGAGGAGCTGTTCTGGGGCGACGCCGGAATCGGCATGTCGATCATGGGCACGGCGCTCGCTGTGGCCGCGATCTTCGGACAGGGATCGGGCGAGCAGATCGGCGAGTGGATTCCGCGCTGCTTCGGCACGCAGGACGACATTAAGGTCGCGGCGTTCTGCGCCTCCGAGCCCAACGCCGGCTCCGACGTCAGCGCGCTGCGCACCACCGCCAAGTTCGACGAGGCCGCCGGCGAGTGGGTCATCAACGGCCAGAAGGCCTGGGCCACCAACGGCGGCATCTCCGACGTGCACGTGATCGTCGCCACCGTCGACCGCGAGCTCGGCTCCAAAGGCCACGCCGCGTTTGTCGTTCCTATGAGCGAGGCAAAGGGCATCTCCGAAGGCAGCAAGGTCTCAAAGCACGGCTTGCGTGCCTCACACACGGCGGACGTGTTCCTCGATGACTGCCGCGTGCCCGCCGGCTACGTGCTCGGCGGCAAGGAGAAGCTCGACGAGCGCATCGCCCGCGTGCGCGAGGGCAAGAAAAACAAGTCTCAGGCCGCGATGCAGACGTTTGAGGCCTCGCGTCCGACCGTTGGCTCTCAGGCCCTGGGAGTCGCCCGCGCGGCGTACGAGTATGCGCTGGAGTACGCCAAGGAGCGCGAGCAGTTCGGCCGCAAGATCATTGAGAACCAGGCGATCGCGTTTACGCTGGCGCGCATGAAGATGGAGATCGACGCGGCCCGCCTGCTCGTCTGGCGCGCGTCGTGGATGGGCCGTAACCAGGTCCCGTTCGAGAACGCCGAGGGATCGATGTCGAAGCTGAAGTCGGGCGAGGTTGCCGTGTGGGTGACCGAGCGAGCGATCCAGATCCTCGGCGGGAATGGATATACGCGCGAGTTCCCGGTCGAGCGTTGGCACCGCGACGCGAAGATCTACGACATCTTCGAGGGCACCGCCGAGATCCAGCAGCTCGTGATCGCGCGTGCGATCTCGGGCATGCACATCAAGTAACGAGCGCCGCTACCAAGCCTGACCCGCACCACAGTGCGGGCAGGCGACGGTTGTGGAGACCGGCGCGGCGAACAGGTAGCCACACTCGCAGATGTAGGAGGCCTGATCTAGTGGGCCTCCGGACGCACGCACGCGCTCGACGGCGATGTCGCGAGGCGCGGGGGCAGGCCTCGGCTCGGGCTCCCGCTTGTGGACCGGGGTGGCCCGACGCGTGGGCCGGCTCCGGTGCGAGTGCCGCTCGGCGAGGGGGTGGAGGAGGCTCGGTCTCATAACTCTCTACCCATAAGAACTCGGCCCACGGATGAATGTTTCGCTCCTCGAGCGTGATTTCCTGGCCGAATAGCCGGTTCGGTCGCCGCGGGCACTGGATTGTGGTTGCCCGCGCGGCGCGCGAAGGGGTTTGCGATACTGAGGAGCGATGACTCCCGCCCGCAAGCGAACGGTGCGGCTGGTGGTCGCGCTGAGCGTGGCCGTGGTGCTGGCGAGCGCGCTGATCTACACGAGCTTCAGCGCCGCCTCTCCGGCTCTCACGCCCAGCCAGCTCGTGCACGAGGCCCAGCCGGGCCGCTCCTACGAGCTGACGGGCACGGTGCTCGCCCACTCGGTCTCGCGTGACGGAGACGTGCTGAACTTCAGCGTCGCCGACCGTGCGGGCGGCGCCGCGGGCGCCGCGGTGCCGGTCGCCTACACGGGCACGGTGCCCGACCCGTTCAAAGAAGGGCGCGAGGTGATCGTGACCGTTGAGAAGCAGGGCGGGGAGTATGTCGGCGAACGCAACTCGCTGATCACGAAGTGCCCGTCGAAGTACAAGGAAACGCCGGCCTCCGAGAAGCAGAGCTCCTGAGTGCCTAGCGCCCGGGCGCGGTTCATCCCCAGCGGGCGCGCGCGCTGATGGCGCTGCTCGGCCGCGTCTGCCTGCTGCTGGCGCTCGTCGTCTGCGCATACGGGATCGGCGCCTCGATCTACGGTGTACGCACCGGACGGTGGGAGTGGGCCGTGTCCGGGCGGCGCTCGGTGTACGCGCTGGCGGGCATTCTGACCGTCGGCTTCGTGATCCTGGAGATCGCGTTCCTGCGCAACGACTTCGCCTTCAACGCGGTCGCCGACACCTCCAGCCGCACGACGCCGACCTTCTACAAGGCGGCCGCGGTGTGGTCCTCGCAGGAAGGCTCGCTGCTGCTGTGGGCCTGGCTGATGTCGCTGTGGTCGAGCCTCGCTCTGTTCCTCACGCGCCGTCGCATCCGCGACGTGGCCGCCTACGCCACGGCGATCATGCTCGGCTTCGGCGGGTTCTTCATCGCGCTGATGGTGTTCTACGCACAGCCGTTCGCGACCACCAGCCCCACCCCGAGCGAAGGTGTCGGCCTCGACCCGCTGCTGCGCTTCCCGACGATGATGATCCACCCCCCGATGCTCTACTCGGGCTACACGCTCTGCACGATCCCGCTGGCCTTCGGGATGGGGGCGCTGCTGGCGCGGAGGGTCGACGCGGAGTGGATCAGGGTGATCCGCCGGTTCGCGTTCGGCGCCTGGTTCTTCCTCGGCATCGGCATCCTCTTGGGCGCGCGCTGGTCCTATTCGGAGCTCGGCTGGGGCGGCTACTGGGGCTGGGACGCGGTCGAGAACGCCGCGCTGCTGCCGTGGCTGACGGGGACGGCGTTCCTGCACTCGCTGATGATCCAGGAGAAGCGGGGGATGCTGAAGGTCTGGAATGTCTCGCTCGTGCTCGCCACGGGCACGCTGGCGATCATGGGCACATTCCTCGTGCGCAGCGGGGTCCTGAACTCGATCCACGCGTTCGGCGGGCAGACGCTGGGCGTGCCGTTCGTGGTGTTGATCGCGGTCTTGATCGCCGGCTCGATCTACCTTGTGGTCACGCGTCGCGAGATGCTGCGCTCAGAGCATCGCATCGACTCGCTGCTCTCGCGCGAGGCGGCGTTTCTCGCCAACAACCTGGTGCTCGTGGCGCTGGTCTTCGTGATCCTCTGGGGGACCTACTTCCCACTGATCTCCGAGGCGCTGACCGGCCAGGAAGCGTCGGTCGGGCCGCCCTGGTTCGATCGCTACACGGTGCCGCTGGCGCTGATCCTGGTGCTGCTCAGCGGGATCGGGCCTGTGATCGCGTGGCGCCGCGCCACGCTCGCCAACGCGCGCCGCAACTTCCTCGTGCCGATCGGCGTCGCGCTGGCGACGCTCGTCGTGCTGCTGGCGGCGGAAGTGCCCGTGAAGCCGTTTGCGTTCGCGATGTTCTGCTGTGCGGCGTTTGTCGCCGGGAGTATCTCCCAGGAGTTCTTCCGCGGGATGCGCGCGCGCTCGGCGATGGCCGGCGAGGCGCCCCCGACGGCGCTGGTGGCGCTCGTGCGGCGCAACCGCAGACGCTACGGCGGCTACATCGTGCACATCGGGATCGCGGTCCTGTTCGTCGGCGTCGCCGCCTCCACCTCGTTCCAGCACGAGTCCGAGCTCGGTCTCTCGCCCGGGCAGTCCTCGCGCGTAGGCGCCTACACGATCAAATACGTGCGCCCGACTGCGAGCGTGACCCCCGACTACGACTCTTCGAGCACGCAGGGAGGCCGCGAACTGAGCGCGATCATCCGCGCCGAGCCGGGCGTGACCCTCGGCCCCGACACCGCGCGCACCGGCGCGACCCTCAGCCTCGGTGCGGTGCTCGACGTGAGCAAGCATGGCCGTCACGTGACGACGCTGTATCCGAGCGAGGGCTTCTACGCCTCAGAAGAACCGACCCAGGGCTCGGTCGGGCATCTGATCGGCGGTCAGCCGGTCAGCCACGTCGCCGTCGACGCCGGCATCACGCGCGACGTCTGGACGGCGATCGCGCCGAACATCGAAACCCCGCGGCTGAAGCGGATCGTCACGCTGGGCAACAAGACGCTCCCCTACATCCATCCCGGAGAGGGGATGGTGGCGATCGCGGCGCTGGCCGCCGCCTATATGAAGAGCCCACCGCAGGCCCAGTTCCACCTGATCGCCTCGCCGCTGGTGATGTGGATCTGGATCGGCGGCCTGATCGTGGTCGGTGGCGCCCTGATCGCGATCTGGCCCGCGCCGAGCGTCGTCCGCCGCCGCGTGAGCGCTCGCTCGCGCGCCCGCGCCGAGCGCGGTCTGGCGCGCGCCTGAGTCTCGCGCGCTCCTAACGGCGGCGATACGCATGGAATTCCTGATCGCAGTCATTGCGCTGGTGCTGCTGATGGTGGTGATTCTCGTGATCAGCGCGCCACTGCGCGCCGGCGGGAGCTCCACGCGGGCCGAGCCGGCTCGGGACACGGAGAGTGGGCCGGTGGGAGCGGGCCGCAGCGAGCACGAGACCGAGCACGGAGCGTCCGCTCTCCTCAGGGTCGATCGGGACGCGATTGCGCCGGCGGAACGGCACGCCGAGCTGGAGGCGGCGCGCGAGGCGAAGTACCGCGAGATCCGCGACACCGAGCTCGACTACCGCACGGGGAAGCTCTCGCAAGAGGACTTCGCCGCCACAGACAGCGCCCTACGCGCGGAGGCCGTCGAGATTCTCGACCGGCTGGCGGCGCTGGAGGGCGAGGGTGCTACGGAGTCCGAGGGCGCTACGCCCAGGGACGCTTGAGCAGCACGATTGCATTCAGCACGAACAGGACCGCGAAGAAGATCGTCCAGCGGTTGAGGTTGCGCTCGACCATCGAGCCGCCGCCGAGCGGACCCTGACCGCTGCCGACGCCGAAGGCCCCGGACAGGCCGGAATCCTTACCGGAGTGCATCAGCACGAGGAAGATGACGGCCACCGCGAGGGCGACCTGGAGGACTGAGAGGATCGTTTCCATGGGCTGTGAAGGTTATCGCCGATTTCGGGCAGGAGGATCGGAGATGCCACCGAAAACTCCCCGTGGACCTTCGAGCGATGCCCGATTAGCGATAAATCTGCCCAAAATCCGACAATTTGGCCAACGTGGCCCGTTCCGCCTCGGGCACCGATACGGTCCGGCCGCTCTGTCCTTTAGATGGCATCGACCGGAGAGGCGATCCTGCAACGCGATTACGAATCCTTTACGGGTTTCTGCTTGCCTGCCGATATGACTCTGAATGGGCGTGCCTGCCGATCGTGGGCCAGCGGCGCCGACCACGAATATGGGACCGCACAATGACCAACCCCGGGGCAGCTAGCCGATGACGAGCGCGCGCAGCCGGGCACGGCGGACGATGCTGTCCGCGCTCGCCGGGGGCGGGCTGACCGTCGTCGGTCTGGGCGGTCCCCTCACGGGCGGAGCGCTCGC
>Ga0182024_10019848_pt1 | contig 12338 bp, 12 predicted proteins | sample P32metaG_FD_120480 | JGI IMG/M metagenome (GOLD analysis project Ga0182024, IMG submission 120480) | Permafrost microbial communities from Stordalen Mire, Sweden - P3-2 metaG (Illumina Assembly) | ecosystem: Environmental > Terrestrial > Soil > Wetlands > Permafrost | place: Sweden: Stordalen...
AAGGAAATTTCTTTCATGCCCGCGCGCGTGCTCTTGCAGGATTTTACCGGCGTGCCAGCCGTTGTAGACCTGGCCGCCATGCGCGAAGCAATCGTCAAGCTGGGCGGCGATCCCAAAAAAGTGAATCCACTGCTGCCCGCGGAACTGGTGATCGACCATTCGGTGCAAGTGGACCAGTCCGGCACGAACATGGCTTTTGCATTCAACGCGGAATTGGAATTCCACCGCAATGTGGAGCGCTACGCTTTTCTGCGTTGGGGACAAGAAGCCCTCAACAATTTCAAGGTTGTGCCTCCTGACACGGGCATTTGCCACCAGGTAAACCTCGAGTACCTCTCGCGCGTCGTGTTCGACGCCACCGTAGACGGCAAGACCTATGCCTTCCCCGATTCGCTCGTGGGCACCGATTCGCACACCACGATGGTGAATGGCTTGGGCGTGTTCGGCTGGGGCGTCGGAGGCATCGAGGCAGAGGCCGCCATGCTGGGTCAGCCTTTGTCGATGCTGATCCCGGAAGTGGTGGGCTTCAAACTGCACGGACGGCTGCCCGAGGGCACAACTGCCACCGACCTCGTTTTGGTGGTCACTGAAATGCTGCGCAAGAAAGGCGTGGTCGGAAAATTCGTGGAGTTTTACGGCACGGGACTCTCCAGCCTGAGCCTGCCGGACCGCGCCACGATCGCAAACATGGCGCCCGAATACGGCGCCACGATGGGCTTCTTCCCTGTCGACTCCGAAACGCTCTCTTATTTGCGATTTACCGGCCGCAGCGAAACCCGCGTGCGCCTGGTCGAGGAATACACCAAGGCGCAGGGCATCTTCCGCACCGATGCCACACCGGACCCGATGTACACGGACAAGCTTGAGCTCGATCTGGCCACCGTGGAAGCAACACTGGCCGGGCCAAAACGTCCACAGGACCGCGTGCCGTTGCGGCAATCCAAAGCGTCGTTCGAAAAATCCTTGGAGGGCGCCGCTCAGAAGAATATACCCGTGCGCAACAACGGCGACAAATTCGAACTTTCGAACGGTTCGGTGGTCATTGCGGCAATCACCAGTTGCACCAACACTTCGAACCCATCGCTTATGCTTGGCGCTGGCTTGCTGGCGAAAAAGGCCATCGAGCGCGGCCTGCACAGCAAGCCCTGGGTGAAGACCAGCCTCGCGCCCGGTTCGAAAGTGGTCACCGATTATCTGGAAGCTGCGGGCCTCGGAAAATATCTCGATCAGCTGGGCTTCCAGCTTGTGGGCTACGGCTGCACCACCTGCATTGGCAACAGCGGACCGCTCGAAGAACACATTGGCACGGCCATCAAAGAAAACAGTCTGGTTGCTGTTTCCGTACTCAGCGGAAATAGAAATTTCGAAGGGCGCATCCATCCGCTGGTGCGCGCGAATTATTTGGCCTCGCCGCCGCTGGTGGTGGCCTACGCGCTCGCGGGCCGCATGGATTTTGATATGGCCAGCGAGCCGCTCGGCAACGACAAAGCCGGCAAGCCGGTATTTCTCCGAGACATTTGGCCCACGCCACAGGAGATCGAATCAACCGTACGCGCAAATGTAACCACCGCGATGTACAACAAAGAATACGGCGAAGTGTTCAAGGGCGATTCGCGCTGGCAGGGATTGAAAGTTCCGGTCGGCGATATTTATGCTTGGGATGAAAAATCCACCTACATCAAGAATCCGCCGTTCTTTGAAAAAATCACCAAGACTCCCGCGCCGCTCACAGACATTCACAAGGCGCGAGCACTGGCCATGCTGGGCAACAGCATCACCACAGACCACATTTCGCCCGCCGGATCGATTGGCGTCGATACTCCCGCCGGAAAATGGCTTATCGCGCAAGGCGTCAAGCCTCTGGACTTCAACTCCTACGGCGCGCGCCGCGGCAATCATGAAGTGATGATGCGCGGCACGTTTGCCAACATTCGCCTGCGCAACCAGCTTGCGCCCGGCACCGAGGGCGGCTGGACCGTGCACCAACCCGACGGCGAACAAATGTCGATTTACGACGCGTCCATGAAGTATCAAAAGGAAGGCACGCCACTGATCGTGTTGGGCGGCAAGGAATATGGCTCAGGATCATCGCGCGACTGGGCGGCCAAAGGCACGGTGCTGCTTGGCGTGCGCGCGGTAATCGCCGAAAGTTTCGAGCGCATCCATCGCAGCAACTTGCTGGGCATGGGCGTGCTTCCGCTGCAATATCGCGCAGGTGAATCTGCGCAATCGCTGTGCCTCACCGGGTTCGAGGAGTTCACTATCGAAGGCGTCGCAAAGCTTGCGCCCGGCATGAAGGTCGAAGTGCGCGCCCGCGATAAAAGCGGCAAGGAAACCGTATTCCAAACCGCAGCGCGCGCCGACACGCCCGAGGAAGTCAATTATTACCGGCACGGCGGAATCCTGCCGTACGTGCTGCGCCAAATGCTGTGATTTTTTGCAGTCCGATGCGAGCCGGACCGTCGCGCGGCACTCGCGGGTTTGGTGGCGCCGGCGTCCCGCCGGTGGTTTTGGGTCAAGCACGGCAAACCGGAAAACCGCCGGCGGGACGCCGGCGCCGCCAAAGCACAATCTCCGCATCGCAGGACGACCATGAAAAATAGTGTTGAAGCCCCCAATTGGTCGGCAATCCCAAGGCCTGAGGATGATGGAGCGGCATCGCACCTTGCAGGAGTGCGACTGCCTTCTATCGCTTTGGCTGCCACCGACGGAACTACTGTAGACCTGTCTTCCCTCCCTGGCCTGGCGGTGATTTTTGTTTATCCTCGAACGGGAATTCCGGGAATTGACAATCCGCCCGGATGGGATCTGATTCCCGGCGCGCGCGGATGCACGCCGCAAGCCTGTTCTTTCCGGGATCACTTTGCGGAGTTGAAAGGCCTGGGCGTAGCTCACCTTTTCGGCCTTTCAACCCAAGAGACGGCCTATCAGTGCGAAGTTGCTGACCGCTTGCACCTTCCATTTGCGATTCTCTCGGATGGACATTTCAAGCTTACGGAAGCATTGCGCCTGCCAACTTTTCAGACCAGCGGAATGCGGCTGCTGAAACGCATGGCGCTGGTGATCCGCGATGGAATAATCGAGCACGTTTTCTATCCGGTCTTTCCCCCGGACAGAAATGCCGGCGATGTAGTCGCCTGGCTGGCGAATCGAAATCGATTGCAGCCTTAGGCCGTAAGCCGCGACGCAGTATTCTCTCGTTCCGCCTTTCCAACATCCCCGAATTTCTGTTAGCTTCATCCCCTATTTGAACTTAAGGAGGAGACAGCGATGCGCCTGCATATCAAATCGACCGGTTTTCAAAGCGCCATTATTCTTTCTTTGCTAATCACAGCCATACCGCTGGCGGCGCAATACCCGATGCCTGGGCCAGATCGGGTCTACGCGATCAAGGCTGGGAAACTCGTCGATCCGGAAAAGGGCACCACGGAAATGAATCAAATCATTCTGGTGCGTGGCAAACAAATTGAATCCGTTGGCCCCAACGTGCAAATCCCGTCGGACGCGAAAATTATCGATCTCTCCAAATCGACGGTGCTTCCCGGCCTGTTCGACGCGCACACGCATCTGTGCATGACGCTGAAGAGAGACCGCGACGGAAGCAACTATTTCATCACCACGCTTCTGGACCCCACGCCCTTTCGCGCGATCGAAGGCGTGGCCAACGCCAGGGACATGCTGGCGTCGGGCTTCACCACGGTGCGTGACGTGGGCAACAACGGCAATTATGCAGACACGGCTCTGCGCGAAGGCATCGAACGCGGCCTGGTGCCCGGCCCCACCATTATTAACGCCGGGCGCATCATTGCGCCGTACGGGGGACAGTTTCGTTTGCAGCCGGAGAAGCGCGATCTGGCCACGCCCGAATACATCTTCGCCGATACGCACGACGAAATGATCAAGGGCATTCGCGAAAATATTCATTATGGCGCGAAGGTGATTAAGATCGTGGTCGACGATCAGCAATATATTTACAGTGCCGAGGATATTCGCTTCATAGTGGAAGAGGCGCACCGCGACGGCGTAAAGCTGGCCGCGCACTGCTGGACGCGCGCCGGTGCACACAATGCCGCCGAGGCCGGCGTCGATTCCATCGAGCACGGTGAACGCATGACCAACGAAGACTTGCAGCTGGCCAAGAAGAATCACGTCGTACTGGTGGGAACTGATTTTACGGAAATCGCCGCGCGCGAAAGCGGCATGCCCGATATGCACCCGGTGTTCGTGGACCGCCTGAAGCGCGCCTATCAGATTGGCGTGACCATGGCATTTGGCACCGACGCATTTGTGTACGTGCCGGGAGAAACGCGTGGGACGCAGGCCGCGGAATACGTCGACTCCTGGGTGGAAGCGGGAGTCCCGGCGAAAGACACGTTGCGCGCCATGACCATCAATGCGGCGCGCCTGCTCGGCGTGGATGGCGAGCGCGGCGAGATCAAGGCGGGGCTCGCCGCGGACATTATCGCCACGCCAGACAATCCTCTGGACGACATACAGGCCGTGCGCAAAGTTTTTTTCGTGATGAAAGATGGCAGCGTTTTCAAGAACGAATAAGGTGTGCGCGCTTCTTGCGGCGCCGGCGTCCCGCCGGCGGTTCTAATGCAACTTGTTGATCGAGCGCAAAACCGCCGGCGGGACGCCGGCGCCACAAAACTGCCGACGCCATCCCAATTGCCTTTTGAATAACTGCGATGATTTAGATATTGGAGGAAAAAAGAGAAAAGCTACGGCACGCGCACCACGGTGAGCGATTTGACCATTTCCACCCAGCGCGCCGGTCGCTTTTCGTGCGGAGCAACGAGGCGAAACGGCCCAAGAGCGCCGGGGATGCCCGCTCCATCCATGGTGTCCGCCACAATGATTTCCGAGTCCATGAAACTCGAATTAAAATCCTCCAGCGAAAACAAGACGCGGTAATCGTCCGCAGCCTCGACAAGAACATACGTGGCCAATGCCGGTCCGCGCAATTGTTCGCCCTGCGGCACTCCAGCCTTTTTCAAGAGGTCTTCGACCAGCACACCTTCGTACACTTCCGTTTTACCGGAGTGCGCGTTCTCCACGCGCAATGTCTTTCGCGGCATGGCCTTAAGGTCCGCCACAGTCAAATCGAGAGGCGTGGTAACAGTGCCACTGATTTTGAAGTCGGAGGGCCCAGACGTGGGCTTCGGCCGCGCGGCTTGCTGAGCCCAGGAGGAAAATCCAAGCAACAGGAAAATTAGTGCGGCTGGCAAAATACGGCGCATGACGATTTCCTTTCCTGAACAAAACGCGGCCGGATGTCGATCGCAACACAAGCGCAGCATCAACCCTTTTGCAGCATGACCTCGGTCGACTTGATTACCGCTTGCACTCGATCGCCGACCTTCAGCTTCATTTCCTCGGCGCTGCGCCTGGTGGTCACGCTTTCAATCATGTTCTTGCCCACTTGCACGGTGACGTGAGCCATGACGCCGTCCACCTCAAGCTCCACAATTTTTCCTTCGATCTTATTCCTCGCCGAAAGTTTAGTGGCCACGTGACACTCTCATTTCCGCCGGTGTATGTGCGAACGGCTGAATGCTGCGCCAAGCTTCGGATTTTTCAGTGCCATTGTCAAATCGAGGTAAATCGGCTACGAATGCGACGCTTCCATACGAATTGTAGGCGCTCGAATTGCATCGCCCAAACCGTGCGGAAAGGAGCCTTGGCGGTTCGGGACGTTGCCTATGCGATTTCCCGTAAGAAAAAGAATTAACACAGAGAACACAGAGAAATGAGGAGAAAGACGGAGAAAAATAGGGAGAGAAAAAATCATCCCTTTATTTTTTGCGAGGGAACGAGCGCCGGGCTGCCCGTTCCGCAGTCTTGCCACCTATTGATTAAGCTTTCTGCAATTTTCTTTTCTCCTCTTTTCTCGGTGTTCACTGTGTTAGAGATTTTGAATTTCAGCTTTGCAGCCCATCGAAACTTCAAATGACTATGGTCGGATAGAGCTTCGTGGCCACGACAACCACCACCGCAAAAGCGACAAACTGCATCAGGAAATCCTTGCCGAGCCCGAAAGAAGTCGTACTGCCCACGATCATCAGAGTTCGCAGGGCATCCACCTGGTACGAGAGCGGATTCACCTTGGACACAACTCGCAGCCATGCCGGCATCAGGCTCAGCGGATAGATGGCGTTGCTGGCAAAAAACAGCGGCATGGTAAGCACTTGCCCGATGCCCATGAAGCGCTCGCGCGATTTCACGAGACACGCGATGATCAATGAGAAGGTCGAGAAAATGGCCGAACCCAGCATGACGGAGAGTACCACTCCCGCCAGCGCAAAAATTCCGAAGCGAAGCTGAATGTGCAGGATGTAAGACAATAGATACACAAATACCATCTGGCACAGGCTGCGAACCGTCGACGAAATGGCGCGCCCGAGGACCAGCGTGCTGCGAGGCGCGGGGCTCACCAGATATTTCTGAACAATTCCGAGGTCCCGCTCCCAAATCAGCGAGATGCCGTAGAAGATGGCGCCGAACAAAACGCTTTGCGCCAGAATTCCCGGGGCCATGAAATCCAAGTAGCTGATGCCGCCAGTGGGGATGGCGCGCGCGCGATTGAAGACCTGGCCGAAGATCAGCAGCCACAGGACAGGCTGAACCATCCGCGTGAAAAGTTCCACGGGATCGTGGATGAGCTTGCGGATGTCGGCTTCGGCCACAGCCATCGTTTGCCGCAGGTAATTCGCGCCTGGAAAAGGCTCAGCCCAGACGTTGAGATGTGATTCGTGTGCGAGCGACATCTTTCAGTTCGCCTCCCTCGCTAATCGCGGCCCCAGTGAAATGGATAAATACATCGTCGAGCGAGGCTTCCGCGCCGACCTGCGCTTTGAGCGCCGCGGGCGTGTCCATCGCTGCAAGCACGCCGCGATGCATGACGGCCACCATGTCGCACAAGTGGTCGGCCTCTTCCATATCGTGCGTGGTCATCAAAATAGTCGTGCCAAATTCACGGCGCAGCTCGCCGATGCGCTCCCACACGGAACGCTTTGCCGAAGGATCGAGCCCCACGGATGGCTCGTCCATGAACAATACGCTAGGCCGGTGGAGCATTGATTGCGCAATTTCCAGTCGGCGAATCATTCCGCCGGAGTATTGCCCCACCAGTTTGCCGCTGACGTGCGCGAGGTCCATGAATTCCAGTGCTTGCGCAATCCTCGTGGATCGCTCCGATCGCGGCATGCCATAAAGCTTCGCGGAAATCAGCAGATTTTCGTAACCGGTCAAATCGCCGTCCGCGGAAAGCATTTGCGAGACATAGCCGATCTTCTTTCTTACCAATTCGGGATGCTGCACCAAATCGAAGCCGGAGATTTTTGCCGTTCCTTCCGAGGGTGGCAAGAGTGTAGTGAGCATTTTGATGAGCGTGCTCTTGCCCGCGCCGTTTGGGCCAAGCAAGCCGAAAGTCGTGCCGGATGCGACGGAAAAATTCAGATGATCGACGGCAATGAGTGCGCCATAACGCCGCGTAAGGGAAAGAACCTCGATGACATTGGTTGACGGGGCGGTGTTTTCCATGGACGTTACAGTTTACAGCGTGGAGGCGCTAGTTGCGACATCGGGCTGCGAGGGTGTCCAGTGCCAGAACGCAATTAGCGATAAGCTTCACGGCGGTGTTTTACGCTCAGTATCTCGGTCGATTTTGGCCCGTGCAAAAGAAAAAAGACCCGGAAATCTCCCACCCGCAACCGAAGATCCTTGCGCGGCGGGCGAAGTTTCTTCACGTTACCCACCCCGGTGGTCAATTAATCGTCGATCGAGTGAAGAATTTCCAACGCGGTTTGGTGGTCAATGGCGGATAGTTGGGCCTGTGCATTGGCCGACCAAAGAACGGTCTTGCCACCCATCAGCGGGGCTTGACACCAAATTTACGGAGGATCTCACCGTAGGGGATGCCTTCACCCCGTGCAATGGACGCATGAGCAGTGTCCAGTTCCGCGGCGGTTTGAGGGAGTATTTCTTCATCCTCAATAGGAGCGTCGGCAATGGAGCGAAGCAGAGGGTCGACCATGACCTCAAGCAAGCCAACAACCGCGCTGAGTTGGCTCGGCGCTAATTGCTCGATTAACTGGTGGGCATGCTCATTAGTGTCAGCCATTGGAATTCCTCTTTACCATTTTCGGATAGGCTGGACGTGCCTGTCAATGATCCTAGGAGGAAACTATTACTGTCGGAGTACGTCTATTGAACGTAGGATAAAGAATCTGCCTGGATACCTTTGGCCGGAGTGAACCATGAAGCGTCTCAGAATTTTGTCGACAGTCGGGCTTGCTCTCACGATGGGGATTGCAGTGGCGTCGATCGCGGCAACGCCGCAAGGCAGCGCTGCGCGATCTGGCGCCGCCAAGTCGACGTCCCCGGAAGTAAAAATTCCCATCGAGCAGTACACGCTGAAGAACGGCTTGCGCGTGGTGCTCTCGGAAGACCATGCGGCGCCGACGGTGTCGCTGTGCATCACTTACGACGTCGGATCGCGCAACGAATTGGCGGGACACACGGGATTTGCGCACCTCTTTGAGCACATGATGTTTCAAGGCTCGCAAAATGTGGGCAAGGGCGAGCACCTGATTCTCGTGCGCGTGAATGGCGGCGACGTGAACGGCACCACCAGCGACGATTCCACAAATTATTACGAGCGAGTTCCGGCCAATCAGCTGGACATGGCATTGTTTTTGGAATCCGACCGCATGAAGGCTTTGCGAATCACGCAGGCAAATCTCGACAACCAGCGCAGCACCGTGCAGGAAGAGCGGCGCCTGCGCATGGACAACCAGCCCTACGGAAAAACGGACGAAATTCTGGAAAATCTCACCTACGATAATTTTGCTTATAAACACACCACCATGGGCTCGATGGATGATCTAAACGCGGCCAGCCTCGATGATGTGAGTCAATTTTTCAAAACGTATTACGCGCCAAACAACGCGGTCCTGACGCTGGTGGGCGATTTCAAATCGCCGGATGCGCTCGCCAAGATCAAGAAATATTTTGAAGACATTCCGCAGCAGCCCGCGCCACCCTCGGTGGACATGAGCGAGCCCGCGCAGACCGCCGAGCGCAGAACCGTGACCGAAGATTCCTTCGCCCGTCTGCCGCGCCTCGACATCGTCTACAAGACAGTTCCCGCGAATACGCCGGATTTTTACGCGCTGGATATGCTCGGCGATATTTTGTTTAGCGGTCCATCATCGCGCTTGTATCAAAAATTGGTGAAGGATAAAGCGGTGGCTCTGCAAGTGGCTGGAGGCATCGATCTGCGCCGCGGGCCGGCTCTCTTTCAGGCTTTGGCAATCCTCAAGCCCGGACAGGATGCTGGCGATGTCGAGAAAATTATTTATGAGGAGTTCGAGCGCGTCAAAACGGACGGCGTGACTCCCGCGGAAATGCAAAAGGTGCTGATTCAGGATCGCCTGCAGCAGGCGCAGTCCATGATCAGCACGATGAGCCGCGCGCGGGCTTTGGGCGAAGACGCCGTGTACTTTCACGATCCGGATCTGATCAACTCCATTCTCTCAAAATACAGCGAAATTACTCCCGCCGACATTCAGCGCGTGGCGCGCAAATATTTGGGGGCGACGCAGCGAACCGTGGTGTGGACAACTCCCAAAGCACAGGCTGCGCCGGCTCGATAGACGCGCGAAGGAATTCGCGCGGCCACGCTACATGAATAAATCGTGAGTAGAGGGCGAAGAGGACAGCGATGAGAAGCAATATGAATAAGCGATTTTCGGCGCAGGCGGCAGTGGTTGTGATTCTTTCGGGTGCATTGGCGGCAACGGGATGGACCCAGGGCGAGGCCGCACATGACAAGTCGATCCCCACCAGCAAAGTCGAGCGTCTCAATCGCGCGCCTGTGTCCAAGGATATCTTGCAGGTCAAGCTGCCGCGCCCCATTGAAACCACGCTGCCCAATGGCATTAACCTGATGATTCTCGAGGACCACAGGTTTCCGCTGGTCACCGTGCAATTCGATATCAGCGGGGCAGGGCCTATGAATGAACCCGCCGGGCAGCCCGGTCTCGCCGGGGCCACCGCGCGCATGCTTGCCGAAGGGACGAAAACGCGCACAAGCAAGCAAATTGCCGAGCAAATCGATTCCCTGGGCGCGTCACTTTCCGCGTCCGCGGCCTTCGGCTCCAGCTCAACGATTGTGGCCGCGTCGGGATTGTCGGACACGTTCAGCGATTGGTTTGCGCTGACAGCGGATGTGCTTCTGCATCCAAGTTTTCCGGCCGATGAACTCGCGCAATATCAATCGCGCGCAAAATCCACGCTGCTTCAGCAGCGCTCGCAGCCGGGATTTTTGGCCAATCAAACCATGAGCCGGGCGTTGTACGGGGCGTTTCCCGCGTCAGTCGTTTCTGCCACGCCAGAGTCGCTCGATTCCCTGACTCCGGCGATGCTCGCGGAATGGCACGACAAACATTTCGCGCCGCAAAACACGATCCTGGCAATCTCGGGCGACGTCAATGCCGAGACACTCATCCCAAAGCTGCGCCAATGGCTGGCAGAGTGGCAACGGTCGAAAGCTTCCGTGGATTTTCCTGCGGGCCCGCCGCCCGCCACAAAGGAAAAGATTTTTCTAGTGGACCGTCCGGCATCGGTGCAAACCACTCTGCTGATGGGCAACCTGGCCATCGACCGCACCAGTCCGGATTATCCGGCGCTGGTGGTGCTAAATGAGGTTCTGGGCGCCGGATCGGCGAGCCGCCTGTTCTTGAATCTGCGCGAGGAAAAGGGCTACACCTACGGCGTCTACAGCAATTTGATCGCGCGAAAATATGCCGGGCCGTGGACCGCGGGCGGGGACTTGCGGACGGAAGTGACCGACGGAGCCATGACCGAATTTTTGCGCGAGCTGAACCGCATCCGCGATGAAAAAGTTCCCGACGATGAGCTGGACGCGGCCCGCCGCTCGGTCGTGGCGCGCTTCGCACTTTCGCTGGAATCGCCGACGCAAGTGATCGGCGCGGCCATCACGCGCAAGGCCTACAAATTCCCCGCCGATTATTGGGACAAGTATCCCGCGCAGATCGCATCCATCAAGGCGGAAGATGTGCAGCGCGTGGCTCGCAAATATATCGATCCGGCCACCATGCAGCTGGTGGCGGTGGGAGACGCCGGCAAGATCAAACCGGTTCTGGAAAAATTCGGGCCCGTGGAAATCGTGGATAACTCCGGAAAATAGTTTTTCAAGCGCAGCCAAATTCCAGAGCGCGGACTTGCATTTCTAAACGACAGTAAGGGAGTCGTGCGCAGGCATCAAGCGCGGACGACGGGCTGCGGTGCCTTGGCATTACGGCGATAAATAAAAAGTGCAATGCCTGCAAGGACGGAAACTACGCTGGCCGCCTGCGCGTTTGTCATCCCATAAAAAGAGCGCGGATTGATCCGAATGATTTCAACCAGAAAACGCGCGATGCCCGTGAGCACAAGATAGGCCGCGAAAATAATGCCGTTCGGCGCGTGTTTCTTCATGCCGCGGGCTCCAAGCCTCCACAATATCCAGAAAATCAAAATGGCTACCAGAAATTCGTAAATGGGCGTGGGATGAACGCGCTCCGTTGTGGGCACAATGCCATTTGGGAAACTCATTCCCCAGGGCAGCGACGTGGGAATGCCGTAGTCTCCGTCGCCCGAAATCAGGCAGCCGATACGTCCAATCCCGTAACCCATCGCGGCAGCGGGAGAAGCCGCGTCCAGCATCAGCAGGATCGGCATTCGGAAGCGTTTCGCCAAAAGCACGAGTGCGATGAATCCGCCAATGATTGCGCCGACAAACGCAAAACCCATGGTGCTGAAAAGCTGCGGCCATGGATCGGCGAAAAATTCGGCGGGGCTTTCCAGCAAATGGTAGAGACGCGAACCTGCGAGCCCGGCGAGGCCGGTAATCCCGATGATGGCCTCGGCGTCCGCGGGAACGCCGCGGCGCGCAAAATCCGCGCGCAGAATAAAAAACGCGCAGATCAGGCCAATTGCCACCATCAGGCCGTAGGAACCTAGCGTCAAAGGGCCAATATGTATGAAGGGATACAACGGGACTCCAGTCCTCGCGCGGATTTTCTATGCCATTGTGCCAGACGCGACAGTATAGCCGAGATGGCATGATTCGGGCGCGCGGGCACTCGGTTTTTATGTAGCGCGGGCTTCAGCCTGCGAGGCTTCACACCTGCAAGTACGAAACCCCGCAGGCTGAACAGGCTGCGGAAAAAGTCCGTTTAGCCAAAAGTGCGAAAAATAAATCGCACACAGTTGGCTCAGGACGCGAGATCTTTTTCGGGTGATGATTTTGCATTACCCGAATTGCTCTC
>Ga0182024_10019849_pt1 | contig 12337 bp, 13 predicted proteins | sample P32metaG_FD_120480 | JGI IMG/M metagenome (GOLD analysis project Ga0182024, IMG submission 120480) | Permafrost microbial communities from Stordalen Mire, Sweden - P3-2 metaG (Illumina Assembly) | ecosystem: Environmental > Terrestrial > Soil > Wetlands > Permafrost | place: Sweden: Stordalen...
ACGCCGCTCGAGTTCACACCCAGAAAAATCGTCAGCACGAGAACAACCGACACAGCGAGCAGCAAAATCTTCGAAATCTTAGGCATAGGTCTGGGCAATCTCCACGGGCATCATCACGACAGAGGTTAGACGCACCCCGTTAGGGAAATGATACTCTCGTACCAAGTTTGCGCGCTGCCGGGGTCGTACGACTTTTTGGTGGCGGTGGGCAGAGTCGAACTGCCGACCTACGGGTTATGAGTCCGTCGCTCTAACCATCTGAGCTACACCGCCGAAGTGTGTAAGGGGTAATGGCGGCACAAAGCATCTGTTCGCAATATCTTCCGCAGATTCCGAAGATTCCACAAATTCCACAAGGAGAGACACTCGCCACGGCACGACCAACTCCAATCATACTTGATTCCACCCAGACCGAAAAGCAACCGCCCATCGTTCTCGGAGTCATTCCCGCACGCCTCGCCTCCACACGGCTTGCCCGCAAGGTCCTCCGCAGCATCGCAGGCAGGCCGATGCTCGCCTGGGTCTTCGAAGCTGCAAGCGCATGCCCCCAGCTAGACCGCGTGCTCATCGCCACCGACTCCGACGAGGTAGCCGAGCTTTGCCACCAAAACAACTGGCCCGTGCAGCTCACCTCGCCCGATCTGCCCAGCGGAACCGACCGTGTCCACGCCGTCGCCCAGCACATCCACGCCGACATCTACGTCAACATACAGGGCGACGAGCCGCTCCTGAAACCGCAGCACATCACCGCCCTGCTCCGCCCCTTCAACCACGCGCACGTCGAGGTCTCCACCCTCAAAGTCCTCTGCACTCCAGCCAACATCGCCAACCCAAACGCCGTAAAAGTAGTCACCGCCACCGACGGCCGCGCCCTCTACTTCTCCCGCGCCACCATCCCCTACGACCGCGATCAAGCCTCACCGAAATATTGGAAGCACATCGGCCTCTACGCCTACCGCAAGGCCGCCCTGCAGCGATTCCCCACCCTGCCCCCCAGCGCACTGGAGCAAACCGAACGCCTCGAACAACTCCGCTTCCTCGAAAACAACATCAATCTCTACGTCGAGCCCACCGACTTCGACACCATCGGCGTAGACACCGAAGAAGATCTAAGACAAGTCGAAGCCCTCCTACGCCGCTAGGAAGAGTCGGCGATCTGCGTTGCTCTCGCCGTTGCTCTTGCCGTTGTTTGTTCTCTTGTTTGTCATCCCGTAGGGATCTGTTGTTGCCTTTGCACTTGAAGTCGCGGTTGCCTTTGCACTTGCAGTCGCAGTTGCCTTTGCCTTTGCCTGTTCTCTTCAGACCTACCAAAACCCACGTCATCCTGAGCGGAGTTGCTCACGCACTTTGTGAGCAACGCAGTCGAACGGATCCCTGTATTTCGTCTTTGCACTTGCACCTGCCGTTGCTTGTCCTTTTCTTTGTCACATCCCGTAGGGATCTGCTGTCGTTGCGTTGCATCTAGGTACCCCAAGGCTTTAGCCTTGGGTCTCTCAAGCGATGAGAAATAGAGGGGCTTTAGCCCCTGGGGTATGCTTTCCTACCCCGCCAAAAGACTCCGCGCGCCCAATCACGATTCGTCCGACACTACTGGCCTGGAGATATGCCTCCACGAACACCTCTCCAAAACCTGTCAACCCCCCAATCACCCAAATCCCTTATCAGACAACAACATCCGCCGGCATAAATATACTTGCCTAACCCATAAGGTTTCCATATCCTCTAGATATAAGCGAGGGCGGCCATGATAGCCCTTACTCTGGAAGACATCATGAAACAGTTCGACTTACCGCGCTTAGTCTCGTTTCACCACAAGATCGACAAGGGTGCAGAGGCCCTCAGAAGCCCATCTTTGGCGTCTACCACCTTTGATGCTATGGAGTCAGATCTTCTCCCTGTGCTCCTGAATGATCTCAGGGAATACTGCATAAAAACCGGTTTTACCCATGCGGGCCAAAAGGCGTATGCGTTGCGCACGACTATAACCAAGAATCCAGCGAGTATTACAGGGATAGAGTTGGCTACAAAGCTCACCAGCATCAGAGAAGACATTGATATTGGCATGTTTCATCACGTCTATATTCAGGTTGAGAGCGGCGTTAGAAGATATTTGGAGCCTCTAAAACTTCTTGGAGATGCCGTTGTGTCAGCCTTTCCCTCTGCCCTCCCAGATATTCGCGAAGCGGGAGATTGTGTCGCTGTAGGTCTAAACGACGCAGCCGTATTCCACCTCATGCACATAGTTGAGTGGGGTTTGCGCGCGTTAGCCGCTCATCTTGGATTATCGAGAATCGTGATTGACAGAAAAACCAAAAAGACTATTCCGATGGAGTATTCAGATTGGGAACGAATCCTCAACCAGATGAGAGATAAGGTGGACAAGAAAGTTGCTGCCATGAAGAGAGGCCCCAAAAAACAAGAGGCACAACAGTTTTACTATCCGGCATTTTTGGAGGTCGCTGGCTTTAAGGATGCATGGCGCAATCACATCATGCATACTCGCGGAAACTATACTCGGGAGGATGCGCTTGCAGTTTTTTCGCATATCCAGCGCTTCATGCAGAGCCTTGCTGATTACGGAATCAAAGAGGTATAAGCGAGAATGACAGTGACATCGCGCCGAGTAAGATGGGCGCATGATCTCACGACCTGACTGGTATGCGTTTCTCATCATTGCGCTTTTCTATGCCGTATGGGTGGCAGAACAGCTTAGGGAGATTCGGAAGGAATTGAAGGCGCTGCGCGAGAAGATTGACGCAAAATAGAAAACCCCGCTGGCAGGCGGGGTGATGTAGGGACGCGAATCCCTTGGGCAAATCCAGTATAGCCGAGGTGTGTCCGTGAACCAAAAACAAACCAAACGGGAACGTAGAATCTACGCCCTTGCCCTTAGCATTTCTCAAATCATGCGTAGTCATCCTGATCGCACAGAGGCAATCGACGCTTACGATGTGGCGCGGATTTTATTTCGTAAGGGCTCTAACGATCATCCCGTTCCCGATCAATTATCTCCTGTCTAAGGTTGGTGACTGATTTCTTGATTGCTGCAATTTCGTCTAGTGCATTGCCGAGCATGCCCTTGAGATCACCGACCTCTTCCATGAGGTCTTCAAGGGTGAGAGCGTCCGGTTTTGGACGGGTAGTAGGGTGTTTCATTTGGGGGTGTCCTCCGGCGGGGTTATTATGTACCCATGAAGTCTACGCCAGAGATGACGCGATTTAACGATGCCCTGCGTTCGGTGATGACGGTGACTAAGCCTGAATTGACGGCTCTCTTGCATAACAAGAAGGCCATAGAAGCCGTGCGCCAGCCCAAAGGCCCACGGCCTAAGACTTCCGCTTCGGGCCGCGAATCCCGCGAAAAGGGTTAGGCTTGCGTCGTAGACACCTTGCCAGTGAGTTCGGCATAGGTGAGGCGCTTGTTTGCGACCTGCGACAAGGCGAGGAGAAAGCGGTCTGCGTCATCCAGCGGATTGTCTTTGGTGGCGCGGTTATTGAAGCGAAACATCTGCTCATCCAAATATCGGTCTAGGTGGAATGGCTCTACGCAGACATAGGTTCCTGCGAGATTGCGCTTCATCAGACTCCAGAAGTTCTCAAGACCGTTTGTATGGACATTGCCGCGAACATAAGCGTCGACGTGATTGACAGTCTCATGGATATAGTTCTCTTTCAGCTTGTCGTATGCGACCGCCTGATCGCTGTACACGGTAGAGCCGTGGTGGATGTTCTTCAGAATCTCGTTCTGCAAAGTCTCACGCTTGACGTTCTTGACGACCTTCGCCCGAACCTGACGGGATTCGCGGTCGAGGATTCCGAACACAGCGGTCTTATTCGCATGACGGGTGTAATACTCGTTTGTCTTGTCGTCTGTGCGCGCCATCTGGAGAGCCGCAGAGCGATTCTTGTGCATGTTCTTCAGCTTGCCGCCGACGAAGGTTTCATCCACTTCAACGCCTCCCCCTTCGCCTCCCAGCTTGTGTCCGAAGTCTTTGGCCTTCAGAGCCAACCGGAGCCGCTGTAGGACAAACCATGCGCTCTTTTGGGTGATCCCTAGATCGCGTGCAATCTCATAACTGGAGATGCCATTCTTGCAGTTCACAATCAGCCACAGAGCGGGGAGCCACTTGGTCAGGGATATCGGCGAATCCTCAAAGATGGAATTGACCTTCACGGAGAATTGACGGCGGCACTTGCGGCACTTCCAGCGCTTCTGCGTGTCGAGATAATAGGGCTTGTCAGTTTCGCAGAAGCCGCAGCGTACTCCATCGGGCCAGCGCATCGCAGCAACCGCGTCAATGCAAGTCTGCTCATCGCTAAAGTGTTGAATCGCTTGTTGTAAGGTCTTAGGTGTGGCGTCCATACACAGACTCTAACCGATTTGTCTGGGTTAGTCAAGTATATTTTTACCCATCCGCCTGTCCCATGAGTTCCCCTCAATGAACTAAACTAGTTATAGAGCTTGGAATCGCCCCGGAGACGAATCCGGGGTTTCCTGTTTAAGCTTAACTCGTTTGGAATCTGTATTTTGCCCCTAACCCATTTGGAATGAATATTTTGCAGACCATCATTTTCGTAACTATTGCATCCAGACCAGTTAAAACCCCCTACCCCCCAGGGGGTACCCCCCTCGAAAGCGTCGAGATACGCAACCGAAGGAAGAAAAGCGCAGCGACGACAAGCTCAGACGTCGCTCACACCACCGGGCAAGCCACCGGAGCAAACCTCAACTCCAGCCCATCCACATTCGCTGTCACCACAAGCCCTTCAAGTGAAGACATAACCCACGACGCCTCACGCAACTCGTCCAGCGAGTGCGTCCCCAGCACTCCCAGCACGCGGCAGCCAGCCGCGATGCCAGCCCCAACACCCGAAGGAGCATCCTCCACCACCACGCAATCCTCCGGCCGAAACCCAAGCAGCTCCGCTCCCCGCCGATACGGCTCTGGATCAGGCTTTCCCCGCTCCACCATGTCGGCACTGATAATCCGCTTCGGCACCGGCAGTCCGGCCTCAGCCAGCCGCCCCAGCAAAAGCCTTCGCGTCGCCGAAGTCACAATCGCCCATCGCTCCGCCGGAAGGCTCTCCAACAACGCCTTCACCCCAGGCAGCACAGTCAGCTCCGCCATATCTTCCAGCTCCATGTCTTCGATGACGCGCAGCCCCTCCTCCGGGTCGATATCGGGCCGCAACGACTTCACGATATCGATAGCGCGAACCCCGTGGGGCACCTCATAATGCTCCGCATCCGGCACTCCATACATCGCCGCCCACCGCTGCCAGCACCGCACCACAGACCCGATGGAGCTGATGAGCACTCCATCCATATCGAACAAAATGCCCTTGGTAGCAACGTTCGTGACTGTAGTGACCGGCTCCATCAAGCAGCGCTCCCTTTCCACACGAACGCCTGCGCCGCGGCAAGCACACGAGCAACCGATCCCACCGAACAGCTCTCGCAGTACACCCGCAGCAGAGGCTCCGTGCCCGAGGCGCGCAGCAGCAGCCAAGTCTCCGCAGCATTGGCCTTACCCGCGCAGTCCGAATTGTCGAGAAAGAATTTGATCCCGTCCAAAGTCTCCACCCGAAGCACCTTCATCCCGGCGAAGTCCGCAACGCCCGCCTTCGCCCGCGCAATCGCTGACTGTTTCAGCGACTCGTCGATGTGCATATCCACGCGCCCATACTGGTGTTCCCCAAACTCCTCCTGCAGCGCCGCCACCAGTTCGCCGAGCGTCTTCTTCTCATCCGCCATCACATTCGCCAGCAGCAACGAGTTCAGCAACCCATCGCGTTCCGGCAGATGCCGGCTGATCCCAATCCCCCCGGACTCCTCGCCGCCGATCAAAATCTCCTGCTCCAGCATCAGGTCGCAGACATATTTGAAGCCGATCCCATGCTCATGCAACCGCCGTCCGTACTTCGCCGCGATGCGATCGAGCATCTTCGTCGTGTTGAAGGCACGCGTCACATCGCCCGGCCACCCCTTGCGTTCGAGCAACCACTTCAACAGAACGGTAAATATCTTATGAGCATCAACCACATTGCCGTGCTCGTCCACCGCGCCAATGCGGTCAGCGTCGCCATCTGTAATCAGCCCCACATCGCACTTCTCCGCAACCACGGCCAACTGCGTCGCACGAATGTGCGGCAGAATCGGCTCAGGATTAATCCCCGGAAACGCCGGATTGATCTCATTGCGCATCTCAACGAACGGTATGCCAGCCCGCGTAAAGATTCCTGCAATCACACCACGCCCAGCGCCATACATGCAGTCGATCAAAAATTTGTACCCCGAAGCCTTGATCGCTCCCAGATCCACAAAGCGCGCAATCGCAGCGATGTAGTCGGGATTAAAATCCACCGTCTCGATTGCAGCCGCCGCACCAGCCTGCGCCAAAGGCTTCTCCAGATAGCTCTCGATGGCCGCCATGATCGACGGCTTGCCCGACCCGCCATAGCTGGCCTTGTACTTCACGCCATTCCACTCCGCAGGATTGTGGCTCGACGTAATCATCACGCCGCCTGCCGCCTTGCGCTCACGCACCGCGTAGGAGAGAGCAGGCGTCGGCGTAATCTCCGCAGCCATCGCCACCGGAATCCCCGCGCCGGCCAGCACCCCCGCCACCACCTTCGCAAACGAGTGCGACCCGAACCGCGTGTCATACGCGATGCAAACACCAGCCGAAGCATCCTCATGCGCCAGCACATAATTCGCAATCGCAGCCGCCGCCACCCGCACATTGGCATAGGTAAAGTCATCGGCGATAATGCCGCGCCAACCATCGGTGCCGAACTTCACTACCGTCTTCGTCTCTTCCATAATTTGCTTAATCTTTTCCTGACGACAGCTCTAGATCAGATCTTCTCGACCCGCGGCTTTCAACTCTGCGACCACTTTGCCCACGTCCTGCGAGCGCTCCCGCGTCGTGATCAGCAGGGCGTCCTTGGTCTGCACCACCACAAGATTGGTCACGCCAACCAGCGCGATCACTTTCCCCGGCGCATGCACATAGTTCCCAGTGGAGTCGATCGAGATGCACAGCGGATCGTCCCCATCAAAGACATTCGCAATCGAAACCTTGTCAGGCGCACAGTCGGCAACATGGTCATGCAGCGCATCCCAGCAGCCAAGATCATTCCAGCCAAAGTCCCCGGGCAGGCAATAAATCTCCGCGCCCATCTCTCCCCTGGCCGACCGCGGTTCAAGCACAGCGTAGTCGATGCTGATGTTCTCGCACTGCGGATACACCTCCGCAAACGTCTCCGCGAACTCCGGCGTCCTATAGGCTGAGGCAATCTTTTCAAGTAGCGGCGCCATCCCCGGACAATGCTCCCGTATCGCCCCCGCAAGCGTCCTCGCGCTCCACAGAAAAATCCCGCCGTTCCACGCATAGTTGCGGGAAGCGACGAACTCCTCTGCCAGCGCCCGGTTCGGCTTCTCGGTAAACCGCCTCACCCGCCGAACCTCGATGCCACGCACCTCGGGGGCGTCCACGGTCGAGCCAACTTCGATGTATCCATAGCCCGTCTCCGCTCGCGTGGGAGGCACTCCCAGAACCACGATCTTGTCGCCACTGGCCGCCAGAGCCACACCAGCCTGAATCACCTCAGCGAACCGGGCTCGGTTCTTCACCACGTGGTCCGAGGGAAACACGCCGATGACCGTCTCAGGCGAAGTCTTCTCCAGCAGAAACGCCGCCAAAGCGCACGCCGGCGCCGTATTTCTCGCCGCTGGCTCACTCAGAATCTGCTCCCGGGGGATCCCCGGCAATTGCTCCGCGATCAGCCCCTCAAGCAGCTCGTTTGTAATCACCCACACATTAGCCGGATCGACCAACGGCAACAAACGCTCCACCGTCTGCTGAATCATGGTGCGCTCGCCATCGAGAGCCAGCACCTGCTTGGCCCTTGCTTTACGACTACGGGGCCAGAACCGCGTCCCACTCCCACCTGCGAGAATCACTGGAGCAAATCGCAACTCCGCCTTACTGCCTTCAGGGTGCATACAACTCCATCTTAAAGGAAAAGGCCGCACCGCATAAAGCAGAGTGCGACCGAGACCCTAAATCAATGACTAGCCCAGCGTTGCAAAATACTCCCGCATCCGCTTGACGCCCTCATTCACAACGTCATGCGAAACCGCATAGGACAACCGAATATGTTCGTTCGTTCCAAACGCCTCGCCCGGCACCACAACCACATGAGCCTCGCTCAACAGCTTCGCCGCCAGATCGGACGCCGACTGAATCCCACCCTTGCCGATAAAGTTCTTCACATTCGGGTAGACATAGAACGCACCCTGCGGCACCGTGCAGGTCAGTCCGGGGATCGACTTGAACCCCTCCAGCACCTGGTCGCGCAACTTGATGTAGTCCGCGCGCATCTCCGCCACGCACTCCTGCGAGCCCTTCAGCGCCGCGATCGAAGCCTGTTGCACCATGCTCGCCGTGTTCGAGGTGCTCTGCGACTGCAGCTTGCTCATCGCCGCAATAATCGGCTTCGGTCCCAGCGCAAACCCTGCTCTCCAACCCGTCATCGCGTAGGTCTTCGAGAGCGAACCCAGCACAACAATATGTTCCTTGCAGTCAGTAAACGACCCGCCGCTAACCACCTCGCCGGTAAACGTGAGGTACACATAGCACTCATCGAGCAGCACGTAGATACCCTGCTTATGCGCCAGCCGGACGATCGCCTCCAGGTCCTCTGGAGCCACGACGGCGCCCGAAGGATTCGACGGCGTATTCAAAATAATCGCCTTCGTCTTCGGTGTAATCGCCGCCTCAATCATCTTCGCGGTGATGCGGAAGTTCTCTTCTTCTTTGCTCTCGACCAGCACCACCTTGCCGCCCGCATATTGAATGATGTCCTTGAACGAAACCCAGTAAGGCACCGGCAGAATCACCTCGTCGCCGTGGTCCACCAGCACCTGAATCGCATTGAACAGCGCCAGCTTACCGCCCGTCGTAAACACGCACTCGTCAGGCGTGTAGTTCGAACCGAAGTCGCACGCATGGCGATCGACGACAGCCTTGCGCACCTCAGGAACCCCCGCCACGTTGGTATATCGCGTAAAGTTCTTCTCAATCGCCTCAATGGCCGCATCCTTGATGTGCCTTGGAGTCGAAAAGTGAGGCTCGCCCGCGCCAAAGTCCGCCAGGTTCACGCCCTCGGACTTCAGCTTCAACGCCGCCGCTGTAATCGCCATCGTCGCCGAAACTTCAATGCGGCCAATGCGGTCCGCAAACACCTTGGTTGCCGTCGCTGTGCTCATCTCTCTAGTGTGTCAGATTTAGCCAGCGAGATAAAGCAGCATTCTCGAAAGCCTCGGCTAAAGACGGTTCGGCACCTTGGCCTTCAGCCGCTCCATCACCAGCGGAGGCACCAGTTCCGTCACATCCCCACCAAGCTGAAACACCCCCTTGATCAGCCGCGAACTGACGTACGTATACTTCTCCGCCGGCATCATAAACAGCGTCTCAAGCTCCGGATCGAGCTTCCGGTTCATCATCGCCATCTGAAATTCGTACTCGTAGTCGCTGATCGCGCGAATCCCACGCAGCACAGCCTTGGCGCCTTGCTCCCGCGCAAAGTCCACGAGCAGCCCGTTGAACGTCGTCACCGACACATTGCCGAAGTCCCGTGTCGCCTCAAAGATCATCTCCTCGCGCTCCGGCACCGTAAACAGCGGCGTCCCTTTGTCGGAGTTGCGCAGGATCGCGACCACCAGTTCATCTACAATCTTCGCTCCCCGCGCGATCAGGTCGAGATGCCCGTTGGTGAGTGGATCGAAGGTTCCCGGATAGATTGCTCTGACTGTATGCATGCACCAGCAGCATACCTCTCTTTGCCCACAAAGAAATAAATCCGTCGATTCCTGTAGTCTTCCAGGCAATCTCAGCCGTCTCTCCCAATAGCCGCTATCACTCGCAGTGGAAGCTCGAACACGGTACTCATGCCCTCACAAGCCATCATCTCCGAGCGCCTTCCCGCCACCCAGCAAGCCGTCGCCACGCCGCTCGACGACATGGACTCGATCGTCGCCATGTACGAGCAGCGCATCTTCCGTTTCCACCTCGTCTCCATCCGCGACCGCGACGTAGCCCAATCCCTCACGCAGGACACCTTTCTCCGCGCTTGGAATGCCCGCTCCACCTTCCGCGGCGACTGCGCCATCTCGACCTGGCTCATGCGGATCGCCTTGAATCTCGTCCGCGACCACACCCGGACCGACCGCTTCCGCTTCTGGAAGCGTGTCTCCGAGACCGCCGTCGATGTCTCCGATATCTCGTCGCACGTCCCACACCGCGACAGCTCGCTCGAATCGCGTCTCATCGCGCACGAGCAACTCGCCCTGGTGTGGGAGAGCGTCGCCCAGCTCTCCGAACGCCAGCGGAACGTCTTCCTGCTGCGCTTCCTGGACGAGCTCGAGCTCTCCGAGATCGCCACCATCACCGGTCTACCCGTCAGCACCGTCAAGACACATCTCTACCGCGCGCTCGCCACTATCCGAGCCCGCCACAACGCCACCCACAAGGAAGACCAATGACCCTCCACCTCACTCACGAGCAACTCTGCGACGTCATCCTCGCCGACTCGTCCCTTCCCCGCGAGGGCACCTCGACCATCGTGCAGGACCACCTCCACGCCTGCCTCCATTGCTCCGCCGAGCTCGAGAGCCTGCGTGCCTCCCTCGCGCTCTTTCGCGAAGCCTCCACCGCTTACGCCGGCCAGCAGTTCGTCAGGTCCTGCATGCAGAGAGGGTCCATTGCCCCTCCGCAGCACCTCCTCACCCAGCCGCTTTACTGGGCCGCCGCCGCCGTCCTCCTTGTCGCTGCCAGCTTCCCGCTCAACCTGTATCGGCAGCAGCAGCATCGTCCGGTACCTGCGGCAACCGCGGTCGTTACTCCTCACACCACGGAATCCGACGAAGCACTCCTCGAAGACGTCGACCAGACACTCTCCGCCGATGTGCCTTCCCCCATGGAGCCGTTAGCCGATCCCACCGCCAGTTCAACCTCCGCGGACTCTACGACATACCAAAGGAAGAACTAACATGCGCCTCAAACCTGCACTCTCGCTCGTTCTGCTTGCTGCCTTCTCGGTACCGTTCTTAATCGCCCAGCAGCCCGATGGCGGACCTCCTGCCATGGGCCCCGGCCAAAACGCAGGAAAAATGGACCAGAATCGCGGCAGCTGGGGAGGGGGCATGCACTCCGGATTCCGGATCGGACCTCCCGGCATCTGGTGGCACAATCCTGACCTGATTCAGAAGTTGAACCTTACCCCGGACCAGCAGAAGCGCATGGATGACATCCTCCAGCAGAGTCGCCTCCAACTCATTGACCTGCGAGCCAATGTCGAAAAGCAGGAGGTTCTCATGGAGCCCATGCTCGCCGCGAATCCGCCCGATACAAACAAGATTCTTGCCCAGATCGACCACACTGCCCAGGCTCGCGCGGAGCTCGAAAAGGCCAACGCCAAGATGCTTCTGGGGATTCGCAATGTGCTCACCCCCGACCAATGGACCAAGCTCCAGGCAGAGCAGCGCGAACACCGCGGCATGAGGATGAGGCGAGGCGGAATGCCCGGCAGCTCAGGAGCTCCGGGAGGCCCCGGTGGTGGCAGTGGAATCTATTAGCCAGTCACTCGCGCGGCAGATCGTCTTCACAAACAAATCATGGACATCAGACCAGCTCTGGTGTCCATTTCTATTTACGCCAACGTCTATCTGCGGTAGAAAATCCGGGTACCCCATGTCCCGCTTCTGGGGACATGGGTTCCACCAAACCAAACCGAATACCTATTTCTTGGCGCGGACAACTTCCTTCGCCTGAGCAGGTCCATCCGACGGGACCTCAGGAATCGGGGCGCTTGAAGCCCCGGCAATCCCCAGCTTCTTCCGCAACTCGACGTCCACGCGGCCAAAGACATCCTTGTTTTCCTTCAGGAAGTTGCGAACATTCTCGCGACCCTGCCCGATGCGCTCGCCCTGATAGCTGTACCACGCACCGCTCTTGTCCACGATATTGTGCAGCACCGCGAGATCGAGCACATCGCCCTCGCGAGAAATCCCCTCGCCATAGAGAATGTCGAACTCAGCGTCACGGAACGGAGCCGCCACCTTGTTCTTCACAATCTTGACTTTGGTCCGCGAACCCACAACGGTGTCGCCATCCTTCACCGCGCCAATGCGCCGAATGTCGATGCGAACCGACGAATAAAACTTCAGCGCTTTACCGCCGGTGGTCGTCTCCGGGTTGCCGAACATCACGCCAATCTTCTCGCGAATCTGGTTAATAAAAATCAAACAAGTGCGCGACTTCGAAACCGTTCC
>Ga0182024_10019850_pt1 | contig 12337 bp, 8 predicted proteins | sample P32metaG_FD_120480 | JGI IMG/M metagenome (GOLD analysis project Ga0182024, IMG submission 120480) | Permafrost microbial communities from Stordalen Mire, Sweden - P3-2 metaG (Illumina Assembly) | ecosystem: Environmental > Terrestrial > Soil > Wetlands > Permafrost | place: Sweden: Stordalen...
CATAAATCCCGACTTCCAACCTTCGCCCGGCGTATAGGGCCGGCTTAGGGCAGCCAGGGGAATCAAGGGAACGTTCGGAAAGCCGATCGGGAGAAAGGAATGGAAGAAGGCGAACATGGTAAGAGAAACGCTGTAGGTAGAAGCTTCGAGCAAGCCTGAGCCCCAGGCCGGAAGGCGCGTACGGATGGAAGCTTGCAGCGGTCCGGCGATGCTGGCCGGCCCAACGGGTCCCGATAGATTCCAGGAGCCGCGCTTGCGCTCCATCACTCGAATGTCGATATCGGCGATGCCGGTCTTAGGATCGGTATGGAGGATGGTGTTGTGTTCGTTGACAGGCTCGAAAAAGTTCGCTTCGTTCAGGCGCGCCATGCTTTTGCGCAACAGGTGCTCATCCAGCAAGTCGCCTTCGTCCAGCAGAAGATTGCTGCGCACGGCGGCTTCGGTGAAGTGCCGATTCCCTGTAAACTCGATGCGGCCGATGTGAAACGGCGTGCCCCGATCGACTGTCGCGGCTAAGTTCGCTTCGGGCGCTTCTTTGGTGCTGGCTTGCGTCGGCTGAACCTGCAAGTTTACGGTGAAGTCGAGGATGCCATCATGTTCGGCGTCGCGGCGCGCCACGAACAAAGTGGAACAGAAGTTCTGGTAACGCATCAGGCTATTCAGCGGATGCACCACTTTCGGCCTTACTCCGTTGCCGGAGACTTGCCAGGTAGGGACGTGATAAAGCTGCCCGGCTTGCACCTGAATGCTGACGTGCGCCGCTTTTTGGGCCACCTGCACATCGTCCAGCTTCACCGCCGCGTCAAAATAGCCTCGCGATATGTAATAAGACCGCAGCAAAGCCAGATCGCCCTGCACGCCTTCCGGGCTGTATCCGGGATACATGCGCCAGCCGTTCCAGATGCCGGGGATGGGCGGCGTCACGCGGCGAATTTTGAGCGATCGCAGCGCGCCGCGAAGATCTTTCGAATCGAACTCGGTATCGCCCGTGAATTCCACTTGCTTCACGCGAATCCGCTCGCCTGCGTCGATGTTGAGATGCAGGTCCACTTTGTTGCCGATAAACGGGACCAGATCGTAATCCACCGTCGCGGTGCGGAAGCCATCAGACCGAAGGTCCTGCTGGGCTTGATTGGCGATCTGATGCGCGCGCAGCCGGCTCATGGGAGTGCCTTCGGGCAGATTCATCTGCAGTCCGAAAGTGGAAGGCTCCACGCGCAACGCATGGAGCTGAAGCTGCGGCATCTCCACCATGTGGAAGATCACCGCCGTGCCTTCGTTTTCAGGCGACGTTTCCACGCGAATATCGTCGAAACGGCCAGTGGCCCACAGCCGGTGCACATCGTCCTGGATGGTGGTGGCGTCGAAGTTCTGGCCCACCTGTGTCTTTAAATCCACGGCCGACTTGGTGCCAAGAACATGCACCGATTTAATCACCAAACTGTCGGAAGTGACGGGCGCGACAGGTCCTTCAGCGAAGGCTCCGGACGCGAGCATGAGTGCAGACAAAAAAATACCGCGCATGTTGAAAGGACCCGTTTGCAAGTAGCGGTCCAGTTGATTATAGCCCACGCGGGCGAGTTTGTATGTCACTCCGCTGTGTGAGGGGGATAACGTTTAGGACTGCCGAACGATGGGGTGCTCCAAGCGCTCGAGCCGCTCCTCGATGCGCTTAACCTCCGATTTCAGCAAATCGCGGAGATCGTCAAAACGCTTGTTCATAGAATCACGGAGATCGTCGATACGACGGTTCTGGAAAAAGATTCCCAGCAGGTAGCCGCCGACGATAACAGCGACGGGTCCCCATTGGTTGATAATCGGGTTCACTTAGATTAATTATAGCCCGGCATTGCGCGCCGCCACCCGCGCCACGCTAGACCAATCCAATTCGCCTTGTCCCTGGGCGAGCGCGGAAAGTAGCTGGTCATGCACCAGGCTGGCCAGCGGCATCGGCGAAGCACACTCTTCGGCTGTAGCCAGCGTCAAACGAACATCTTTCAATCCCAGCCGCAGAGCAAATCCGGCCGGCTCAAATTTGTCTTCGGCAATGGTGCGTCCGTAATTGGCCACCACTGCCGATCCAATCAGCGTATTCATGATTTCCAGAAAGCTGGCTGGAGCGACGCCCGCCTTGCGCAACGTAGCGTAGGCTTCGCCGAACGCCTCAATCATGCTGATGATAATGAAATTGCCGCAGACTTTCACCGCGTTCGCTTGCCAGGCTTCCGTCCCCACCACGAAGGTCTGGCGGCCGATGGCATCAAACAAAGGGCGGCAGCGCTCGATCCACTCGCTGGCTCCTGCAGCCACCACCACTAATTTCTTGCTCTCGGCTGCGTCAGGCCGCCCAAAAACCGGAACACTCAGGTAGCCCTGATCCTGACGAGCGTGTTCCGTGGCCAGACGACGCGCCAGGGCAGTGCTGATGGTGCTATGTGAAACATGAATGAGGCCGCTTTTTGGAACCGACAGAATTCCGTCGTTCCCAAATACGATATGTTCCAGAGCTGCATCGTCGGCCACCATAGTGAGGACGGCTTCGGCCTCGCGGCAGGCGGCTGCCGGTGAATCGGCGACGCGTGCGCCTTCCTTGGCCAGAGCTTCCGCTTTGTCGCGGCTGCGATTGTAGACGTCCACCGCGTGGCCCGCCCGCAGCAGATTGCGTGCCATGCCAGCGCCCATCTTCCCCAGTCCAATGAATGCGAGTCTCATAAACGCAGGATAGCGTGCGTCTCGGCACTGTATCCTGAGCGTAGTGACTCCGATTCACATTCTCGGCGGCGGACTGGCTGGGTGCGAGGCGGCATGGCAGATCGCACGCGCCGGTTATGATTGCGTGCTGTTCGAAATGCGGCCCGTACGTCCCACCCCGGCGCACAAAACGGACCGTCTGGCCGAGCTGGTGTGCAGTAACTCGCTCAAAAGCGAATCGGAAAACACCGCTCCCTGGCTGCTAAAGGAAGAACTTCGCAAGCTGGATTCACTCCTGCTGCGCGCGGCTCAACAGGCGCGCGTTCCAGGCGGCCATGCCCTGACGGTAGATCGCGAGGTCTTCGCTCAAGAGGTCTCTCGCGCCATCGAAGAGAATCCCCGCATCGAATTACGGCGGGAAGAGGCGACCTCGATTTCCGAAGACGCCATCACGATTATCGCAACTGGCCCGCTAACGAGCGGCGCGCTGGCGGAAGAAATCGGCCGGTTAACCGGCGCTGAGCGGCTATTCTTCTACGATTCGATCAGCCCCATCGTCGAAGCGGACTCGATCGATCTCTCCATCGCCTTCCGCGCGTCGCGTTACGGCAAGTCGCTTGATGGCACCGATGATTACGTAAATTGCCCCTTCGATCGCGAGCAATACGAGCGGTTTCTGGACGCGATTTTCGAAGCCGAAGCGGTTCCTTCGCACATTGCGGAAGACGACGCGCGATTTTTCGAAGCCTGCCTGCCAATCGAAGAGCTGGCACGGCGCGGGCGCGAGACGCTGCGATTCGGTCCGATGAAACCGATGGGACTGGTCGATCCGCGAACGGGTCGCCGTCCTTATGCAGTGGTGCAGCTACGACAGGAAAATCTACGCGCCGATAGCTACAACCTGGTCGGCTTTCAAAATCACATGCGTTTCCCCGAGCAGGCGCGCGTATTTCGCATGATTCCGGGCCTGGAGCGCGCCGAATTTCTCCGCTACGGCCAGATTCATCGCAACACCTACATCAATGCGCCCGCGTTGCTCACTTCCACGCTCCAGCTTCGGACACATCCGAGCGTGTTCTTCGCCGGACAAATTTCGGGTGTCGAAGGCTACGTGGAATCGATCGCTACCGGATTGCTTGCCGGACGTCACGCCGTGGAGCTCGCAGCGAACTCAGACATCCGGCCCTTCCCGCGCGAGACGGCTATCGGGTCGCTGTGCGCGTATGTCTCCGGCGCCGATGCGCGCAATTACCAGCCAGCGAACATCACCTTCGATTTGCTGCCCACGCTCGACGAACCCACCCGGCTGCGTTTTCGCCATGACAAAAAGGCTCGACACTCCGAAGTCTGCCGGCGTGCGATCGAAAAACTGGACGAATATCGTTCCGTCTATGCCTGATCTGTCCACCCACATCGGGCTTTTTTTGGATGAACTACGCCGCCAGAACGCGTCTGAACACACCATTCGAAACTACGCGTCCGATTTGGATCAATTGGTAGCGTACTTCGCGATACCCGGCCAGGCGAAAACGACCGTCGAACAGATCGACGCACTCGCGATTCGAGAATGGCTGGGACATTTATACGAAGAGCGGCTCACGGCAGTAAGTATGCGCCGGAAGCTGGCCGCTGTGCGTTCGTTCTTTAAATTTCTTTTGCGCGAAGGGTTAGTGGAGAAAAACGTCGCCCGTATGGTGCGCACGCCGAAAGCGCCCAAGACCCTGCCGTCGGTGATGACCGCTGAACAAACCAACATCCTGGTGGACGGCGTCACGCCCGCGGCGGACAAATTCGAACGCCCCTATCCGGCGCGCGACCTAGCGATTTTCGAGTTGTTGTATGGCTGCGGGCTGCGCATCAGCGAGTTAGTGGGCCTGAACCTGGATGATTTCGATTACAACGAACGCTGGATTCGCGTGCGCGGCAAGGGCAAGAAGGAACGGCAGGTTCCCTACGCAGGCAAGGCGTCTGTCTCGCTGGAACGCTATCTCGCCCTCAGACAGCCGGACGCGGGCAGCGAACAAGCCTTGTTCCTGAATCATCGCGGCGCACGTCTCACCGATCGCGGCGCTCGAGGCATCGTCAAGTTTTACGCGCGCGTGATCACCGGCGATTCCTCTATCCATCCCCACAGCCTGCGGCACGCCTATGCCACGCATCTGCTGAGCGATGGCGCGGACCTTCGGGCCATCCAGGAATTGCTCGGCCATGCCCGCCTGTCTACAACCCAAAAGTACACGCAAGTCTCGCTAGCGGATTTGATGGCGGTTTACGACCGGGCGCATCCCAAAGCCTAAAATCGCCAATAGAATGGCGGTTGCGATCGAAATCCCGAGCGCAATGGGAAAAATCAACGGCCGGAATTCCATGCGAACGCGATGGACACCCGGCGGGACAACCACGCCTCGCAATGCGATGTCTGTAGGATAGATGGGCGTTGGTCGATCGTCCAGCCACGCCTTCCATCCCGGATAGTACGTCTCCGACAACACCAGTAAAGACCCGAGCGACGATTGCGTGAAAACTTCAATCGCCTTTGGTTCGTACTTCAGAGTTTTCACTTCATCGGTGAGCCCCGCATCGCCGCTATTTGACGGAAGGTCGATCGGGGTCTCAGCAAGCGCCGTTGCGCGCAAGTCAACCAGATGGTCTTGAATCAGCTGCCGCGCTGCCTGGATCGACCCCGCGACGCGAACTTGATGAACCAGGAAAAAGCGCGGAAACGCGTTCGCATTTTCAAAAAGTTCGTTGCCGGGCAGGCTCGCGATGTGGTGGAACTTCCCAAGAGCCTCCAACCGCGGAATGTCTTCGCCGCGCGTAACGATGTACCGCACGTTCATCAAATCCACGATGGGCGAATCCACATGCTCGAGCGGATAATTCCAGCCCCAACGAACTCCGTCGTGCAGAAACAGCCGCAATTGCACGGAGTTCTCCAGCGCGAGCGGGCTAATCCCAGCGGCTGAAGGGATCTGCAAAATCGGTGCGCCGTAGGTCCACTCATGGCTCGCATCCACCGTGTCGAACCGCCACTGCGGCACATTGTGATTGACGTTGCTTCGCACTTCGTTCAGCAGCGCCGCGCTGCCATCAAACGCATAAGGCGTTACGCCCGGATCCAGTACTAGCGATGAAACGTTCATCGGACGGCCCGAGCCCACCAGAAAAAGATCTACCGCAATGATCGCGGCGATGCCCCAGCGCAGGCCGTTGCCCACGCGCAACGAATTTAATCCGATGGCCGCCAGCCCCGCAATTGCCAAGCTGAAAATGCAGTACGTGTACTCCGGATGGATTCCAATTCGCACCTGCTCGGGCAGCAGAGGAAAGAACGTTCGCCACAAGATGGTCTTGTCGCCGAGCATCCAAAACATCCCAAACAACAGCATCAGCCCGAATAATGCGGTGATCCGATTGCGGCGCTTCACAATTGCAAGAACCAGCGCGAAAATCGCCAGCAGCAATCCTCCGATGCTGCTATACAAATAGAGAAACGTCGGGTCCCAGGGGCCGTTAAAACGGCTCATATCGAATATGTTGTAATGGTTCGGCAGCACCAGCGATACCAGGCTTTGCCAATACAGGCCGCCGCCCGTGCCCAGCCAGTCCACGCGATACTTTGCCACGCTATATTCCGTCAGCTGCGTAGTTGGAATAAATGGAACGGCAGCCAGCAGGATTCCGAGCGCGCACCCGCACACCGCCCAAACCATCACTTTTGGACGCGCCATCCGCAGCGCTGCTAGAAGCGCCGCGAACATCACTGTGGAACCGAACACGGCAACCGTCGCCTGCGGGAATCCGCCCCATACCGACAAGCCCAGCGTGGCGCCCAACACCGCTAGCCAATCCAGCCGTACCTTCTCGCCGGATTTTTGAGCCGCCAATCTCCAAACCGCCAGCCACGCCAAAGGCATCCACGCCGCGGCCATCATCGAATCGATGTGTTCGGCGCGCGACGCAAAGTAGCTGCCGGTCTCAAACATCACCGCGCCGGTCCAGGCGGGTGCGGCATCCAGCCCGATGGCCCGGAATAAATGATAGGCTGCCACGCCGCCGATCCAAACCTGCAGCACCACCACCCATTCCAAAAGGAGCGGCAGACTATACCAGGAGAGCCGGCTGCTCACAAACGCGCTCGCAAATACCAAGGGATGAAAGAAACAGGCCTGGATATTGGCGTAAATCGGATATCCGCCGTAGTTGTAAGGGTTCCAAAGAGCCAAACGATTCTCGCGCAGCTCGTCGCGTAGGAACGTGATCAAGGGAAGCTGCACGCCGCGAAAATCCCACGGAAAAATATATGCGGCGCTAAATAGCGGCTTGTGGAAAAACAGAACCACCGCCGCGAGTAGCGATAGATACACCAAGAGCGGAACACCACGCCAACCGCTTATCGCCAATCGCCAACCACGGCCCCGGTCCCGTATGATATTTGTTTGGACTTCGCTCGTACACTTATCCTAGCCGTTCTTTGCGCCGCTTGCCTTACGCTGGCGTTCGCGCAGCGCGAGCTTTCAGGATCGGCCCAAGCCCGCCAGTCGCTCGACCGCCTGAACGTGGTCGGCAGCGTGCTGATGATCGCCGCGCATCCCGATGATGAGAACACCGCCCTGTTGGCCTACCTGGCACGCGGACGCAAGGTTCGCACCGGTTACCTTTCGTTGACCCGCGGCGAGGGCGGTCAGAATCTGATCGGCGCCGAACAGGGAGATGAGCTCGGCATCATCCGCACCCAGGAGTTGCTGGCAGCTCGGCGCATTGATGGCGCCGAACAATTCTTTACCCGCGCCATCGATTTCGGCTTCACTAAATCGCCTCAGGAGTGCTTCGAGAAATGGGGCCACGATAAGATTCTCAGCGATGTCGTGTGGGTGATCCGCCGCTTCCGTCCCGACGTGATCATCCTGCGTTTCAGCGGCACGCCGCGCGATGGCCACGGACAGCATCAAGCGTCGGCAATTCTGGGCCGCGAAGCGTTCGCCGCCGCCGCCGATCCCAAGCGATTTCCGGAGCAATTGAAATGGGTTCAGCCGTGGCAAGCCAAGCGCCTGATGTGGAATCCAGGGTCCTTCACCAAGGAGCAGCGCGAAGAAGTAGAGAAGATGCCCAACCGCATCAGCGTCGATCCGGGCGATTACGATCCCGTGCTGGGCCACTCCTACGCCGAAATCGCCGGTATGTCTCGCAGCATGCATCGCAGCCAAGGTATGGGCGCGGCCGAGCGCAAAGGATCGGCCAAGGATTTTTTGATAACGCAGTCCGGCCCGGTGGCGACGAAAGATATTTTCGACGGCATCGACCTTTCCTGGAACCGCATCCCCGGCGGAGCGCCAGTTGGGGAAAGCCTTGCCGGAGCTACCCGAACTTTCGATCCCGAAAATCCCGACCGTATAGTTCCCCTGCTGCTCAAAGCGGAAAAATCGATGGCCGCGCTGCACGATCCCTACGTCGCTCTCAAGCAGCATGAACTGAGCGAAGCCATCGTACTTTGCTCTGGCTTGTGGTTGGATGCCGCCTCCGACAAGTATGCCGTCACTCCGGGTGGCTCTCTGAAGTTCGATGCCACCGCGCTCAGTCGCGACCATTTAGCAGTGCAAGTGAAATCGGTGGATATCGAAGGTATCTCGCCCGCAACCACGAAAGATAAATTCGGCGGCGTTCTGCCCTTCAACGAGCCCCAGGTCTACGCGCTGAATACGATTATTCCGGACCACCAAGCGCTATCGCAGCCCTACTGGCTGATTGAGCCCAAGCAAGGCGACACGTACACCATCCCCAACCAGCTCGATATCGGTCTGCCAGAGAACCCGCCGCTTTTCGAAGCGCATTTTCATTTGCGGATAGAATCCGATGATGTCGAAGTGGTTCGGCCGGTAGCCTACCGTTATATTGAGCGCGCACAGGGCGAGCTAACGCGGCCCGTTGTCGTGGAACCGCCCGTGGCGCTGCAGTGGTCCCAATCCGCCATTTTGTTCCCGAACGGTTCCGCGAAAACGGTCGATTTACTGGTGCAGGCCAACATCGCAAAAGCCACCGGAAAAGTTCAGATTCAACCGCCGCCGGGTTGGCGCATTTCCTCGCAATCCGGCGATTTCCATCTCACGGCCTCTGGCGAGCAAAGCGAAGTATCGTTCGAAGTCGCTCCGCCGTCCAACGACGCTCAGGGAATTTTGTCCGCCCATGCGAAAGCCGGCGATCAAACCGTCGCCACCTCGATGGAGACCATTAATTACCCGCATATCCCCACGCAGGTTTTGTTCCCGCCTGCCAATGCGAAACTGGTGCGCGCCGATATCCGGCTGCTGGCCAAGACCATCGGATACGTGATGGGCGCGGGCGACGAAGTCCCACAAGCGCTGCAGCAATTGGGCGCAGATGTGATGCTGCTCAGCGCCGACGATCTCGCGGGCGGCAATCTCAGCCGCTTCGATGCCATCGTCACCGGCGTACGCGCCTACAACGTGCGAGCGGATCTGCGGGCCAACGAAGGCCGTCTGCTCGATTACGTGAAGAATGGCGGAACGCTGGTGGTGCAGTACAACGTCGCCGACGCGCGCAATCCGTTCGGCGGCGAGACCACTTTGCTGGCCAACATCGGTCCATACCCCATCACGACTGGCTCCGAGCGCGTCACCGTGGAAGAAGCCGCGGTCCAGTTTCTCAACCCCGCCAGCCCCTTGCTGCACAAGCCCAACGAAATTAGCGCTCACGATTTCGACGGCTGGATTCAAGAGCGCGGCCTCTATTTCGCATCGAAATGGGACGACCATTATCAACCGCTGTTTGAGACCCACGATCCCGATCAAAAACCGCAGACCGGCATCACGTTATACACGCGCTACGGCAAGGGTGCCTATGTGTTCACGGCCTTCTCCTGGTTTCGCGAGCTGCCTGCCGGAGTTCCGGGCGCGTTTCGAATTTTCGCGAATCTGTTGAGCGCCGGAAAGACGCAGTGAGCGTCGCGCATAAAATACCGCATACGGGCGCAGACGAGCCGCCGCCGATTCTGGGTACCTGGCGGCGAATTTATATTATCGTCCTGGTTTACCTCGCGTTCCTGATCATCGGGTTCTACGTTTTCACTCGAGTCTTCGATTCATGAGGCCGCTCGATTGGGTGGTGATGTTCGCGTGGCTGGCCTTCATCGTCAGCTACGGCCTCTACCGCGGCCGCGGCAGCAGCACCATGAACAAGTACCTTCTGGCCGGCAAATCCATGCCATGGTACGCCATGGGGCTTTCCATCATGGCGACGCAAGCCAGCGCCATCACCTTCATATCCACCACCGGCCAAAGCTACACCGATGGCATGCGCTTCGTGCAATTCTATTTCGGATTGCCCATCGCCATGGTGATTTTGTGCGCCACGGCCGTTCCCATTTTCCATCGCGCCAACGTCTACACTGCCTATGAATACCTGGAGCAGCGCTTCGATTCCAAGACCCGCTCGCTGGTGAGCCTGATTTTTCTTATCCAGCGCGGGCTCGCCTCGGGATTGTCTCTCTATGCGCCCGCCGTCGTGCTATCGGTGATCTTAGGATGGCCCGACCGCACCACCACCATCGTGATGGGACTGCTGATCATGACGTACATTTCTTTTGGTGGCATAAAAGCAGTCACCTGGGCCGACGTCCAGCAGATGTCGCTCATCCTGTGCGGACTGGTGTTGGCGCTGGTGCTGGCCATCCATCTGTTGCCGCACAATGTTTCATTCGGCGACGCAGTCTCGCTGGCTGGCGCTGCGGGCCGCTTGAACGCCGTTACCCTCACCTTCGATTGGAACGACCGTTATAACGTCTGGAGCGGCTTGATCGGCGGAATGTTCCTGGCCCTCGCCTACTTTGGATGCGACCAGTCGCAGGTGCAGCGTTATCTCACCGGAAAATCCGTGGCGGACAGCCGCCTCAGCTTGCTGCTAAACGCTGCGGCGAAAATTCCGATGCAGTTCTTCATCTTGTTCATCGGCGCAATGGTGTTTGTGTTCTTCAATTTTGAAAAACCACCCATGCTGTTCCAGCCCGTTGAGTTGAAGAACATCCAGCATGATGCGCGATTCCCGGCGGTGGAGCGCCGTTACCAGGAAGCCTACGCAAATCGCCAGGAAGCAGCTAATCGATTTCTGCAAGCCAATCATTCAGGCGATTCCGCCGCGCGCACGGCCAGCGTCCAGCATTATCGCGACGCGCAGCGCCAGTTGAATGAAGCTCACGCCGCCGGCGAGCATCTGGTTGGAAAAGAATTCGACGACACCAATTACATCTTTCTTTCGTTCGTGACGAAATATCTTCCCGCGGGCGTCGTGGGGCTGATCGTCGCCGTGATTTTTTCAGCGGCTATGTCGTCTACTTCGGGCGAGATCAATTCGCTCTCCGCAGTCACTGTAATCGATATCTACCGGCGTCACATCAAGCCCGACGCGTCTGATCGTCATTATCTAGTGGCCTCGCGCATCGCCACCGTCTTCTGGGGCTGCTTTGCAATGGGCTTCGCGCAATACGGCAAGAACTTCGGCGCTTTGATCCAGGCCGTGAACGTGATCGGGTCGCTGTTTTATGGCGGGCTGCTTGGCGTGTTCGTGCTGGCTTTTTTCTTTCGCAGCGTGGGAGCCAACGGCGCGTTTTTCGGTGTATTGGCCGGTGAAGCGGCCATCTTCGCCGCCAACCTGTTCACCAGCATTTCATTCCTCTGGTACAACGTGATCGGCTGCGTGGTCGTGATTCTCGTCGCGCTCGCCATATCGAGGATCTTCGATCCTGGACAAACCCACGAAGCTCCGGCGCCCGTACGCTCGTTCTAGCTTCGCCGCTACAGCAACTCCGCCATAGTAAAAAAGAACGGAATCTCCACCGCCGCGGTCTCCGGCGCATCCGATCCATGCACCGCGTTGCGCTCGATGTTTTTCGCGAAGTGTTTGCGCACCGTACCCTCCGCCGCCTTCTCCGGATTCGTCGCGCCCATCAACTCGCGCCAATGTTTGATCGCGTTCTCGCGCTCCAGCACCAGTACCACCACCGGGCCTTCCGTCATAAACGCCACCAGGCCGGTGAAAAACGGCCGTTCGCGGTGCACGTCGTAGAAGCCTTCCGCTTGCTGCTTGGAGATCCGCGTCATTCTCATGCCGTGAATGCGGAACCCGGCTTTTTCGATCATCGCGAGTATCTGGCCCGTGTGCCCGCCCGCTACCGCATCCGGCTTGATGATTGCAAATGTCTGTTCGATTGCCATGTTCAATTCGTGTGCCGCCTACAAACGGCTCTTAACCTTTTCTCCGATTTCGGCGGGAGTGGCGCAAACAGTAATGCCCGCGTCCTTCATCGCCTTCATTTTGTCTTCCGCTTTTCCCGATCCACCTGAAATGATCGCTCCCGCGTGGCCCATCCGTCTTCCCGGCGGAGCCGTCTGTCCGGCGATGAACCCCACCACCGGCTTCTTGACGTGCGTCTTGATATACTCCGCGGCGGTCTCCTCGGCGCTTCCGCCGATCTCGCCAATCATCACGATGGCGTGCGTGTCGGGGTCCGCGTTGAATAGCTGAATCGCGTCCAGAAACGAGGTGCCGATAATCGGATCGCCGCCGATTCCGATGCAGGTCGATTGGCCGATTCCCAGGCCGGTCAACTGTCCGACCGCTTCATAGGTCAGGG